>Ga0137415_10000856_pt1 | contig 29728 bp, 28 predicted proteins | sample CZODoug3_1_1_16f_FD_183082 | JGI IMG/M metagenome (GOLD analysis project Ga0137415, IMG submission 183082) | Vadose zone soil fungal communities from Angelo Coast Range Reserve, California, USA - CZODoug3_1_1_16fungal (Hybrid Assembly) | ecosystem: Environmental > Terrestrial > Soil > Vadose...
TGTGACACCACCGTCGCCATCGCGAAGGTGAACATGGCGTGTCCACCGGGAAATGAAGTGTTGATGTTGTGGTGCTTCCAAAAATCTCCATTGCCGTTTCCTTCGTCCGGGCGCTGCCGCGCCGCCACTAACTGCATCGGCGTATAGATCAGGAATGTGTTAACCAACGTTTCCAATTCCAGCAGTCCCGTTTCCTTGGCGTGCGGATGATCGCCCTTAATGCCCCATATCCACACGCCACCCAGGGTCGCTCCCAGCCCAGCGATCGCAACGTCGGAAGTGGCTTGATAAAACGTATAATGTGCAGTGCCGATGTGTTTCTCAATGTGCCGGTCCTCGGCTATAAGCGCCCCCGTTCCTCCCAGAACCAGCGCGTCCCACTTAAAGTTGGAAGGCTTGAAGGGAGTTAAATAAAGCTCCTTCTGGTCCTCCAAAGTTCTCTTCACAGAGCGCATTACCAGTCCTTGATGATCCGACCCCTGCATTCGGGTCTGCGGCGGCGAGCTTCCCGTCGCCTGTCGCTCGGCCCAGTCTTCTCCCCTGGCGTCTCCTTCAAACGCCCCCGGAGGCCGCGTAGTATATTCGCTAACAATATCGGTCTGCCGCACTTTGCGCTCGAGTGGTGGGGCGCCTTCGGTGAACGCCGCTGTCCCACGCATAACGATCGCCGTAGGCAGCCAGTTCGTGTCCTCGCCCACTTTCGTGGGAAACAGCCAAATGTCTTTTTCATCGTGCAAGAATCTGGCCGGCATCTTGCGCCAGGAAACTTCCAAATCCGTAGGATCCGGCGTGGCATTTGTGCGGGAACGCGAGGTCGAACTGTCGCTTGCAGCGGATTGTGTTTCTTCCGGCGCGGACGAGATTTCTTGCGCCGGCAATGACGAGAGTTCCTGCGCGTGGCTTGCTACGGGCGAAAATGTGAACAATAAAACTGGAACGAAAGCGGTAAAAAAGCGCGGGAAGCCTAAGGAACGAACCATCAATGAACAATTCTCCCTGAACCGAGCAGACGGGACCGGGAGAACTGTCTCGGGTATTTCCGTCAGTTAAGATGACACGACCTCACAAAAGGTTCGCGTACGCTGCCGGCTCGATTCGCATTAAGAATCTTTTCAACGAATGTTAGTCAGACTTGCTGACGCCCAATTCCAATACATTCCCAACACAGCCGCTCCATTCCATGCCCACATGAACGCGCGCATTTGTCTTGGCGTGTACGAATGTTCTTTCCACACGAGGCTCGCGTCCAACACGAACCACAGAATGCCCGCGGCTAGAAATCCCGCAACGATCGCGTCATGGAAGAAGCGGTAAACGATGGCGGTCTCAACGCACAGTAACGCGGCAATCAGAAATTTCGCGCCGATCGCGCCGATTAGCGTAGCCGTTGTTCGCCTCCCGCTTTTCCGGTCCGGCTCGATGTCCATTACCTCCCCAAATACGTGCGAGTGCATGGCGAAGAGCGCGCCAAAAACAAAAGCAGGCCAGGGAAGCTGCGGCACATGATTGAGCCAGCTGCTCAGCACAAATACGAGCAGATAGCTCGCCTGAATCAGCACATCAAAGGGAGGGCGGCCCTTCCAACCGACGTGCGGAGAATTATAGAGAGTGACCGCGGCTGCGAGCGCCGCACACCACAGGAATATCTTCGCTCCGATCAAGAACAGGAACAGCACCAGGAACGGCAGTTGGGCAACCGCGATTTCCCATCGCAGCGCAGCCAATTGCTCCTTCGCGCCTAGAGATCCAAACAGAAACGTGCCCTTGCGCGGGTTGTAAACGTCCGCCTCCGCGTCGACGATATCGTTCACGCCATAGAGCACCAGGCCCAGCGGAACCAGCACATAGAAGAGGCCGACCCAAAATATCCCGGAGCGAAAAACTGTGCGCTGCCCGAGCGGCATCAGGTAGAACAGCGCCGTGGTTGTCCACAGGCCGGGCCGCGACACCTGCGTAAGAAATCGCAGTTCCGACCAGATCGTCCGTCTGGTCACATCCGCTGGGGCTTGAATCGTAACCGTACCCATGCTTACAGGAGACTACACAATTCAATTCTAGGCATTTGCTTCCTTGCTTTGCGTCTCCTAACGGGCAAGAGCCGTGCAATGACGCCGCACGTCAACCTAGAGACTTGTCACGGCTATTCGTTGTGATAATCTTGCGCTCCATACTCCGGGTCTCGGTCGGATTCTTGCTTTGCTCAGCCCTAGGCCGGAAGCGCAAAGGAGACCTTCTCATGAAGAACTTTTACAAGCTCACCGCGGGGATACTCGTTTTCGCGACCGCCGCGTTAGCCGGCTGCCAGGAGTCGTACCACGAGAAAGATGAGCGCTATGTGCTGATCGCCGCGAACATCAATTTGCCTTACTGGCAGGAAGCGGACGCGGGCCTTCGCGATGTCGCCAAGGAATTGGGCATCGGCGTCAAAGCCGAGATGGATGGCCCGACGTCGTACTCTCCCAAAGAAGAAGTGGACGCGTTCCAGAAGGCCGCGGCATCGCACCCCGCGGGGATACTCGTCTCCGTCACAAACCCGGAGATGTTTCAGGCGCCCATCGCCGCCGCCGTCGCGAGCGGCATTCCCGTCATTTGTCTCGACTCCGACGCACCCGATTCCAAGCGCGTCATGTTCATCGGCACGGACAATTTTCGCGCCGGGCAAGAGAGCGCCAAGCGCATGGCCGACATCCTGAAAGGTCATGGAGACATCGTGCTGGTCACCATTCCCGGCCAGCTAAACTTGGAAGAGCGCGTGCGCGGTGTGAACGAAGCGCTCAAGAAATATCCTGGCATCAAGATTGCTCAGATCCTTAACGACAGCGGCGATTCAAACAAGGCTTTTGATGCCGTCAATGCGTTGCTCTCTGCCAAGAAGACCAAGGTGGACGGCATTCTCTGCCTGGAAGCTTCCGGTGGGGCCGGCGCCGCTGGAGCTTTGCGGCGCATCGACATGAACGGCAAAGTCCCGGTCGTCTCCTTTGACAAAGATCCTGAGACGCTGGACTGGATCGACCGCGGCGCCATTAACGCCACAGTCGCGCAAAAGTCCTACCTTATGGCGTATTACGGCGTGAAATTTCTCGACGACTTGCATCACAACGCCGTGCACGAATTCAAGGATTGGCGCACCGCTCCCGCTCCTCCGCTGCCTTCCTGGGTGGACACGGGAACCGCAATTATCGACAAGAGCAATCTGGCGGCGTTCCGCGAAGCGCTCGCCGCGCACCCCAAGCCCCTGTAGTGGGCGAATTTAGACCAAGCCGAACGAAGCGAACGTCGTAATCGAAGCGCAGCCGAGCGCCACGCCCAGCACGATTCCCGCTAGCACGTCGCTAAGGAAATGCATGCCGAGCACGATGCGCGACGCGGCGATGCTAAACGCGATGAAAAACAGCGTGCCCTCTAGCGCCGGATAGAAATAACTGACCACCAGCGCAATCGAAAACGCCGTCATAGTGTGCCCGGAAGGGAAGGAAAACTTGTCGGGCGGCAAAACTTTGGACCAGCAGTGCGGTTCCAACTGGCAGGGCCGCGAGCGCTGGCTCAGCTGCTTCAACAGCTTGAACACGAAAATCCCGAAGATCGCCGACGAGCCCGCCGCGCCAATGGCGGCAAACCTTTGCGGTCCTCCGTAGAGCAGCAGCATCGCACCCAATGCGTACCACAGCCAGCCGTCACCCATGCGCGTGGCGGCAATCATCCAATAACGAAACCAACGCGGCGCGCGCCACCGGTTCATCCGCCGCATCAGGCGGTGGTCGCGCTGCTCGATAAAACCCCAGACGGTTCGCGTGACGGTCATCGCGTCACCCCAGTACGTTCGATTCGTCCGAACTAAAAAACGTCAGCTTGCCAAATTCGTCTCCAGGCCCGATTCCAACTGCCACAGCAAGCGAGGCTGCTTCTCCTTGCTCTCCAGCTTCGCCGACCATGTGCGGCAGAAGCGAATTTCGTTCAGCCAGTGAACCGCAGTGAACGCCGGAACCAGTGCGGCAAGCGGCATCAGCGGCAAGGTCCAGGGTTGGTCGCAAAGCATCGCCACTATGATGCGGTAAACATCCGCGGTTAGTTTCCCGTAGCTGCCGTGCGCGCCTCCAATTACGCCCCGGCCAGCACGCAATCCCGAAAGAAATTCCTCCGCGGTCCGCGCACCCGCAACCTCCGTGTAGGTCCGTCCCACTCCGGCAATCGTGTGCGAGTCGCTCCCCGCAATTCCCACCTTTCCCAAGCGCTTCGCCAAACCTTCCGCTTCGGAATTTGCCGCTGGCCACATCTGCCCGTTGCGGATTTCAAACGCCGGCACATACGATGCGAACCAGCGGAAGTCTTCTTCGTCGCGTCTGCCAGTAAGTCCGGAAAACACGTGGTTCACGCTGAAGAAAAGTTTACGCTCGGTCAGGTACATCAATAGCGCGATAAAATCGTTACGACGGCGCTGAATTTCCGCATGATCGCGTTCGTTGATGCCGTAAACGCCGAGATGCATCTGCGTGCCGCTTGGCATCTGTACGGTCACTTCTTCGCTGAGAAAGAAATCGGGATATCGACGCAAAGTCTCCACCGCATCAATCGAGTCGTGATCGGTTACGGTTACAATGGACATGCCAAGCTGCTTGAGCCGCTCGTAGACTTCCGTCGGGTCGTTGTAGGACTCTCGACAGAGGCGGTTCAAGCCAGGGACGTCGAACATTCCAGAAGCCACCGAGTGAACGTGGAGGTCGCATCGCATGGGTTTATTTTGGGCCGGCGATATGAACAATCTGTGAAGAGGCGGCGAATTCTACATGAATGTGCCCACGGAACTGGTTGAGCACATGAGACTTCCAAGGTTATCCACATGGCATCAAGAGTGCTCCTCGCGGCGAAACTGAGGCGTATGTACAATGCCCGCCATGAAGAAAATACACGTTGTATTCCATGATGCGGGTGGCGGACATCGCAATGCCGCCGTGGCGTTGCAGACAATTGTTACGCAACAGCAGCGGCCGTGGCAGGTCGAGCTCATCCAGTTTCAGGAGCTAACGGACCGTTTTGATGTGTTGCGCAGGCTGACCGGCATCCGCATTCAAGAGCAATACAACGTGCTGCTGCAAAACGGGTGGACGCTCGGTAGCGTGTACCTGCTGCGCCTTCTCCAGGCGACCATTCGACTCTTTCATCGCCCGCTAGTGCATCTACTGGAAAAGTTCTGGCGCGAAAAGCCGGCGGATTTGCTCGTCTCCGTTATTCCGCATTTCAATCGCGAACTGTGCGAGAGCTGGAGCAAAGTCTATCCAGGCCGGCCGTTCGTCACCTTAATCACGGACTTAGCTGATTTTCCGCCGCGCTTTTGGATCGAGCCGACCAAGGAGCAATACGTGATCGCCGGGACGAAGCGGGCCGTGGAACAAGCTCGCGCGCTCGGTCACGACGACGCGCAAATCTTCAAGACCTCTGGCATGATTCTTCGTCCTGATTTTTACACTCCGGACAATTCGGATTCGATCGCGCTGCGCAAAGAGCTTGGTCTGCGCCCGGACCTCACCGCGGCCATCGTTTTATTCGGCGGGCACGGTTCCAAAGTGATGTACGAGATCGCGCAACATCTCGATGCGGCGCAACTTCCCCTACAACTCATCCTGATTTGCGGCCGCAACGACGAGCTAGCCGCAAAGTTCAACGCTCAGCAATGGCGCATGCCCATAAAAGTGATTGGTTTTACCAAGGAAATCCACAAACTGATGCGCGCCGCCGATTTTCTGATCGGCAAGCCCGGTCCCGGCAGCATCGCTGAAGCGATGGTGCGCAAGCTGCCTGTGCTGATCGAATGCAATTCTTGGACGCTGCCGCAGGAGCGTTACAACGCAGAGTGGGTCGCGGCAAAACGCGTCGGAATCGTGCTGCACAGTTTTCGCGAAGTGGTCGGTGGGGTCCAGCAAATGCTCGAGCCCGCAACGTTGGCCGATCTACGCAAGAATGTCGATGCGCTCAACAATCGCGCCATCTTCGAGATCCCTGAAATTTTGGACAAGCTTTTGCGTGAATCTGCGGATAGGCAAGGATCGCGGATGGACGCCGGAAGCCTGCAAACTGTACGCTAGCTCGGGTTTGTAAGAAGTTCAGAGCCGGGCGTGCTCCGCGCGATCTTTGTGCCGCAAACGCGGTCCGGCTCCTGGATTATCTCCGCTGTAATGGCTTCGCGACTTGGCGCAGGACGTTGCCCACCAGCGCGATGCGTACTTCGGCAGCTCGCACATCTTCACGCAGCTTCCCAGACTCTTCGCGCGTGAGCAATAGCAGTAGCAGCCTCCTGCTTGCGTCGATTTCAGCCGGCTTGGCGTGTCCGCCAGCAACCCCCACGAAACGGCTAAAAGCGCGCCACCCAGCAGCAGCAATCTCCATAGGAGTTTTTTCGGCGATATAGGTGTGTGTGGCCCGCGCATGGACTGGCATTCTCTTCCGAGTCGTCAAAAAAACCGATAGCGCCGGATGGCTGGAAGTTTTGTTACCGTGGTCCTGGAACTAGCTCCCAGAGAGCGAGCCGTCTTGGAAAGGATTCGGTGTCGCGGACCTGTTGCGCCGACGCCGATTTGCCGCGCGCTGATGGCACAGTTCCAAAGTGAATTCGCGAGACCAATTTGGGGCAAATCGCCGACAGCTGCGCGCACTTTAAGTAGAACAAAGTAAATGCCTTAGTTTTTTGCGCCCGAATAATCAGGTTGGCGCGCTTCGTGCAATACCCCTACCCGTTGGCGCGTTTCCGATGACGAATCGAGAAAAGTGGCGAGTGAGGGGGAAGGGGCTTACTCGTCGCGTTTCAAGGTTCGTTCCCACCTGCCTCTGAGAGGGAAGCTAGGATGGATGACCCCACGCGTTGGTGTGAAAACGACACTAACAAATGGAAACGCGACCACTCGGGGCTCTTGTTCCCAAGCAAGGGCCCCATTTTTTCAAACCCGTTTTTCCAGTGCGACAGCCATTTCTGGCTCTCAATCCAGAATAGAAAGTCTTTGCAAATCTCCGCTAATTAACCTTTCGCGTCACCGGAATATTCAACTGATGTAATACGTGCGCCACTTCCGTATCCCGCAAGCGCGACGCATCATACTCGAACGACAAATGATTCTTGTCATTGATCCGGAAGCGCCGCAAACCATAGGTGTTGGCAAAAGTTCCGAGCGCGCGCAGCTGCTCTTGCGTCAATGGTTTCTGCAATTCGTAAGTGGCTTCGACGAGTGTCATGGGCCGACATTATAGCAGCCCACAAAGAGATAAGCGTGTGCGGTACTTAAGCGGCGCTGGCCGGAACAGTTCCACTTCGCGCGGTTCCATTGCGCGTCTGCGGCTTACATCCGCTGCGGGGACTCAGTTACCACTCCGTGATGGCGCCCACCCGGTCTCGCGTTCCATACCGTTGTTTCGGGAGGAATTGCGCTACTTGCCTGAGTTTCCCTGAGACACGTTGGTCACGAAAGCTGCCACGTCGCGGTTGACTAGCGACATTCGCACCCGATCATGCCGTCGGTTCTGTTTCGGCAATTTGACCTACATAGGGTGGGGGGGTATATACTGCATGCGAGGAGATGAAGCGATGTCAAAGCCGAGAACCAACGGACATCCGAGGGGCTCACAAGCGGCAGGCCGAATGCATCAATCGAACGCGGATTGCGCTTGCGACATGCATGCGGGACGCAAAGCCGCCGGCGTCGATCCCGAAATTAAAGCCGCCAATCGGCATCGCCTTCGCCGCATCGAAGGTCAAATTCGCGGACTGCAAAAAATGGTGGAAGACGATCGCTACTGCGCCGACGTCATCACGCAAATCGCCAGCGTGCAGGAAGCGCTGCGTGGCGTCGCGCGAAATCTGATGCGGAATCACCTGCATCACTGCGCCACCAAGGCTTTGCGCAGCGGCAAAAAACGAGAAGCGCAGGCGATGTACGACGAGCTGCTCGAATTGATCTACGCGCATTTGCGCTGAAGAAGGAATGATGAAATGACACAACGAACCAATGAAGTAAGCACAAACGAGAAGATGGAGCGCGATCCGGTCTGCGGCATGAGCGTTGATCCCAGTAAGGCCGCGGCAAAAGTCGAGCACGGCGGTAAGACTTACTATTTCTGCGCGCCGGGCTGCGCCAAGCGTTTCCAGCAAGCCCCCGAAAAATATCTGCAACCCGCAAAAAAATTGGCCGCGCCATCGGGATTGGTTGGCCTGCACGCTGCACCGCAATCCGCCGCAGCCCCGGCGGCGGAAAAAGAGGTCCACAAACAGGATTCTTTAGTAGAGCCGGCTGCCGGAGCGGCACACCAAGAGCCTGTCTCGGACAGGTCCGCCACCGACAAGGAAGTGCGCTACACCTGCCCGATGCATCCGGAAATTGTCCAATACGGCCCTGGCTCTTGCCCCATTTGCGGCATGGCTCTCGAGCCCATGGACGTGCTCGCCGACGTGGAAGCCGACCCCGAATACGATTCCATGCGGCTTCGCTTTTGGGTGAGCGCCACGCTTTCCGCGCCTCTGCTGGTGCTAGCGATGTTCGGTGAGTCGCTCGGACTGCACGTCGCGCCAAGCATCCTCCACTGGATCGAGCTCGCTCTGGCCACTCCTGTTGTGCTCTGGGGCGGCTGGCCATTCTTTCAACGATTTTGGGCTTCGCTCGTAAACCGCAGTCCCAACATGTTTACGCTGATCGGCCTGGGAACCGGCGCAGCTTATCTCGATAGCGTGCTCGCGACGCTTTTCCCTCAACTGTTTCCTGCGTCCTTCCGCGACATGTATGGAGCGGCGCCCGTATATTTCGAGGCAGCCGCTATCATCACCACTTTGGTGCTGCTCGGCCAGGTGCTGGAGCTGCGCGCACGGCAGCGCACTTCCGGAGCGATTCGCGCGCTGTTGAATCTTGCTCCGCAGCAAGCCCATCGCATAACACCGGACAGCTCTGAACAAGACATTCTGCTCAGCGAAGTGCAGCGCAATGATCGCCTGCGTGTCCGTCCTGGAGAGCGTATTCCCGTAGACGGCATCATTCGCGAAGGCGCGAGCGCGGTCGACGAATCGATGGTGACCGGCGAGCCCATGCCCGTGGAAAAATCTGCCGGCGACAAAGTGATCGGCGGCACCCTGAATGCCAGTGGCAGCTTCGTGATGGAAGCCGAACGCGTCGGCAGCGAAACCATGCTGGCGCAAATTGTGAAGCTGGTCAGCGAAGCGCAACGCAGTCGCGCGCCGATGCAGCGATTGGCCGACAAGGTCGCGGCTTACTTCGTCCCCGCGGTCATCGCGGTCGCGGCGCTGGCGTTTCTCGGATGGATGCTATTCGGTCCCGAGCCGCGCTTTGCCCACGCGCTGGTCGCCGCCGTATCCGTTCTGATCATTGCCTGTCCGTGTGCGCTCGGTTTGGCGACGCCGATGTCGATTATGGTTTCGGTGGGCCGCGGCGCGCATGCCGGCGTGCTCGTCCGCAACGCGGAAGCGCTCGAGACGCTCGCAAAAGTCGACACGCTGGTGGTGGACAAGACCGGCACGCTAACCGAGGGCAAGCCCCGCGTGGGTTCGGCACAAGTTTTCGAGGGGCCCGGACTGAGTGAAGATACTTTGCTTTCCCTGGCCGCCAGCCTCGAGAGTGCGAGCGAGCATCCCCTGGCGCGAGCGATCGTGATCGCCGCGCGCGAAAAGCACATACAACTGATGCCCGTCAGCGATTTTCGTGCGACGGTTGGCGGAGGTGTGGAAGGGCGCGTTGCCGGCAAGGGTGTCGCCGCGGGCACAGCGAAGTTCCTTCGGACCCGCGGAATCGAGTTTCCGCCCGATCGTGAAATAACCGCGACGCTGCAGCCCAGCCGTTCGGCTGCCACGCCAGTGTATGTCGCGATTGAAGGTCATCTTGCGGGAGTTTTTTTGCTGTTTGATCCGATCAAACCTTCCACTCCGGCGGCACTGCGCTACTTGCAGGCTGACGGTGTGCGCGTTGTCATGATGACGGGAGACAGGAAAATCGCTGCGCTGATGGTGGCGCGTGAACTTGGTATCGAAGAAGTCGAGGCGGAAGTCCAGCCGCAGCAAAAAGTGGAAGCCGTCAAGCGCTTGCGAGGGAAAGGGCACATTGTGGCCATGGCTGGCGATGGGATCAACGATGCTCCCGCTCTTGCAGCCGCCGACGTGGGCATTGCTATGGGGACCGGGACGGATGTAGCCATCGCGAGCGCCGGAATTACCTTAGTGAAGGGCGATTTGCGCGGCATCGTGCGCGCCCGGCTGCTCAGCCGCGCCACGATCAAGAATATCCGTCAGAATCTTGCCTTCGCCTTTCTTTACAACACGCTCGGGATTCCGCTTGCCGCAGGCGTTTTCTATCCGCTCTTCGGCTGGCTGCTGAGCCCAATGATCGCCAGTGCCGCCATGAGCTTCAGCTCCGTGTCGGTCATCGCCAACGCCTTGCGCCTGCGCAAAGCCACCCTCTAATTGCCGGATCAGTTTCGGGAATTGCTTGGCCGAATCCTGTATATACGTACGCGCCCTTCGCGGATTTTGGTATGATTGCCAGTATGAGAAAGCGTATGAGCCGTGAACCGACGTCTGGGAGCCATTCTAAACGTCGAACCAAGCAGCGGAGAACATTCACGTTGTCCCCAGAATCCGTGGCCCTTCTCGAAAAGCTTTCCGCGAACCGCGATGATCCCGGTCGGCGTGAATCGGTTTCCGCGGTGCTGGATGATCTTCTCCTCGCTGTCGTTAAAGACCAGAAACGGCAGGAGATTGAAGACCAGATTGGAAAATACTACGACCAAAGGTCTGAAGAGGAGCGTCAGGAAGAAATCGACTGGGGTAAGCTCGCAACCGGCGAGTTTGTAGCCATCGAGTTAAATAAGTCCAGAGGGTGAGATGCCGCTAGGTCGCGCAAGCCGCGGAGAAATCTGGTTTCTGCAATTGCCTACCGATCCGCCCGAGAAGGGCCGTCGCCCAATAATTATTGTTTCCAGCGAGGCGCGGAACATTCGCGATGCCGCGGATACTGTCTTGGTCATTCCGTTATCTACGAGCGTCCATAAAGCTGGCAGCCCAACCCATTTGCTATTGCTCGCTGGAGAAACGGGCCTGCCCGCCGACTCCATTGCTCGGGCGGAAGACATTACGACAGTGCGAAAGACGCAGTTAGTGCCTCCTCGAATTGGGCTGCGGATCCTGAGCAATCGACGGATTTGCGAACTGGCGGAGAAGGTGAAGTTCGCAATGAGTTGTTAAATTCCTGCTCACAACAACGTTTACGGGCCGCGCCGCTTCCGCCCTTGCCTGAAAACGACGATGACCGGAAGTTAGTTTTGGGCTAGCAGCGCGTCAAAATACGCGCGCATGTCAGGCGAGTCCCATTCCTGCGGGCCGATAACCTTGCGTGCGATCTTGCCATGACGGTCAATGATATAGGCCTCAGGGATCATCGACGTGCCGTAGGAGAGGGCGATCGGGGAACCGCGGTCCTTACTGGCGGGATCGCGGTACGTGGGGAAGGTAACTCCCTGGTCGATGATGAATTTCGAGAAAGCGAATGCGTCCTCGTCTGCAGCAACGCCAAGGATGAGCGCATTGCGAGACTCGATATACTTTTGCAGGCGATTGAGCGAGGGTGCCTCCTGAACGCACGGTGGACACCAACTGGCCCAGAAGTCGAGAACTACGATTTTACCGCGCAAGTCCGACAAATGAATAGGCTTACCGGAAAGCTCGAGCGCGAAATCCTTTGCCGGGGTTCCGGTGATGGAAGCCTCGCCTTGGCGGTAGCTAGGCATAGCGAAGATGACAATCAGGCCTATCCCCGCGGCCAGGACGCCCCAGGTCGCCAGTCTTCGGGTGCTCATTCCCATGAATGCTATACTAGCGTAACTGCTCCGAAACGAGAATGTCGGTTCGACGACACTATGCCGACTCCTTCCCCCACAAGTGAAGCCACCCGTACTGTTGATGACCCCACGCCCAAAAAAGTTATTACCGCGATTGTGCCGGCGCGAAATGAAGACGCCGTCATCGAGGCCTGCGTGAGGTCTCTGGCGCGCCAGCCCGAGATTGCTGAAATCATTGTGGTCGATGATCAGTCCACAGATCGGACCGCGGGAATTGTGCGCGGACTCGTGCGCGAAGTCCGAAATTTGCAGTTGCTTGAGACGAGGGAGGTTCCGGCTGGCTGGCTTGGGAAGAATCACGCACTGTGGGAGGGGTCGAAACACGCGGGCGGCCGGTGGCTGTTGTTTACGGATGCGGACGCGGAACTGCTGGATGGAGCTGCGGCGCAAGCCTTGCGGATTGCGGAGCAGAAAAATGCCGCGCTGGTGTCCTTCTCACCGGAGCAAATTACCGAGGCCTGGTACGAAAAGGCGCTGATTCCATTTGTCTACACTCGCCTGGCGAAATATTTCTCGTACGATGCGGTGAATGATGAAAAATCAGAATCGGCTGCGGCCAACGGTCAATTTCTGATGATACGCCGGGATGTCTACGACGCGATTGGCGGCCACGCAGCGGTGGCGGCCGACGTATTGGAAGATGTAGCCCTGGCGAAACGGGCGAAAGCCGCGGGATACCGGATTTGGTTTGGCTCCGGTGCAGGCGTGGTGCGGGTACGGATGTACCGCTCGTTTGGCGCGATGTGGGAAGGATGGAAGAAAAATTTGTACCTGCTGGTTGGAGGGACTCCTGGCGCGGTGTATCGAGAATTGTTTTCGGTGGTGCCATGGATTCCGTTTGCCCTGATGATTCTCGGATTGAAAGCGCCCATTGCCTTTGTCGCGGGATTGGGCCTCGTGGTGACGCGACACGCGGTTTACGCAAGCACGTTGTTGCGTAACCAATTCAAAGGCAAGCACATCCTGTATTACATACCGGCCGTGGTCCTCTACGCGGGTGTGCTTTGGGCGTCATACCGGGCGCACGCGCGAGGAGTTGTGGAATGGAAGGGACGACGCATTTCCCTGAAAGCTGCGGCGTGAGAGCGACATGGTCCTGATTACACGGAAGATTGAGTTTTCGGCTTCGCATCTTTACCACAATCCGGCGCTTTCCCCGGAAGAGAACCGGCGCGTCTTTGGGAAATGCAACAATCCCCACGGGCACGGACACAATTACACCCTGGAAGTGACCGTTGCGGGAGAGCCGGACCCGGTAACCGGGATGGTTCTGGACTTGAAGGAACTGAAAGACATTCTGGAACGGGAAGTGATGCATCGGATGGATCACCGATTCCTAAATTACGAAGTCGCGGAACTGAAGGGCCAGATTCCGACTTGCGAGAATATCGCGCGGGTCATTTGGGAATTGCTGGATCCGAAGATTACGCAAGGGAAGCTGCATCGCGTGCGGTTGTATGAGTCCGCGGATTTGTTCGCGGATTGTTATCGAAACGGAGCTACGTGTTGATGGGAATTAAGATTGAACTCGGCCGCCGATACCGGTTCGCGGCTTCTCACCGGCTGCATACGGATCGATTGAGTGAAGAGGAGAACGCGCGGATTTTCGGGAAATGCGCGAATCCTTACGGCCACGGCCATAACTATGTGCTGGAGATCAGTGTCTCGGGAGAAATCGATCCGGCAACGGGCATGATAGCGAACCTGGCGGACTTGGATAGCTTTGTGCAGCGCGAGGTGATCGAAGTGTTTGATTGCCGTTCCCTGAATGAGGACGTAGCCGCGTTTCGGAAGACTGTGCCGACGACGGAAAACTTGTGTATTGAGATTTTTGAGCGGCTGAAAGGTTTTCCCAAAGGGAAGCTGGAACGCGTGCGGGTGCAGGAGACCACGAACAACAGTTTTGAATACGCTGGGAAATAAGAAGGGAAGCGCATCGTGACAAAACCTACGGAAGAGATTTTGTTGCACGACAAGGAAGAAGCGAAGCCGGAAACCGTGGCGTCGCTGGTGCGTAAAATGATCACGCTTATCGGAGAGGATCCGGAGCGCGAAGGTTTGAAGAAGACGCCGGAGCGTTACGAGAAAGCGCTGAAATTCTTGACCAGTGGGTATCACCAGAACGTGGACCATCTGCTGAATGGCGCGACGTTCAGCGTGTGCTATGACGAGATGGTCGTCGTCAAGGACATCGAGTTTTTCAGCTTGTGCGAGCATCACCTGCTGCCTTTCTTTGGAAAGGCACACGTGGCATATCTGCCGAGCAAAAAGGTAATCGGACTGAGCAAAGTCGCACGGCTGGTGAACATGTTCGCGCGGCGATTGCAGATTCAGGAGCGCATGACCAGCCAGATCGCGAGGGCGATTGAAGAGAAGATTGCCCCGCAAGGCGTCGGAGTGATTGTCGAGGCGCGGCACTTGTGCATGCAGATGCGTGGCGTTGAAAAGCAACACGGGCAGGCCGTGACCAGTGCGATGCTCGGTGCGTTTCGCGACAACAAGCAAACGCGGGACGAATTCTTGGCATTGGTGGGGAAGAAACAGTAACAAACATGAAAGTGGGACAGCCATTTCTGGCTGTCCCGTCTCCAACGTCAACCTTCACTTTGAACTCTTATAGGCCCGCGGCGGGTCGATTACTTCGGCGTGACTTCGACGGCCGCTCGCGTGTTTTCCCACTCCAGGCGCATTGTGCAGCCGTTTCCGCTCTGATCGAAGGCAATAGTGAAGTTCTCGACGGGCGCCGAAGTCTTCGTGACTTTCATGTCGATGCGGGCGAGATCATTTTCCGGACCTGGGTAGGCCGTGCCCCACTCGCCGGTTTTCTTGCTGATGACCAGCGTCCATTTATCTTCGCCCGGGATGGCAAACATCGTGTACTTGCCGGCCGGAACGGTTTTGCCGCCGACACTGATGTCACCCGTCGTGACGAAGCTCGTAGCTTCATTGGCTCCGGCGCGCCACACTTGGCCGTACGGAACCAAGCCGCCGAAAATTTTTCGTCCTTTGGCGCGCGGGCTGGAGTAATCGACGGTGATGGCCTTGCCGTTGGAGAGTTTACACTCGGCTTTGGCCGGAGGGCTGGGGCGAGATCCTTTGTCTTGTTGGGCAAGAAGGGTGACGCTGGCGAATGTGAGAGCTGCAATCCAAACGCTGCCGATGACCATGTGTTTACGCATGTCGTATCCTCCGGGGCAACTTTATCACGGCAGAGTCGTTGGGCCGGGGTTTGATTCGGTTTAACCGCAAGCTCCTCCTCGGGTGCGGATTCTGTTTGCTTTACAGCTTTGTAAGTATTGTGTTAGCCTGAATTGGTCGAAGAGAAGAGGAAAATTCAGGGGACGACGGAGAGGGGCACTTGAGCGAAGCCAAAGCAGTGTTGATCGAACAGTTCCGAGCTCACATCAAGGACACAGGCTCACCAGAAGTGCAGATCGCTCTTCTGAGCGAGCGGATCAACTATCTGACGACGCACCTCAAGTCCCACGTAAAAGACCACGCATCCCGCCGCGGGTTGATCATGATGGTAAACAAACGTCGGCGTTTGCTGGACTATCTTAACCGCCGGGACCCGGATCGGTATCGCGAGATTGTTGAACGCCTTAGCCTGCGCAAGTAGCCGCCTGGGTGGGCGGCATCCACTAGTAGAAAATCTGAGTGGAAGTGTGTCGGCACAGGTTTGGCCGGCAGGATAGTGAAGAGCGATCGACAGTAGTTTGGTCGCCGTTTTTCGTGGTGTAATCCGGCATTAGCGTTAGCGCTTGCAACCCCTCCATCTCTTCTTCTTTCAATTACAAATGAGCGAAGGCAGAGTCTTCGCAGAAGTGCTCCCGCTGAGCCGGAGCCAAAGGAAAATGAGTTATGTCTGAAAAGAATGTTACGCCTGCTCCACATCAAGTTACGGTAGAGGTCGGCGGACGTCCGCTGATTCTGGAGACGGGCAAAATTGCCAAGCAGGCGAATGGCGCCATTGTGGCGCGGTACGGGGATACGGTGGTATTGACCACGGCTTGCATGGCGCCGACGGCTAATGATCGCGATTTTCTGCCACTGACGGTTGACTATCGCGAGAACACATACTCGGCGGGAAAGATTCCCGGTGGATTCTTCAAGCGCGAAGGACGGCCTTCGGAAAAAGAGATTTTGACCTCACGGTTGATTGACCGGCCGATGCGGCCGCTGTTTCCGGAATCGTGGCGGAATGAAACACAGATCGTGAGCATGGTGCTGTCTGCGGATAGCGACAACGATCCGGACGTGATCGCGGTTACCGGAGCTTCGGCGGCTTGCTATGTGTCGGACCTGCCGTTCGAGAAGCCGATTGCTGCCGTTCGTGTGGGGTTGCTGGACGGGCAGTTGGTGGCAAATCCGACCGTTGCGGACCAGAAGAAAAGTTTGCTCAACATTGTGATTGCGGGGACGGAAGACGCGATCGTCATGGTGGAGTCTGGCGCGCTGGAAGTCTCCGAAGAATCGGTGGTGGATGCGCTGGAGTTCGGGCACGCGCAGATCAAGAAGATCGTGGGCGCGATCAAGGAATTGTTCAAGAAGGTTAATCCGACCAAGGTGAAGGTCGAGCCGCTGCCGTTCGATGAAGGCCTGTACAAAGAGATTGCGAAGAAGTACGGCGATCGCTTGCACGATGCGATCGACACGCAGAAGCACCCGAAGAAAGACAGCTATCACCTGGTGGACGCGTTGAAGGGCGAGATTGTCGAGGCCATTCCGGAAGAGGATGAAGAGAAGCGCACTCTTGCAAAACGCGCGTTCGAGCGTCTGCGCGAAGAATATTTCCGCGACGACATTTTGAACAAGCGGCGTCGTCCGGATGGGCGCGCCTTCGACCAAATCCGCCAGATTACTTGCGAAGTCGGATTGCTGCCACGCGTGCATGGCTCGGCGCTCTTTACGCGCGGAGAAACACAGGCGTTGGCGACACTGACGCTCGGCACGAAGGAAGACATGCAGCGGTTGGACTTGCTCTTCGAGCAGGACCAGTTCAAGCGCTTCATGCTGCACTACAATTTCCCGCCGTTCAGCGTAGGCGAAGTGAAGTTCTTGCGTGGCCCGGGACGTCGCGAAATTGGTCACGGAGCGCTGGCGGAACGGGCATTGTTGAACTTGTTGCCGCCGGAAGCGGAATTTCCCTACGCGATGCGGCTAGTCTCCGACATTTTGGAATCGAACGGTTCGTCGTCGATGGCTACGGTTTGCGGAGGTTCGCTGGCGTTAATGGATGCCGGCGTACCGATGAAGGCTCCTTGCGCGGGCATCGCAATGGGCTTGGTGGTTGCCGATGAAAAGAAGTATTCGATTCTGACCGACATTGCCGGAGCGGAAGATCACTACGGCGACATGGACTTCAAGGTGGCCGGAACACGCGCGGGTATCACCGCGTTGCAGATGGACATCAAGGTCCTCGGGATCAGTATCCCAATGATGCGCGAAGCTCTGGCCCAGGCGAAGAAGGCGCGGCTCGAGATTCTCGATACGATGGATAAGGCCCTGTCGGAAGCGCGGACTGAGATTTCGGCGTACGCTCCGCGACTCTACAAGCTGCACATTCCTACGGACAAGATTCGCGATTTGATCGGTCCGGGCGGCAAGAAGATCAAGTCCATTATCGAAGCCACCGGCGTGAAGATCGACGTGCTGGAAGACGGCACGGTGCACATTTTCTCGACCAGCGGCGCGGGAGGCGATTCGGCGCTGCAGATGGTGCGGGAAGTGACCGCATCCGCGGAGATCGGCAAGACCTATCTCGGCAAGGTTGTCCGGCTTGCGGAGTTTGGCGCTTTCGTCGAACTCTTCCCCGGCACCGACGGCTTGCTGCACATCAGCGAAATTTCGGAGCATCGCATTCGCGATGTCCGCGATGAGTTGAAGCTGGGCGACCAGGTTCTCGTGAAGGTTCTCTCGATTGAGGGCAACAAGGTGCGCCTCTCGCGCAAGGCGTTAATTCGCGAAGCGCGCGAGAAGCAGCAGAAGAAAGAAGCGGCCGGCACTGGCGGCGGTGGCAGCACCGGCGGCCAAGCCAGCGGAGCTTCCGAGTAAATCAAAGAAAGAATATACGGGCCGCCTTTAGGCGGCCCAATCATCTCAGCAAAAAAGGCCCAGCAAAATTTGCCGGGCCTTTTTTCTTTTCAGGTTCGTAGCCTAACGGCGTTGTTGGCTTTACTCGCAGAGGACAGCCAGAAACGGCTGTCCCACTTTCCAGAGACTTAATTGCGCGAGTGGTGGACTGCGTCCAGCGCTCCCCAGAGAGCGGTCAGCGCTTCGTTGGCCGTGGCTACGACTTCGTCGTTGCTGCTCGCGTCCGAATGCTCGTTGAGCCAGTTGCGCCAGGCTTCGCGATGAGCCTTATCGGCTTCCTCGTGGACAGTGAAGTAGGCCAGAGCGGTCGGTTTTTCGACGCCGTAGAATTTGCGCAGGCCATCAATTTTAGTTCCGGCGATCTCCGGGACTTGCGCTTCGTAGGCGTAGAGAGCAGCCACGGCTTCGGCTACCGTACGATCGCCGCAAATCTCACGGAATGTGGCAACCACGGCCTGCGTTCCGGGCAAAGCGGGGCAGCAGGTGATGTCGTCTTCGCCGACTCCGACGGCAGCCGCGAAATCGCGCCAGAGCTTTGGGTGCGGGGCAGCCGGATTTTCTTCTTCAGCGAGATTTTCCATTACGGTGTCTCGCAGCGGGCCTTCCGTGCGGGCCGCCAGGACTCGAAGGTGCTTCGGGAAGGCTTCGACGTGTCGATAATACTGCGCGGCGTAGAGTTGCAGAGCTTGGCGGCTCAGCTTGCCCGCTTGCCAGTCCTGGTAAAACGGATGCTTCAGCAGATTCTTCTCGGCGATTGCGGCATCGAGCCGAGAAAGAAGTTCGGTATTAGCCATGGGCACCTCCGCCACGCGGACGGCGCGGGTCCGCGGGAACCGCGAATTGTAGCAGATTCAGGTTGATTTTGCTGGCGCGCGGGCCTTCGTTTCGTAGCGCTAGCATCTTGCAGGCGCGGTCGATATTTTGCGAATTGGGCCGGCATGAATCGACTAGACGGCGGGTGCATGGATGCGCGTAATGTCAGCGCCTACACTTTGCAGCTTTTCGACGATGCCTTCATAGCCGCGGTCAATGTGGTAGACGCGGTCGATCACGGTCTCGCCGCTGGCCACGAGGCCGGCGAGGACGAGGCCGGCGCTGGCGCGGAGGTCGGAGGCCTGCACTGTGGTGCCGGAGAGTTGCGCGGGGCCGCGGACCACGGCGCGGCGGCCGTCGACGGAAATATTCGCGCCCATGCGCACCATTTCGCTGGCGTGCAGGTAGCGATTCTCGAAGATCGTTTCGGTGATGACCGATGTGCCTTCGGCTTGCGTTGCGAGCGCCATATATTGCGCCTGCATGTCGGTGGCGAAGCCGGGATATTCTTCGGTTATTACGTCAGCCCCGGCGAGTTTTCTTGCCGGCCGGACACGTAGCGTGGATTTATCCACTATTTCTGCGTCGACTCCCGACTGCTGCAGTTTGGCGATCACCGCGCCCAAGTGGTCGGGGGCGCAGTTAGCGACGGTTAAATCGCCGCCAGTGATCGCACCGGCAATTAAGAATGTTCCGGCCTCGATCCGATCGGGGATTACGGTGTGTTCAGTGCCGTGAAGTTCCTTCACGCCGCTAATGCGCAGGGTAGAGGTGCCGTCACCCGCGATGCAAGCGCCCATCTTGCGCAGCATGATGATCAGGTCTGTGATTTCCGGTTCGCGCGCGGCGTTCTCCAGGAGGGATTCGCCGTCAGCGAGAACGGCCGCCATTAGAATGTTTTCCGTTCCGGTGACGGTAATTTTGTCGAAGCTGATGTGCGCGCCCTTGAGGCGGCCGCGGTTCGGCACCTTTGCTTCAATATAGCCGTGCGAAATCGTGATTTCGGCGCCCATTTTTTCAAGCGCGGCGAGATGCAGATCGATGGGGCGCGCACCGATGGCGCAACCTCCAGGCAGCGAAACGTGAGCGATGCCCAGGCGGGCCATGAGCGGGCCGAGAGTGAGGATCGACGCACGCATGGTTTTGACGAGTTCGTAGGGCGCTTCGGCGTGATTCAGCGTGGGAGCGGAAATGGTGTAATCGCTGGCAGGGATTTCGGCTATCGAGACGCTCGCACCCATGAAAGCAAGAAGCTTGCTCATGGTGATCAGGTCGCGCACCTTGGGGATGTTGTGCACGGTCACATGGTCGGCGGTCAGCAGGGCCGCCGCCATTACCGGCAGCGCGGAATTCTTCGCGCCGCTTACCGTTACCCTGCCGCGCAGCGAATTGCCGCCTTTGATTAGGAATTTGTCCATGTGGATTCGTCGATGAAGGAAATAACGCAGAGACGCAGAGCGCGCGGAATCTCGTCGATCCCTCGCTTGTGCCGCCTACTCGCCAAGCGCTTCACGCAGATCTCCTTTTGTTTCGCGCAGCTTCTCTTTCGCTTCTTGCGCGCTCGCTCCCAGTTTCAGCATCACCAATGCGAGACGCAGATTGTGTCCCGTCTGACGCAGCGCGTGTTCGGACGCAGACAGACTCTTGCCGCTGGCTTCCGCGAGGATGCGCACGATTCGCTCCGAAACTTTTCGATTCGAAGGCTTTACGTCGATCATCAAGTTTTCATAGACATGCCCGAGCCGCGCCATCGCTGCGGTAGAGAGCATGTTCAGCACCATTTTCTGTGCCGTGCCGGCCTTCAGCCGGGTGGAGCCGGTCAGAATCTCGGGTCCAACTTTTGGGGCGATCAGAATATTTGCCAAGCCCGCCACGGGGATGTTCGAGTTTACGGTAATGGCCACCGTTGTCGCGCGACACTTTCTTGCGTATTTCAGCGCCGCCAAAACGTAGGGTGTCGTGCCGCTTGCGGTGATCCCCACCACGATATCGCGGCCCGTCAGCTTGATCGCGCGCAAATCGCGTTCGGCGTTTTCTTGCGAGTCCTCGGCGCCTTCCACGGCGCCAGTCACCGCGGGTCTGCCGCCGGCAATCAATGCTCGCACGAGTTTTGGCGAAGTCCCAAATGTGGGCGGGCATTCCGCCGCATCCAACACGGCCATACGGCCGCTGGAACCTGCCCCGACATAAATCAGCCGCCCTCCGTTCCGAATGCTGCTCACGATGGCGTCAACCGCTCGCGCAATGGCGGGAAGCTCTCGATTGACTGCGGCCGCCACTTTCCGGTCTTCGCGACTCATCAGCCGCACAATCTCTTTCGCGGTCATGCGGTCGAGGTTCCTGGATGCGGCGTTGCGATGTTCCGAGCGTCGATGTTCTTTGGGCTGGGAGGGCATCTCGGAATTATAACTGTGGGTTGAAGCTCACCGGAAATGCACCGACAAAACGGATCGGCCTTGCCAACAACTCGTTAACACCTCTTCGAAACCTCATCCTTCCAATTTATGGGGCGCGACCGGGAATCAGCTATCATGGAAAATAGTCTGGATGGGGTGATTGTGCACATTCGCATGGACGGAAATTAGGTCGATGGACGTTCTTAACAGGCTATTCGAGGAGCATTTTCGCTCGCCGGCGAAGCGGGTTCAGCCGCTGCAGGGAGACCTTGGCGGCTCGGGCCGGAAAATTATCCGGCTTTCCAACGAGACGGACAGGGCGATCGGCATTCTCTATGGAGTGCGCGAAGAGAACGTAGCGTTCCTGGAGTTTTCAAAACATTTTCGACGGCACGGCTTGCCGGTACCCGAAATTTATGGCGAAGACTTGGACCAGGGCGCTTATCTCGAAGAAGACCTGGGGAACACGACCCTTTTCGAGTTTCTTTCGAAAAATCGCAAGGGCGAGAATATCGCTGCGCCTGTGGTGGACGCCTATCGCAAAGTCGTCGAGGTGTTGCCGCGATTTCAGGCGGAGGCCGGCTGCGACTTGAACTACGACGTGTGCTATCCGATCGGGAGCTTCGACCGGCAGTCCATCGCGTGGGACCTGAACTACTTCAAATATTACTTTCTTCGGCTGGCGGGCATTCCCTTCAGCGAGCAGGCGCTGGAAAACGATTTTGGCCGCCTGACGGATTTTCTGCTGAGCGCTCCTCGCGATTATTTCCTTTATCGCGACTTTCAATCGCGCAATATTCTCCTGCGCGACGGCCAACCGTTCTTTGTCGATTATCAGGGCGGTCGCAAAGGCGCCTTGCAATATGACATCGCGTCTCTTTTGTTCGATGCCAAGGCGGATTTGCCCGCGGAACTGCGCCAGGAGTTGCTCGATCATTATCTCGAGGCGCTTGGCCGTTACGTGAAGCTCGAGCGCGATGCGTTCATGCGCCACTACTATGCTTACGTTTACGTACGCATCCTGCAGGCTTTGGGCGCTTACGGGTTTCGCGGGTTTTATGAGCGGAAGGCGCATTTCCTGCAAAGCGTGCCGTATGCGCTGAAAAATCTGCGTTGGCTGTTGCACCACGTCGAGCTTCCGGTTGAATTACCGACGTTGATGGGCGCGTTCCGGAGCATGCTCGCGTCGGAGAAATTACAGGCATTGGCGAGCGAAGCGGACAACCTGGTGGTGCGGATTTTCAGCTTTTCGTTTCACGTTGGCTTGCCAAAGGACGAGACCGGTAATGGCGGGGGATTCGTTTTCGACGGGCGGAGCTTGCCGAACCCGGGGCGCGAAGAGCGCTTCAAGGCGCTGACCGGCAAAGACGCGCCGGTGATCGACTATTTGAATCAGCAGGAGAGCGTGCATCAGTTTCTCGCCAGCGTCTTGTCATTGGTGGACGCCAGCGTCGGGAGCTATAAGGAACGCGGGTTCAAGAATCTGATGGTTTCGTTCGGATGCACGGGCGGGCAGCATCGATCCGTGTTTTTGGCCGAGCAGTTGGCGAAGCGCTTGCGCGTGAAAAATGGAGTTGAGGTCGCGGTGCGGCATTTAGAGTTGGAGAAAATGAGCAAATGAAGGCCGCCCCAGTGATGGCGCTAAGATGAAGGCCATGATCCTGGCTGCGGGGCTGGGGACGCGCCTGCGGCCGCTCACGAAGGATCGCCCCAAAGCATTGGTTGAACTCGCCGGCCGCACCCTCCTTGAAATTACTCTCGCTCGATTGCGCGCCTTTGGGATTCGCGAAGTCATCATCAACGTGCATCACTTTGCGGATTTGGTCGTCGAGTATTTGAAGGCCCATGATGATTTCGGGATGCGTATTGAAGTTTCGCGCGAAGATATCTTGCTCGATACGGGCGGCGGCCTAAAGAAGGCCGCCTGGTTCTTTCTCGAGGAGGATGCAGGCAAAGATGAGCCGTTCATCCTCCACAATGTCGATGTCATCAGCACCATCGATTTGCCCCGAATGGTAGAAGCTCACCAGACCAATCATGCACTAGCCACACTCGCCGTGCAGAAGCGCGAAAGCAGCCGTCAACTCCTGTTCGACGAGAATCTGCAACTCTGCGGTCGCCGCGCCGGACACGACCGCGAGCCCGAAATAGTGCTCCCCGCGCCGCGCTTGGAGCCGCTGGCCTTCTCCGGAATCCACGTGATCTCACCCCGCATTTTGAAGATGCTGACCGAAGAAGGCGTTTTTTCTATTGTTACCTCGTATCTGCGTCTTGCCGGCGGCGGACAAAAGATCGAAGCTTTCCGCACCGACGAATACTATTGGCGTGACCTCGGACGGCAAGAAGATTTGAGACAAGCTGAACTGGACTTGGAGCAGAAAATCCTTCAGTGATTCAGCGTGCCGGTGCGACCGCCGTTGCGAAACCCAATGCTTGCATTAGGGCGTCGTGGAAGGCGGGGCGGAGCTTGGCTATTTTTTGGTTTTCGCGGGTGGGGTGGACGCGGTTCGTTAGCAGGACTACGAAGATCTGGCGGTCGGGATCGATCCAGATGCTTGTGCCGGTGAAGCCGGTGTGGCCGAAGGCGTGTGACGAAAAATAATGACCGCTGGAGCCGCCTTCGGTGGGCACCGCCCAGCCTAGCGTGCGCGTGCCGCTCGAGAGCTGCTGCGGCGTGGTGAATTGCGTGATCGTTGCGCGGCGCAGGACGCGATGGTGGGCGTAGACGCCGCCGTTCAGTAGCATCTGGCAGAATGCGGCGAGATCGGGGGCGGTGCTGAAGAGGCCGGCATGACCTGAGACGCCGCCGATGGCGAACGCGTTTTCGTCGTGCACTTCGCCATGCACCAGGCGATGGCGGAGGTTGTTGTCGATTTCCGTCGGCGCGATATCGGGCCATAGCTTTTTCGGCGGGCGGAACATCGAGTCTTTCATCGCGAGCGGAGTGAAGATATAGGTTTTTGCTAGGTCGTCGAGCGTTCGGCCGGTTAGGCGCTCGATGATTTCCGCCATCAGGATGATGCCGAGGTCGGAGTAGATTTCCTTTGTGCCGGGCTCGTATTCGAGGGGCTCGGCAAAGATTTTTGTGAGCGTGTCCTGCTTATTTTTCGAGGTACGCCAATATTCCTTGAACGCGGGCAGGCCTGAGGTATGCGTGAGCAAGTGGCGGACGGTGACCTGGTGACGCCACTCTTGCTGCGGGCCGGTGGTCCATTCGGGAAGATAGCGGTCGATGCGGGCGTCGAGGTCGAGCGGAACAGGGAAGTCGCCTTCGGCGAGCTTGGCGACGAGCGTTGTCGTGGCGACTCCCTTTGTGAGCGACGCGATGTCGTAGATCGTACGCGTATCGACCGCGGGCGACTTGGCGTCGTAGCTGAGATTTCCGAACGCGTGCAGCGAAACTTTGCCGCGGTAGCCGATGGCGACCGTTGCGCCCGGGAAAGCTTTGTCCGCGATGGCACGCTCGATGACCTGGAACGCGGGCTGCAGTTGAGCTTCGCCGCGGACGTCCATCGCCTGAAGTGTCATGGGGTTCTGCGGCAACTCGAGGCCGAAACCCAATTTCATGTCCACGCCGGGAATGGTTACGGGCAAATGTCCGCGTACAGGAATTTGGCCGAAGAGCGTGCGAGCGAGGGAAATCTGCGCGACGTCGCTGATGCCGAACGCAGCCAGCCAGGTCTGCGCTTGCGGGAAACGCTCGATCAAATAGGGGCTGCCGAGACCCAAGGTGATGACGGGCTTGCCGGTTTGGAACAGTTGGCCGGCGAGAGCCGCCTGCTCTGCGGGGACGTCGACATTGCCTTTGCGATCGCTTACGCGGACGAACAGCGCGAGCAGGGCGACATCGTAACTATCCGGCGACGGCAACTTCAGCGTGTCGGCTTTGACGAATTTGGTGTCGGCGCGCAGCGTGGTGAGCGAATCAAAGCGGGAGCGCAGTTCGCGCTCCAAATCTTCGCCGGGGTACGGCTCCGGATCGGCGTAAAACGCGAGCAGGAGTGCGCGCGTGGGCTTTGTGGCGTCGAGCGGCAAGAGATGCTGTGTGTCGCGAAGCAGAGTAACGCCGCGATCGGAAATATCTTGTGCTTCCGCTTGCCATGCGGTGCGGCCAAATTTTTGGTTGATGGCGTTGATGTCTACGAGGCGGTTTTTGTCGAGGCCGAGCTTGGCTTTTGCTTGCAGGATGCGGCGCACGGAGGCGTCGAGACGTTCGCGCGAAATGCGGCCGGATTTCACGGCGCCTTGCAGGCCTTCAAAGGCGGCGTCGGGAACAGGGGGCATTAGCAAGGCGTCGGCGCCAGCCTCAAAGGCGCGGACGGCGGCTTCGCCGGGGGCGTAGCGAACGGTGATGCCGCCCATGTCCATTGCGTCGGTGACGACCAGGCCCTCAAAGCGAAGCTCTTTGCGCAAGAGGTCAGTAAGAATTTTCGAGGACAAAGTCGCGGGCGTATTCGGGTCGGGCTCCAGCGCGGGAACGGAAAGATGGCCGGTCATGATGCTGCTGGCTCCCGCGGCGATTGCGGCGCGAAAGGGAATTAGTTCGAGGCGGTCGAGGCGATCGCGATTCGCTTGGATGACCGGGAGATCGATATGCGAGTCTGCGGCGGTGTCACCGTGGCCGGGAAAATGTTTTGCGGTTGCAAGCGCGCCGTTCTCTTCGACACCGCGAATAAATTCCTTGACGAATTCGGCGACGCGGGCGGGATCTTCGCCGAAGGAACGCGTGTTGATAATGGGATTGCCGGGATTGTTGTTTACGTCGGCATCGGGCGCGTAGACCCACTGAATGCCGACGGCGCGGGCTTCGAGCGCCGTAACTTTGCCCATCGTGTAGGCGTCGCGGGTAGTTCCGGCGGCGGCGAGGGCCATCGCGGTGGGGAAGGAGGTGCCTTCGTCCAGCCGCATAGCGGTGCCGCGCTCGAAATCAGCGCCCACGAGCAGGGGCAATTTTGATTTCGATTGCAATTGATTGGTCAGCACGGCGGTGGGATAGGCCTGGCTCTTGACGATGCCGAGCGGCGAGCCTTGCGTGATGTTGATAAAGCCGCCGACGTGGAGATCGTTTACGCAGTGCAGCATCTGCGCGTAGGCTGCCGCATCGGTGGATGTGAAGCTGCCGTGATAGGTTGCAAAAAGAAGCTGACCGATCTTTTCATCGACGCTCATTTTGCGGAGAGTGGATTCCACCCACTGCGACGCTGCGGGTGAGAGGCGGCGGGCCGACTTGGCTGGCGCGGCCTTTTTTTCGGCGGCGGCCGGCTTGCTGGCAGACGAGCGGCTTTGTGTTCGCGCGGTATGGGCCATAAGAAAAATGATTGCGGCGGGAATTACGACCAGAACGCCAAAGCGTCCTTTCCTCAAATGTGAGTCCCCCGAATTCGCTCCGGATGCAAGGTTTGTATATAACACACGCACATCGAGCGAACAACGCGAGTGAAAAAGGGAAGTTCCACAATATCATTGGTGTTTGCGCTCGTTCGTTTTGCGTACCAGGGGGCAGCGATTGTTTCAACGGGGTAGATTGGTTGCGTGCACCGGAAAATTAATGATTGGGCTGCTGGGTGTGGTGTTCTGCGCTGCGACTACGCTCCCAAGTCAACGGCACGGGAGCGCTAAGCACTCGGGGCGGCCGGGACGAGTGCAGACGGGGCTCGATGTCTTGGAAGCGCAGAAGTTTGCGCCGTTGCGGAACAAACACATCGGCCTGATTACGAATCACACTGGAATCGATTCGGAAGGGCGCAGCACGGCGGACCTGCTATCGCATGCCGCGGGCGTACATTTGGTCGCACTGTTCAGTCCCGAACATGGGCTGGCGGGCCGCAACGATGAAAAGGTTTCGTCGACGAAGGATGCCGCCACGGGACTTCCGATCTTCAGCCTCTACGGCGAGAATCTCCGGCCTACGGACGAGATGCTTCGGGGAATCGATACGCTTGTGTTCGATATTCAGGACGCGGGGGTGCGCTTCTACACGTACACCGCCACGATGGCTTACTGCATGGAAGAAGCCGCCAAACGCAAGATCGCGTTCTACGTGCTTGACCGGCCTAATCCGATTGGCGGGAATATCGTGGAAGGTCCAATGCTGGACGCCGACAAGACCAGCTTTGTCGCGTATTTTCCATTGCCGGTGCGCTACGGGCTGACGATCGGTGAGCTGGCGCAATTTTTCAACGCCGAGAATCACATCAATTGCGACTTGCACGTGATTGCGATGAAGAATTGGCACCGGAATTATTTTTTTGAGAGCACGGGCGCACGCTGGATTCCGCCTTCACCGAATTTGCGCACGTTGAAGGGCGCGGTTCTTTATCCGGGAATCGAGATTTTGCAGAACGCCGGCATTTCGGTGGGCCGCGGTACGGAAACACCGTTCGAGGAATTCGGCGCGCCGTGGATCAACGGGGAAGAAGTGGCGGCGGCGCTGAACGAGCGGCACCTGGCGGGCCTGCGATTTGCGAATCAGCCGTTTATCCCGGTGGGCGGATTGTATTCCGGGCAACGCTGTGGCGGCGTGGCGGTGCGTATCACGGACCGGCAAGCCGTTCGCGCGATGAAGATGGGGATGGAGATCGCGACGGTCTTAAAGAAGATGTATCCGGATAAATTTGATCCGGAAAAACTCCTGACGCTTGTCGGCAATGCGGAGACAATACGCGAGCTGCAAGCCGGCACGCCTCCTGAGAAAATCGTGGACGGCTGGAGCGCCGACCTCGGCGCGTTTGACTCGCTGCGAAAGAAGTATTTCCTCTACAAATAATCCCGGCGGCAGGAAAAAGATAACGCACCCTGCGCGGCGCGCTAAGAAGCTATCTTGCTGCCGCGTGCAGATGCGTGTGGTACATTTTGGTTATGCGGATTGTTTCGCTGCTGCCATCGGCTACGGAGATTTTGTTTGCGCTGGGCTTTGACCGCGAAGTGGTCGGGGTCAGCCACGAGTGCGATTTTCCGGAGCAAGCCCGCAACAAGCGTGTGGTGATTCAGTCGCGCATTCCGCAAGGGACGACGCCGGCGGAAATCGACCGGCTCGTGCGGGAGTTCGTTTCGCGAGGCGAGAGCCTTTATGCCGTGGATGCGCAGGCGCTTGAGGAGCTCGCTCCTGACCTGATCATTACGCAGGATTTGTGTCACGTGTGCGCGGCTTCGCCCGATGATTTGGGGGCAGCGCTGGCGAGGTTTGCGGAACGCCCTGAGGTGCTATGCCTCAATCCGCAGGACCTCGGCGATGTGTGGCGCGACATTCTTTGGGTCGGCGAACAGACGCGACGTGGGCGCGCCGCGGAGACTCTGCTGGAGCGAATCGGGGAGCGATTGGGCGCGCTTGAGGAGATGGTCGCTGATAGTGCTGAGTGGCCGCGTGTCGCATTTCTTGAATGGCTGCAACCGTTTTACGTCGGCGGACACTGGGTGCCGGAGATGATCGAGCTGGCTGGCGGGCACGATGTGTTGGGCCGTGTGCACACGCCTTCGTTTCGCGTGACACTCGAGGAGATTGTGGCGGCTGCGCCAGATGTCATTCTGGTTTCGCCGTGCGGGTATGGCGCGGAGCAGGCTAGAGACGAGTACCTGACAATGGCCCCTGCGGACGAATGGAACACCATACCCGCGGTGAAGAATGGGCGCGTGTACGTATTAGAGGCGAACAGCTATTTCTCGCGGCCTGGTCCGCGGCTGATTACGGGCATTGAAGCGATGGCCCGCGTATTCCATCCCGGAATGCCCGTCAGCGAAGAGGCGCGCCGAGCGGCGACGCACATTTCGGCGCGGTTGAGTAGCCGCGCAGCCACGGTTTAGTTTCTGTCCGACAGTCATTTCTGGTAATCGAGGCACGTTGGCCCTTTGCTTGTGGACCCCCCCTCCCCTTTTTTCATAAGTGTTCATTCTGAAGGGACTTAAAGTCCTTTGTTTTGACACACTTTTGCAAGTGTTCATTCTAAAGGGGCTTACATTGGACCCGGATCTGTGTAAATGCGATGCGCTGAACCGCCATTCAGGAGAGGGACGAAAACAAAAAACGCCAGCAAGATGCTGGCGTTACGGTATCGGACGCGACTTTACCCAAGAAGCACTATACGCGGGAAATAACCTTTTGTCAAGCCCAAAAAGGAGGACTCATCGGATTTTGCAAACAGGAACGCAGCTCATTCAGACGCGGCTGTTGGCGGCATTGTGTGCTTGCCAGTGACGGTAGAAGGGGAGGCCGGCGAGGATTAGCAGGAGGCCTATGGAGCAGCGGACTGGGCGGTCGATCCAGATGTTGACGGTTAGGGCTAGAGCGCCGGCGACGAAGATGCCGGGGACCCAGGGGTAGCCCCAGCAGCGGTAGGGGCGGGGGAGGTTGGGCTCTGTGCGGCGCATGCGGAAGAGCGCTATTACGGCCAGGCCGTAGAAAATCCAGCTGGCGAAGATGAAGAGATTGGTCAGCTCCTCGAAGGTGCCGGTGAGGGCCATTAAGCTCGCTAGCACGCCTTGGAAAATCAACGCGCGGCCGGGAGTGCGGAACTTCGGGTGGATGCCGTCGGCGATTTTGAAGAAGATGCCGT
>Ga0137415_10000857_pt1 | contig 29722 bp, 16 predicted proteins | sample CZODoug3_1_1_16f_FD_183082 | JGI IMG/M metagenome (GOLD analysis project Ga0137415, IMG submission 183082) | Vadose zone soil fungal communities from Angelo Coast Range Reserve, California, USA - CZODoug3_1_1_16fungal (Hybrid Assembly) | ecosystem: Environmental > Terrestrial > Soil > Vadose...
AATACGTAATTAAAAAAATCCCTCTTGAAAGCGTTTGACCCGGCCATAAATCCTGCGCCAACCGTCCACGCATTAACATCTCGAGGAGATTCATATGGCCATTGTCCGTTACGAGCCCTGGCACGTCGTCAACCGCCTGCACCAGACATTGGATCAGGCCTTCAACAATCACTTCAGCGGCGACGCGTTGAGCTCGCCCGAAGCCTCCAGCTCCCCCAGTGTTTCCTGGGTGCCGCGAGTCGACATTCACGAAGAGAAGGACCGCTTTGTTGTGCTCGCCGATGTCCCGGGTGTTGATCCGAAGGATATCGACATAACCGCTGAAAACGGTGTGTTGACTGTCCGTGGTGAACGCCGCGCTGAGAAGCGCGAGACCGAGAATGGTTATGAGCGCGTCGAGCGCGTCTCGGGTACCTTCCTCCGCCGCTTCACGCTGCCCGAGGGTGCCAACACCGAATCGATCAAAGCCAAGCAGACCAACGGTGTGCTGGAAGTGACGATTCCGAAGACCCCGGCCGTGCAACCTCGCCGGATCTCGATCGACATCTGATTAGGCCTGCGGCCAACTTTCCTGGGGGATCGCGCAAGCGCGACCCCCGGAGAGTAGCGGCGCTGCGCGCCGATAGGACTACATATTTCGACCCATCGTTCCCTTCGGCGGCGACACAGACGCCCTGTGTCGCCGCAGGTATGATCGGGGCATGAAATCTACGTTTTTGGCCACATCGTTGGCCTATTCGGTGACTGCCCCATGGGTCCGCAGTACCTGGCTGGCTTGCGCCGCGTCTTTTGCCCTTGCGGCGGCCGCTTCGCCCACCCCCGCTGCTATGCCGTCGGCCGTCGGCGAGACGCCTGTCCCATCTCTGTCCCCGATGATCAAGAAGGTCTCACCGGCCATCGTGAACATCGCTACCCGTGGCACCATCCATGAAAAGGGTCCCCAGAACCCGTTGTTGGACGACCCATTTTTCCGACGCTTCTTCGACGTGCCGCAGGACTCCGGTCCCCGCGAGCGTCCTTTCCAGAGCGCCGGCTCAGGCGTCATCTTCGACGCAAAAGCTGGATATATCGTCACGAACGCTCACGTAGTGGAAAACGCCAGTGAGATCACCGTTACCCTCCAAGACGGACGCGACCTGAAGGCGGACATCGTCGGTAGTGACGAGCCCTCCGATGTGGCAGTGCTCAAGGTCAAGACGGATACCCTTACCCAGATCTCCTTGGGTGATTCGGCCAAGGTCGAGGTGGGGGATTTCGTGGTCGCGATCGGCAACCCCTTCGGCCTGCAGCACACCGTCACTTCCGGAATCATCAGCGGTCTATCCCGCTCCGGCATCAATCCGGACGGCTATGAAGACTTTATTCAAACCGATGCCTCCATCAACCCCGGCAATTCCGGCGGCGCGCTGGTCAATCTGAAAGGCGAGCTCATCGGCATCAACACCGCAATTCTCTCCCGCAGCGGTGGCAACATCGGTATCGGCTTCGCAATTCCAGTCAACATGGCGCACAGCGTCATGGACCAACTCGTCAAGTTCGGCTCCGTCAAACGCGGCCTGCTGGGCGTCAGCATGTACACAGTCACACCTGATATTGCCCAGTCGCTTGGCCTCACTAACGCGCAGGGCGCACTGGTCTCCCAGGTAGTCGATGGCTCGCCCGCCGAAAAAGCCGGCATCCATACAGGAGATGTCATCACTTCGGTCAACAACCAACCCGTCAAGTCAAATGGCGAGCTTCGCAACGCAATCGGCCTGCTGCGCGTCGGAGATAAAGTCGACATCGGCCTGCTGCGCGAAGGCAAGCCGCAGCATGTAACCGCCGTGATTTCCGACACATCGACCCCGACGGCCGGCACGGCAGTTCCTGACGGAATCCACAAAGCCTTCGAAGGGGCAACCCTCGTCGATGCTCCGGATGGGGGCGGCGCGCTCGTCAAAGCTGTTGAGCCTGGAAGCGCAGCCGCGCAGGTTGGTTTGCGCAACAACGACGTCATCATCGGCGCGAACCGTGGCAAGGTGAGCACAGTTCAACAACTCAAGGACCGTGCGAAAAATACCGCCGTGCTGGTCCTCGAGGTACGTCGAGCCAATGCAATTGTGCTGATCCCGCTGCGCTGATACGAGTGAGGGGCGTGTGAAACACCCATTGGATTCACGCCCACCCCAACTGACGATCTGCGTCCTCGGCGGGACCGGCTTCGTCGGCACCGAATTAATCACCCAACTCGCAAAAGACGGACACTGGATCCGCGTCCCCACCCGCGCAATCGCCGGCAACGATGCGCTGAGAGTGCTGGATACAGTTCGGCTGATCCGAGCTGATGTACACGATCCTAACGCCTTGACGCGACTGTTCGCCGGCGCGGATGTTGTCATCAATCTGATCGGCATCCTCAACGAACACGGCCGCCAGACTTTCCGTGCCGTGCACGCGAGCCTGGCCGAGAAAGTTGTAGCCGCCGCGCGGACCGCCCGTGTAAGCCGCCTCCTCCATATGAGCTCGTTGGCCGCCGATCCAACCACAGCGCCCAGCCAGTACTTGCGCTCCAAAGGAGAAGCCGAGGCCCGTGTTCGTGCGAGCCCTCCGACACTCGGATGGACCATATTTCGCCCGTCAGTGATTTTCGGCCCGGGTGACTCACTTACCAACCGCTTCGCCGGACTCCTGCGCCTGTCAGGCGGATTTCTCCCCCTGGCGCGCGCCAGCGCTCGATTCGCGCCCGTTAGTGTGGAGGATGTCGCGCAGGCCTTTAGACGGGCGGTTACCGACAGAAGCACGATCAATCAAACATACGAACTCTGCGGCCCACAAGTAATGACCCTCGAACAGCTCGTGCGCACAACGGCCGCGGTCGCAGGAATTCCTTGCACGATCATTCGACTGCCGGACTTCGTTGCCTGGATGCAGGCGGTTGTAATGAACTTCCTGCCCGGCAAGCCTTTCTCCGTGGACAACTACAAGTCGCTGACAATCGACAGCGTCTGCCGCGAAGACGGCTGCGCCAGGTTGGGTATTCAACCGCAACCGATGTTGGCAGTGTTACCGACCTATCTCGGCATCCAATCCGCGCCGGAGCAGTTGGATTATTTTCGCCGGATCAATGATCGCTGAGCGTTGACCTTCACAGGCCCCAAAGAAGCCCCAAATCGCTGATCAAAGATCTGCCAGGGGAGGTACTCATCTGAAGGTTTCAACTCAACAAATGTTGCGTTGCGTCAAGTGAACATTATATTGCAGAGGTCGCATTCCGCATCCCTGATCGTCTACTCAGTACTAGAAGCACGCCTTTAGCTGCATTTAAGGAGAGAAGGATGAGCAGGAAGCACACCGACGATGCAGTATCCGAGGCCGTGCGCTGGTTTCATCGGTTCCGGAGTCAAGACCCTTCAGCGCTGTCGCCCGAAGAGGCCGCAGAGTGGGCTGCTTGGTCCGCAGACGACGCCCATCTACGGGAGTTCTGTTGCGTGGATGAGCTCTGGCAGAAATTGGGGACGCTGCCGACTATCAAGCGTCCCACCAAGGAAGACGCGGCGGCTGACGAATATGATCCCTCCAAGCCCGTCCGCGATTGGCTTGCCCGAGGCGACGCGAATAGACCCCCGCGCTGAGCGCCGTCATCGGTTGTAGCGGTTCAGTGCCCGGAAAGCGATGGGGCTACTGGGAGGATTCGCCGGCCGCCGCGCTCAGCCAGTCCACGAAGTATTTTGAACGGCTGCGCTCCACGGCCACTTGCCAGACGTTTTCGCTCTGCCGGATAACTACAGCCGCGATTTGCGCGATGAGCGTTCGCTTGGCGTGACCGACGGGAAGACCTCCCCGCTCGAGTGAAATAAAGGAACCCTCGGTCAACAGGTCGAGAGCGGCCTCACCCGATAGCTCAAACCAGCAAAGCGCGTCAGTGAAGGGCACCGCATGAGCAAGCTTGTCAGGGAAAACGGCGTTTAGCCTCGTTACCAACAACGGCTCATCTTCGATACGACATTGAATGAGCCAAGAACGAGGTGACAGCCAGAGCGCCGCTCGTCCAACAGCCGTTTTAATTTCGCCCGGTCCGACCGGTAACTCAACGCCAGCTGCGTTACTGACCGAATGGACTGCCTCGTCTCGATGCGACGCCACGGTAAACAACACGCAGCCCGTATCTGACAGCTCCTTCAGAGCCGCTTTCTGAGATTTGAATCGGCTGACCGGATTCACTGAACCAAAGGTCCCGTCGAGCACCGACTGAGCCTGAAGTTTCACGACTGCAGCCTCTGGTTATCTGGATCGTAGAAGACCGGACTTGAAATGCGGCACGCCGTCACTGTGCCTCCAGAATAGACAGACACTGTCTCTCCCAGGCGAACATAGCCGCGCTCAATGAGAGCAAGTCCGATTGAGTGGCCGAGGGAAGGACTGAAGCAGGCTGAAGTTACATACCCTTCCGTTGGGCACGGAGGTTTGGTGTGATTCGGTGCGAGAATTCGACCTCCTACTTCCAGTGTTCCTTCCAGAGGAAGTAGTCCCACCAGTTGCTCGCGCTCGTGACTGGTCGCAAAAGAGAGCGATAGCGAGCGTTTACCGATGAAGTCGTCTTTCCGTTTGGCCACGATCCCCGCCATACCAACATCCAGTGGCGTCGTGCGTCCATTGGTATCGGAACCCAAATGGAGATAGCCCTTCTCCAATCGCAAGCGCATCCACGCCTCGAGCCCAATCACACGTGGTTTGATATCCCCACGGCTGACGAGCAGGAATTCGATGAGAGAAGACGCATAGCGAGCCGGAACTGAAATCTCATATTGGAGCTCACCCGTGAAACTGATGCGCGCAACGCGCGCCGGGACACCTGCCGCCTCCCCTTGCCGAATCTCCATGTGCGGAAAAGCCGCATTTGAGATATCGAAGTCCGGCTCGAGGCACGCCAGGAGGTCACGCGATCGAGGGCCGGCGATGGCGATAGATGCCCAATTGGAAGTCACGGGCGAAATCGCGACTCTCAGGGAGGGCCATTCAGTCTGACGCCATCGTTCGAACCAGGCAGCGACGGCCTCCGCCTGCCCGGATGTTGGACTTGCCAGGTAATGATTTTCGGCGAGGCACGCGACAACGCCGTCATCGAAGATGACCCCATCCTCTTTGAGCATGACCGAATAGCGAATGCGTCCTTTCTTCAAAGTCGCCATGTTGGACACATAAAATCGACTGAGGAAAGCCGCAGCGTCTGGCCCTGTTACCTCGATCTTGCCGAGCGATGATCCATCGAACACACCCACATGGGTTCGCACCGCAGCCATCTCCACAGCTACGGCAGTCTCCCGATCTACGCCGTTACTTCGGTACCAATCCGGGCGCTCCCAGCCAAAGTCCTCAAACACAGCAGACAGCTTCTCGTGAACGTTATGCGCTGGAAGGAAGCGTCGGGGTCTGTAAAGGTCACCCTGCCGGCGATTTGCGATTGCGCCCATCCGGACGGCCGTATATGGCGGCCGAAAAGTAGTGGTACCCACAGCATCAACCGGACGACCCCTCAGCTCAGCCATGAGCGCAAGCCCGTTGACGTTCGAGGTACGACCCTGATCGGTTCCCATGCCTAAGGTGGTGTACCGCTTCAGGTGCTCAACCGATACGTAATTCTCTCTGTGGGCAAGCTCTACGTCGGATGCTTTGACGTCATTTTGGAAGTCGACCCACATAGCCGAGGATGAGCCTTCACGGGGCCTCCACAATGGCGCGACTGCCCCAAACGAATCGGCCTTCACGGTCTCGTCGGGGGTACGTCTCACGGAGACGCGCCGAGCGGTACCGATTGACTGGCCGCATTGACTGCCCTGAACGAGCGCCGCGCTCAGATCGAGCGCACCGGTCACACCACCGGCAGCGAACCAACCCTCTGGCAGGTTGTCTGCAAGAAACATCCCCCCTGTGGCGTCGTAAGACGGCTTGACGCCACGATGGCTAGCCAGGTGGATAAGCGGTGTGAATCCGCCGGCAACGGCGAGTCCATCGCAAGGCAGTCGCTGCCGGTGACTCTGTTTCTCACGGATCGTGATGCTCGACACCCGTCGATACCCCGTCGTGGCTGTAATCTGACTTTCGAACAGGCACTCAATCCCCGCCTTCCGTGCAGCGTCGGCGTGAATCGCCAGACTGGCTGGCCGAGTGTCTACTACAGCCTGGACCTCGATTCCGGCCCCCTTTGCCGCGAGAGCTGTGACATAGCCGCTATCGTTGTTCGTATAGACGGCAAGTCTTCGTGCTGGCGCTACGCCAAATTCGCCAATCAGCCGGCGCACAGAGGATGACAGCATTATTCCCGGACGATCGTTTCCAGCGAACAACAGTGGTCTATCGATCATCCCGGTGGCCAACACAACCTTGTCCGCTCGGAGCTTCCACAAGTATTCGCACGGCACGCCGCGGTCGTCCGCAATGGATTGCAGCAAAGTGAAGTTGTTGCCCTCATACGCTGCAGTGACCATGGTTGAAGTCAACAGCGTGCAGTTGGGATCCGCCTGCAGTTCTGCCGCAACCGCGCGTGCCCAATCATCCCCCGACCGGCCATCTATAACGGCTGTTTCCCAATTCATCGAGCCACCGAACTGCGGCTGATCATCGGCCAGGATGACGCTGAGTCCGCTTCCGAGGAGAGCTCTGGCTGCCGACAAACCGGCTGAACCGCCGCCGATGATCAAAACATCACAACAGGCATTGCGGTGATGAGCGGTGCGCGTTCCGGGGATCCCCCGTGGCTTGCCAAACCCCGTCGAGCGCTCGATGAACGGCTCGAACAACGCCCAGGTCGGCCATTTGAATGTCTTGTAATAGAACCCGGCACTCAATACTTTCGCAAAGAGTTGCACATCGGCTGCAAGATCAAACGAAGCGGATGGCCAACCGGTCACCGAGCGCGCCTCGAGGCCTTCACATAGGCGTACCTGTCCTGCCCGAAGCGCCGGATCGTAGCCGTATCCGTCAACTACGGCCAACATGGAGTTGGGGTCTTCGAGGCCTGCACCGTAAAATCCGCGCGGTCGATGGTATTTGAAGCTGCGCCCGATGATATTGACGCCATTGGCGATCAGTGCAGAAGCAAGAGTATCGCCCGGGTGCCCTTTGAACGCTTCGCCATTGAAGGTGAAAGAGAGGGTGCGGCTTCTATCAATCAGGCCCCCGGAAGGGAGCCGATAGCCGTAGGGAGACATCGTCATGTTCCCCCCAGCGGACCGGCGAGCTCAGAGCCGAATGATTCGTCGAAGCGAAGGATCTCCGTTACTTCGTGAGTTACGGTGTGGCGAGTCACTTTGAACCATTGCCCGCAGCCGGCGGAGCAACACCATTGTTCCTGGTTCAATCCCTTGCGATTCCTGCGCATAAAAAGGTAATCGGTCCATTGTTCGTCAGAGGCGGTATCGGGCGCAGGACGTTCCACACCGGCTTCGCCGCCATAGGTCAATTCTTCTTCCGTTCTCTGCTCTTGGCAGTACGGACAGCGTAAAACGATCATGAATGGGCCTCAGTGCGCTATGCCGGATGCCGCGCCTTCATCCACGAGGCGATTGCTGCGGAAACGATCCAGGCCAAACTTTCGTGCGAGCGGATGTGGCTGTCCCATCGCCAAGGAATGAGCTAACAGCGTGCCTCCAGCTGGAATCGCCTTGAACCCGCCAGTTCCCCAACCGCAATTGACATGAAGATTGTCGATCGGCGTGGGTCCCAGAATCGGGGAACTGTCCGGGACGATGTCGACAATTCCAGCCCAGTGACGCATGAGCCGCGTCTGGGCAAAGACGGGAAACATTTCCACTACTGACGTTATGGTCTTCTCAATTGTGCAGAAGGTGCCTCGCTGACCGTACGAGTTGTACAGGTCGAGCACGCTACCCATCACGAGCTCGCCCTTCTGAGTCTGGTTGATATAAACGCCAGTCGCGGGCGACAGCACCATATGAGCATGAATCGCCCGGATAGGCTCCGAGACCATCGCCTGCAGGCAATGGCTGGTGACTGGCAGACGAAAGCCAGCCATGTCGGCAATCACGCTGGAATGCCCGGCGACCGCCATGCCGACCGTGCCACAGGCAACACGGCCATTCGTAGTCCGAATCGCAGTGATTCGATTGTTTGTCTTTTCGAAACCCAGCACCTCGCAGTTTTGCACTATGTCGACACCAAGATCACTGGCAGCGCGGGCATATCCCCAAGCCACGGCGTCGTGTCGAATGGTGCCCCCGCGTCGTTGTAGGAAAGCTCCCAATACAGGGTTTCTGGCACTCTCGCTCATGTTGAGAAGAGGAACCATCCGTCTGACCTCATCGCGATCAATCATCTCACCTTCCACGCCATTACAGGCCATCCAATTGACCTTGTGCCGGGCCGACTCGAGCTGGTGGTGATTGTGGATGAGCGTCATGTAGCCGCGCTGAGAAAGCATGATGTTGAAATTGAGGTCACGAGATGCCCCCTCATAGAGGCGCAGAGCCAGGTCATACAGGGCCGCGCTTTCTGTAAATAAGTAGTCCGAACGAACTACGGTTGTATTGCGTCCGGTGTTCCCACCGCCGAGCCATCCCTTTTCGATCACGGCGACATTGGTAACACCGTGGTTTTTAGCGAGATAGTAGGCTGTCGCTAGTCCGTGGCCACCGCCACCGATGATGACCACGTCGTAACTCGGCTTTAGCAATGGTTCACGCCATGCCGGCTGCCAACCCGCATTCTTCCGCAGGCTTTGCCACACAAGACTCGCAATCGAATATAGCTGCATCGCCCGCATCTCTCTTGGAGGACGCGGAATATAATCGTTGTAGCGGCAAGGCGCCTAGGCGAAACTGAGATTATTCCCGTCTGGCTCGTGCGGCGCATCCAACCGACCTTGGAGGACAGTGCCAAAAGCACGTTTCCATTCGGGCGCCGAAGTAAATCAGGCGATAAATCGGCTACGGGGTTCTATCCCTATCCCAGCAACACCTGATCTACACGAGTAGCAGGTTGCCTCACGAGCAGCTGCAGAAACATCGAAAAATTTCGGACAAACCGTTCCATCATCTCGACAGAGAACCGATTCAGGGGAAATTGGACTCCACCGATGACCTCCTGGTCACCATCGTATAGCAACATCACGGGCTCGTTATCCCGCTCGAGAGTCTTCAGCATCGGATGATCGAAAGAGTACGGGGCACAGGTAATTCCGTGCTGTGCGACCTCCCGATTCGTGAGCTCGATTCCTGCCTGCTGCGGAACCCAGTTGAAGGCACAGTTACGAGACAACTGCGGACGCGGCACCCGTGACTCCAGGTACGAACCGTCCACACGCTCATACGCTTTGTAATATTCCTCCATGATCTGACGCAGCAAGTCGACGAAGTCATCTTCCCTGGACAGATCGATACGCAGGTACAGGGCGCAGGCAAAGTATCCCATCGTATTCTCGAGCCGGCGGTCGAATCTCCCGTCGATCTGGAATTGGAATGCCGCGCACGACGCATTGCACCAGCGCAGAACCAACGCCGCATATGCGGTAAATACGGTCATGACCAGGGTCGTACCTTTCGACCGGCACCAATTGCGCAGCTCTTTCTTCAAATCACTATCGATTCGAACAGATACGTGGCCCCAGCCCCGGCGCGCCGCGGCCTGGGCATGCTCATCCTCCGGAAAACGCAAACGCCCCAGCTCGCCGAAGCGCCGTTTCCAGGCCGATCCGAACCTCTCATTCCACCAGTTCCTTGCTTTCCGCTGCCACAATGCGAAATCGGCGAACTGAACCGGGATTCGCGGCAGCGAGACAACTCGACCGGCCCGTGTTTGCAGATAAGTCTCAAAAAGATCGCGTAGAAACACATTCATGGAGTACGCGTCAGAAATCATGTGCTCCATCACGACAATCAGGACATGTTCATCCGGCCCGATTTTGAGCACTCGTGCGCCGAGAAGGGGGGCTACGGACACGTCGATCGGCTCGAGAATCAGCTCATCGATTCTGTTTGCGATCACGAGGTCGCGATCACTACCGGGTAGCGCTGTCAAATCCTCGACGTCGATTCGACAGTCGACTGATTCCAGGATCTCCTGCATTGGAGTTCCTTCGCAAATAGCGAACCGGGTTCGGAGCACCTCATGTCGGTTGACGACCTCACGAAGGCTGCTCCGCAGCGCCTCGAGATCGAGGTTGCCACACAAAGTTTCCGCGGCGGCCATCTGACGAATGGCGGGACGGCACTGCAACTCGTACAAGTTCCAGTGCGCGAGCTGTTGGTACGATAATGGAGCTGCTTCCGATAAACGGCGACGCTCGAGCGGGGGGGCACTCACTGAGTTCACACGAGCCCCTTCGAGAAGCGCGACTATTTCTGCCTTGGAGGTTTTGAGTCTGTCAAACTCCTCCTGAGTGAGAACGCCCCGAGGAGACTCGTAATGCAATCGCCCATTTTCCGACCACAGTCGAACACCCTTTGCACAAATTCGGGAAACGACATTCCCGATGTGCTCGACCGGCTCCAAAGCACAACGTCCCTGTATCATAGAACACCTCTCACGAGCTCCTCACCCCCGCCAACAGGTTCTTGTACAACCGGCCACAAGGTCTCCACGTAATTCGCCATCAGCCGGATTGTTGGATGCTTGAACACTACGACGACGGAAAGCTCCACCGAGAGCCGGTCCGCAGCCTTGGCAATCAGTTTCATCCCTTGCAACGAGTGCCCCCCCAGCTCGAAGAAGTTGTCCTCTCGTCCTATCCGATCGACCTGGAGCAGCTCCTGCCATATCTGAGTGAGGGCCACTTCGATCTCTCCCCGTGGAGACTCATATTTACGGCTCACAAATGCGGAGATGCCAGGCTTGGGCAATGCTCTATGATTGAGCTTACCGTTGGGTGTTAGCGGAAATGTCGACATTGCAACGATAGCGCCAGGAACCATGTATTCCGGCAGTGCGATTTTCAGATGCGCGCGCAGTTCTTCTGCCGTTGGCACTCCCTCATCACGAGCCGTGAAGTAGGCCACCAAGCTTTTATCGCCCGGAATATCCTCGCGGACGATGACCGCCGCCTCCTTGACCGCAGGGTGCTGCATCAGCTGCGACTGAATTTCCCCTAGCTCGATTCGATAGCCTCGAATCTTCACCTGATCGTCGTTCCGACCCAGATACTCCACTGTTCCATTTATACGCCAACGACCAAGATCTCCCGTGCGATACAAACGTGCCCCCGATTCCCGGCTGAACGGATCGTCAATAAAGCGGGTCCCTGTGAGCTCCGGCCTACGAAGATATCCACGCGCGACACCAGTTCCCCCTATATAAATCTCGCCGACTACTGCCGTAGGAACTGGCATCAGGTGTGCGTCGAGAATATAGATCTGAATGTTGGAGACAGGACTCCCGATGCTCGGAAGCGTAGGCCACTGCGATGAGTCTCCCAGCAAAGTGAGTGAAGTGACTACGTGCGTCTCCGTGGGTCCGTAGTGATTATGCAACCGACAGCCTTTCGCACGGCCGAAGAAAGTCGAAATCTCCCTGGTGATCCGCAACTGCTCCCCGGCCGTAATGACATCTTTTAGACTTTCCGGTACATCGCCGAGCGTGGCAGAATGTTCCGCTAAGCTCTGTAGCACCAAGGGTGGAACGAACAATCGATTGACACGTTGCCACCTCAACAGATCCATCAGTGCACGAGTGTCTCTGCGAATGTGCTCCTCCAGAAGGACGAGGGTCCCTCCGGTGCAAAGCGTGGAAAAGATCTCCTGGAACGCGACATCGAAACTCAGCGCGGCGAACTGCAATACCCGAATACCGGTTCCGTCTCCAAATACCTCGCGATGCCACTCGATCAGGTTGACCACAGAGCGATGAGGCATGGTGGTCCCCTTGGGCCGACCAGTCGAGCCAGACGTATAAATTACGTATATGAGGTGATCCGGCGTCAAGCCCAACTCCTCAGGATCCACGTTCTCATCCGCCGTTCCATCGGCGCTCGTACCCAACTCATCCACCAAGACCAAACTTGCGTCACTGTCGGGGAGCACTGACAGAAGATCTCTCTGGGTCAAGACGACCCGGGGCGCCGCATCTTCGAGCATGTATTGCAGCCGTTCCGGCGGGTAGTTGGGATCGAGAGGCAGGTAGGCGCCGCCAGCTTTGATAATGGCCAGTACGGCAATCACCAGGTTCGGACTTCTCGTAGCGCAAACTCCGACCACCTGATCCGGCCCAACACCACGGGATCTCAGATGCCACGCCAACCGATTCGCACGCCGATTCAATTCTGAGTATGTAACGAGCTGCTGCTCGAATACCACGGCAAGCGCCCCCGGCGAGCACCGTGCCTGGTCTTCAAACAGCTCGTGAATCGTCTTCGCGCGCGAATATGCGATATCGCGGGAGTTAAAAGTTTCGAGAAGCCTTTGGCGCTCGGCATCCGGAAGGAACAAAAGCGAGTCGAGCTGGTCGTTGATATCGCAGGTCATTACGCTCAGCAGCGAGCCGAAATATCCCATCCAGCGATCGATGGTACTTCGATCAAAAAGATCCGTTGCGTAAGTCACGGTACCTTTGATCTGCTTACCTCTGTCTTCCATGGAGATGAGAAGATCGAACATCGACGGGCCTTCTATCCCTGTCTCAGGCGTGACGATCAGACCAGGAAGGCTCATCTCGCTCTGCGGCGTGTTCTGCAGAACAAACATCACCTGGAAAAGGGGACTGCGGCTCAAGCTGCGCTGGGGGTGAAGCGCCTCGACCACTTTTTCAAAAGGGACGTCCTGATGTGAATAGGCCGCCAGAGTCAGCTGCTTCACTCTCCCAAGGAATGACCCCAGATCGAGCTCACCGTCCACGTCGATGCGCAAAGCAAGTGTGTTGACGAAGAAGCCGATGAGACCGTCGAATTCCGATCGTCGACGGTTTGCAACCGGTGTGCCGATCACGACATCCTGCTGACCGCTGAGGCGCGAGAAGAGAATCGCCCACGCGGCATAAAGGACCATGAACAACGTCATCTGGTGACGTTGGGCAAACAGATGCACCTGGCGGGACAACTCGTCACTCAGTGTGATCGAGGTATTTTGCGCCTGGTAGCTTTGCACTTCTGGACGAACCCGATCAGCCGGCAACTCGAGCTGTACTGGTGAGTCTTGCAGCAATTTGCGCCAGTAGGTTAGCTGGGACTCCAGGACATCTCCTCGAAGCCAAAGTCGTTGCCATTGCGCGTAGTCGCCATATTGAATCGGAAGAGGCGGCAGCGGGTCATCACGTCCCTCCACGCACGCACCATACAAAAGAGCCAGCTCCCGTGTGAACACACCCATGGACCAGCCGTCGGAGATGATGTGATGCATGGTAATCAGCAGCACGTGCTCGTCCTGACGCAGTTTTAACAATCGACCGCGCGCCAAAGGACCAGTGCACAAGTCAAATCGGGCACGCGCTTCTTCGGTCGCTTGAAGCACTACCTGCGCTTCGCACTGCGCCTCCCCATACTCACAAAGATCAATCACTTTCAGCGAAAACTCTCCGGCGGGCGCGATTTCCTGTTGTGGATCACCATCCACATTCACAAGTACCGTTCGCATGATCTCGTGTCGTCGGACCAAAGCATCTAGCGCTGCGCGCATCGCTGGGAGATTGAGATTTCCGCGAAGCCTCACCGCCACTGGTATGTGGTAGGCCGCGCCTGCGCCCTCGAGTTGATTAATGAACCAGAGCCGCTGCTGCGCCCAGGAAGTCGCAAGTCGAGCTTTCCCATCGCCGGTTGCACGTGGATAGGGAGTTATTTCCTCTGCGCTCTTCACCCTCTGCTCGACCATTCTCTCGAGCAACCGCCGCTTCTCACCCGAAAGTGCGCTGAGTTTCTCTGCAGCGGAAGAACTTGCGTTCGTCACGACCCGCCTCCCATTTCCAATTTGCGCATCAACTGCTCAACTGCGAAGTCCGGCATGGAAGCCACCTTCTCCAGTAGCTCCTGAATATCCTCTGCACCGCTCGCAACCCGATCGAGCAAATTGAGTTCGCGGCGCTCACGTAGACGAGCCGCGAGCGTCCGGAGGGTCGGCTGCTCAAACAAGAGATTCATCGGCATCTCGATTGAAAACGCCGACCGAATGCGAGCCATGACTTGCATTGCCAGCAGCGAGTGGCCACCGAGATCAAAAAAATTGTCCTCTCGCCCCACGAGCTCCAACTGAAGTAGCTCTTGCCAGATGTCCGCCAGCACTTCCTCAACTTCACCCTGCGGCGCCTCGTACTGCCTCGTCGCGTAGGCACCTAGCTCCGGCGCTGGCAATCCGCGCTGATCCACTTTCCCATTTGCATTCAGTGGCAGCCGCTCGAGAATCACAAATGCGCTCGGCACCATGTATTCTGGTAATACTTCCTTGAGGCATGTGCGCCACGATTCCGCAGTTGTACTTGTTCTCGTATCATTCGAATCGGTACAAACAACATAGGCCACGAGACGCTTTTCTCCCGGGAGGTCCTCCCGGGCAATAACCACCGCGTCCTTCACTAACGCGAGGCGTAGTAGTTGGGCCTCGATCTCGCCCAACTCAATTCGAAATCCTCGGATCTTGACTTGAAAGTCGTTACGGCCAAGGAACTCGATCTCGCCATCCGCACGCCACTGACCCAGATCTCCGGTCTTGTACATGCGGGCATGGGGATCCTGGCTGAACGGATCGGGCAAAAATCGCTCCAATGTCAGTGCAGGCCGGTTCAAATAGCCACGCGCGACACCAGCTCCGCCAATGTAAATTTCGCCCATAGCTCCAATCGGGACCGGTTGAAAGTGGCTGTTCAAGATGTATATCTGACCGTTCGCGATCGGGTGGCCGATAGGTATGCGGGCCACTTCCGGCTCGACCGACTCGATAGTGTAGGTGGTCGAGAATGTCGTGCACTCGGTCGGACCATAGGCATTGAGCAAGCGTTGCGGGGGGCTTTTCTGAAGAACCCGCTCGATTGTCCGGCGCTCCATTACATCCCCGCCGACGATCATGCAGCGCAATCGCGGAAAAATAGTTTGCAAACTGTCAGCGTATTGGTTGAATAAACCCACGGTCATCCACAGTATCGTGACCCCGTGCCCCTCCAGGGCGCGAACAAAGCGAGCCGGCTCGAGAACGATGGGCTGGGACAAAATGGTGACTCTCGCTCCGTTCAACAACGCGCCCCAGATCTCAAATGTTGATGCATCAAACGCAGTGTTGCTGTAGTGGGGTATGCAATCCGTCGGCCCGATGGGCACGTAACCGTTGTTGATCGCCAAGCGGATCACTGAGTGATGAGAGACAACAACCCCCTTGGGAATTCCTGTCGATCCCGAGGTGTACATCACATATGCGGGCGGAGCTGAATCAAATCGCAGCCGAGGGCTTTCGCAAGGCTGAATGCCAACCTCATCTGCCACTTTCTGGCAATCGATCCACAGGACTCCTCCGATGTCCGGCCGCACTGGGCCTTCAGTCAGGATGGAATGAGCGCCACAATCCCGGGCCATGAAAGCGCACCTTTCCGCCGGCATCTCCGGATCAATGGGTACATAGACAGCGCCACTCTTGAGCACGGCGAGTTGCGCAATCAGCATTCCCACAGACCGGTGCATGAGAATCGGAATGTTCTCGGAGACTTGCACGCCTCTCTTGATCAACCAATGCGCAAGCTGATTGGCCTTACTATTGAGCTGCGCGTACGTGAGCGATTGGCCTTCGTACACCACCGCTACCGCATCGGGTGCACACGCCACCTGCTCTTCGAACAACTCGTGGATCAGCTTGTCTTGCGGATAGCTCGTGTGCGTCGCATTGAACAGCTCGATGACCTGGTGTCGCTCGCTCTGGGTCAGGATCGACAGCGACAACGCTGCTGTTTGGGGCGCGCGTTCCAACGATTCCACCAGGGACTGCACTGCCGTATGCAGATAACCCGTCATCCGATGCGGATCGATGCGCCGGTCCGTCTGCGCCGTCAGCGCAAACCCCTTACCGGAGTCGTCCACCGACATCGTGATCGGATAGTTGGTTCGCTCCTGGCCGGCGAGGAAGCGCACTCCGGCCATTCTCGCCCACTCCGCTTCCGGATCCGGCACCCCGTGTCGGTAGTTCAGCAGCGTGCTGAACAGCGGAGCCGATCCCACGATGCGGCTGCACCGCTGCGCCACTGCCAATGAGGCCTGCTCGTGGCTCAGCAGTTCCACCAGCTCCCGCTGGGTCTGTTCCACCAGCTCTTTGGCCGATACATTCGACAGCCTCAGCCGCAGCGGCAGGGTGTTGATGAACATCCCGAGAATCCGCTGGGCGCCCGCCTCACCCTGCAGCCGCCCCAGAAGGACGCTCCCGAGCACAACATCCTCGCGTCCGCTGGTACGTGCTACGACCAGCCCCCACGCCGCGTGGAACAAGGTCGCTGCGCTCACCCCCAGTCGTCGAGCCTGAGCACGCACACGCTGCGCCAGCGCGGACGACAGCTCCTCGTGCGCTTCCAGGACCTGACTGCCATTTCCGTGCACATCCAACAGACCGAAGGGTGCCGTCGGCTCGTCGATCTCCTCCAGCTTGCCGCGGAAGAATGCCTCTGCATCATGGGTCCGGGCATAGGCCAGGGCCTGTGCTACGTGGTTGCGATAGGGGACCGCCTTAGATAGCTCCTCCGAGCGCCCTTCGAGAAGTGCCGCAGCCTCGGTTGTAACGATTTCTCGCGAGGTATTGTCACCACTAATATGATGCACCTGCAGCCGCACATACCACTGCTCGCTGTGTGGATCAGCCGCCACCCGCAACCGCATCAAAGGCGCCTGACGCAGATCCAGTCTCTGCCGCTCGGGCTCGAGCCACTCCTGGACCTGCTCCAGCCCATCCCGAGCCGGATCCAGCACCACCTCCTCCACCGGTAATCTCACCCGCCGATACACCACCTGGACCGGCTGCGGCAGTTGCTCCCACAACACCGCCGTGCGCAGGATGTCGTGCCGATCAATCACTCCTTGCAACGCCGCAATCAACTCTCGCAGCCGCTCTTGTGAGACGACCGACAGCAGTGTCGGCACGACATACGTGTCCCCACCCTCCTGATTCAACAGGTGATGGAACAGGATCCCTTCCTGCAGCGGCGCCAGTGGATATATATCCTGGATGTTGGCGGCTCCCCCGGGTACCGCTTGCACCACCCGCTCGATCTGCTGCGCATCCAGCTCAACCAGCGGCAACATCTGCGGCGTGACCATCTCACACTCCGCCGGGATCAGATTCGGCGGCACCACAAACTGCTCGGCCACCTCTCGGCTCAACGCACTCGCCAGGTCCGCCAAAGTCGGACTCTCAAATACACCGCGCACCTCGGCCGACAGGCCTACCCGACGCAGCCGCTCCATCATCTGCACAATCAGCAGTGAGTGGCCGCCGAGCTCAAAGAAGTTATCCTGCCGCCCAACACGCTCCACCCGCAGCAGTCCTTGCCAGATACCGGCCAACACCTCCTCGATCTCTCCCCGGGGAGCCTCGTACTGGCGACTCGCGTATGCATCCTGCTCCGGCGCCGGCAGCGCCCGCCGGTCCAGCTTCCCGTTCGAGGTCAGCGGCAACCCTTCGAGCATCACAAACGCGCTGGGCACCATGTACTCCGGCAGTACCGCCTTCAGCTCCGCGCGCAGACCCTCCACGCTGGGCACCGCTGCCGTTCCATCCACACCGCTCGGAACCACGTACGCCACCAAGCGCTTCTCGCCTGGCATATCTTCCCGCGCAAGAACCACCGCTTCCTTCACCAGCCGGTTGCGTACCAACTGCGCTTCGATCTCTCCGAGCTCTATCCGAAAACCCCGAATCTTCACCTGGTGATCATTGCGTCCCAGGTACTCGATCGTCCCATCCGCCCGCCACCGCCCCAGATCCCCGCTCTTGTACATCCGCGCCTGCGCCTCAGTGCTGAACGGATCCGTCAGGAAACGCTCCGCCGTCAGCTCCGGCCGGTTCAGATACCCGCGCGCAACCCCGGCACCCCCCACATAAATCTCTCCGGCTACTCCTACAGGTACCGGCTGAAGGTGATTGTCGAGTATGAAAATTTGGGTATTCGCTATCGGGCGCCCAATGGGAGGCGCTCGGTCATCCAGCTCGACAACACGGTGGACAGTAGCGCAAACGGTAACCTCGGTCGGTCCGTATGCATTGAAGAAGCTTCGGCCCCGTCCCCAACGCTGCCCCAACCCCGCTGGGCACGCCTCGCCGGCAGTGATTAACTCCGACAAGTCGTTCAGCTCCGCGTCCTGAGGCAACGCATTGATCGCAATCGGCGGGAGCAACACCTGCGTGATCCGGTGCGAGCGCAAGGTACCGAGCAACGGCTCTCCGGGAAGCAAGTGCTCGCGCGTAGCCAAATGTAGCTGCGCTCCCTGACATAGTGCCATCAGGACTTCCCACGGGCATGCATCGAAACTGAGCGATGCGAACTGCAGTACCCGACTTTCATCATTCACATTGAACAGGAGACTTTGCGCAGTGACGAGGTTGCAGACACCTCGATGCTCGACCGTCACCCCCTTGGACTTGCCGGTCGACCCCGATGTGTATATGACGTAGGCTAAGTTGCGCGGGCTGAGGCCGATTGATGTGGGGCTCAGATTTGCTTCGCCCCGCGCGCCGATTTCGGCCCAGCCGTCATCGAGTGAAACAATTTCGGCCGTTGTGATCGGGAGTCGGTCTTTCAGTCTGCCCAATGTCAATAACATCCGTGGAGAAGCGTCCTCGACCATGTACTGGAGTCGGTCGGTTGGATAAGTTGGATCCAGCGGAAGGAACGCGCCGCCAGCCTTGAGGATGCCGAGCAGCCCGATCACCAACTCCAAGCTGCGCTCGACGCACAAGCTCACCAACACTTCCGGACCGACGCCCTTCTCCTCGAGATAGTGCGCGAGCTGATTCGCTCTCGCGTTGAGGTCGGCATAGGTTAGCGATTGGCCCTCGTACACGACTGCTACGGCGTCCCGCCGACGAAGCGCCTGTTCCTCGAACAGCTCGTGGACCAACTTGTCCTGCGGCAAGCTCGTCTGCGTCGCATTGAACAGCTCGATCACCTGGCATTTCTGATCGTCGCTCATCAGAGGTATTTTGCCCGTTTGCAGCTCGGGTTCCCGTGCCATCGACTTCAATACAGTCCCGAGAATTCCTGCCCATCTCTCAACCGTCGATTGTTCAAAAAGATCACTCGCGTAGTTGATGGACCCCATGAGCCCGTCCGCCGACTCTTCCATCGACAACGTCAGATCGAATTGTGCCGACTGCAATGGAGTCGGCTCCTCCTGCAAAGTGAGCCCATGAAGTTGCATTGGCTCACGGGGCGCATTCTGCAGCACGAACATCACTTGAACGATGGGGGTATGACTCAGGCTGCGTGCCGGTTGAAGAACCTCGACAACCTGTTCAAACGGTACGTCCTGGTTCCCGTAGGCACCCAACATCCGTACCTTGACCCAGTGCAGAAGATTAGAGACGGAGAGGTCGTCATCGAGTCTCACCCGAATCGCGAGTGTGTTCACGAAAAATCCGATCAGCCCTTCGACCTCCGTGTGGCGCCGATTCGCTACGGGAGTACCCACCACTATGTCGCTCTGACCGCTTAGCCTCGATAGAAGGACGTACCAGGCCGTGAACAGTGTCATCGCCAGCGTGACGTTCAATCTACGGGACAGGGACTTCAATTCCGCAGTCAGATCTGAGCCCAACGCCAGGTTCACACTGGCCCCGCGATAACTTTGGACAGCAGGCCTCGGGCGGTCCAAGGGAAGCGGCAACAGCTCTGGAGCCCCTTCCAGCTCTTTTCGCCAGTATCGCAACTGTTCCTGCAAGGCATCCGTACTCGCACACTCGCGCTGCCACAGGGCATAATCCGCATATTGAATAGGCAAGGGGGGCAACGGATTCGGCGTGCCCTTGTTGTACGCCTCATACAGAGCGCCGATCTCTCGCAGCAAGATTCCCACCGACCATCCATCAGAGATGATGTGATGCATCGTGATCAACAGTACATGCTCATTTTCAGATAGGCACAACAACCGCGCCCGGATGAGCGGACCTGACACCAAATCAAACGGTGTCGCCAACTCTTTCTGTGCATGAATGCGCACATTACGCTCACGTTCCGACGTGGTGGACGCACTCAGATTGAATGTCTGAAGTGCAAAGCGGGCCTCCGGAATAATCTCCTGAACCGGCTCGCCACCCAACTTGATGAACCGGGTCCGCAGCGACTCGTGCCGCTCCAGGAGGGTGTCCAGCGAAGCCTGCAACGCCCGTTGCTTCAGATCACCCCGGATTCGGATCGCCTCGGGAATGTGGTACGCCCGGCTACCGCCCTCTAGCTGATCGATGAACCACAGCCGCTGCTGTGCCCACGACAGGGGCACCGGCGCACTACGTTCCACGCGCCTGATCGGCAGGGTCGATCGGGACGAGCCCATCAGTCTCTCCGCGATCGCCGCCACCGTCGAATCATCGAAGAATTCCGCAAGCGACAGCTCCAGGCCCAACACTGATCCAATCCTGGCCACAACCTGCACTGCCAGCAGCGAATCCCCTCCGAGCTCAAAAAAGTCATCACGGGTACCCACTCGGGTAAGATGCAACACATCGCTCCAGATTCCCGCGACGGCCGCCTCCATAGGACCGCGCGGTTCTACGTATTCGTCCAACACGCGGCGCGGAAGAGGCAGCGCGTCCTCCATAGCACGCAAGAAATCGGGGAGACGACTGAGTGCATAGGCTGAATCGTGCCACTTGCCGCTGAACGCGGAAGTCACAGCGTGAAGCACGACGCCGGAGTTCTTGGATGCCTCGTCAACGTCTTGGGCGCGGGGGGACACTTTCACACCCAATGCGTGCTCCACCGGGATCGCAAAGGTTCTCTGCGCGCCCGCCTCCGTCGAATCAGACTGAAATCGCGAGAAGGACCTCTCGAGAAATTCTCTGGCCGGCAAATTTCGCGAGGTATGCCGGCATCTGAGAATGATGGTATCCAGGTGCTGCTGTTGTGCAATCCGGGCCAGCTCATTGACAATTTGATGTTCCACGCTACGACCCAGAACCCGGCAGCTCAGCACGAACGTATCAACTTCCAGATTCGTCGGCTCGCACCGAAACAGAACAGCACCAACCAGTCCATAGTCGCCAAATCGGTCTGATACCCTCACGACCCGGCTCTGTAATTCACCTGACTCAACCAGCGCCTCAATCTCAGCGGACCGGCGTCGAATGCCTGTCATGTTGAATTGGTTCGTGCGTTGCAAGAGCTCCGCCACGCGAGCCAGATCACCCGGGGTCATCGCCGTGATCTGCACTTTCAAGTCGAGCGACGCAAGGAACTGTTGCAGGTCCGCAGTCCCGGCCCGCGCCGCGCTGCGCGCTCGATCCTCCTTGTACTTCGAAGTGCGCTGGCGAGCTTCCTCGCTGACCTCCGGGCGGTCGAAAGCCCACACGTGAGCCATGAAGTGCTCAATTTCCTCCGGGCTCTGCGGAAATCTCAGGGTCAGAACGGCGGGGCAACCTGCCCGCACCTGAGCACACTCCATCGCACTGTCATCCACCAGGATAAAGCTGTCCAATGACAGGTTCAGTTCGCGCGACAACGCGAACAGATTGTCGGACTTCGGGCTCCAGTTTACGCGTGTGGCGACCAGGTGATCTTCCTTGAGCAGCATCTCCGGTCGAGTCGCGAATACTGAATGAACATCGTCGGGGTTGTTCTTGCTGCACAAACACAGCAGCATGCCCGCGTCGTGCTGGTCAACGAGCATTTTCTGAAAACGAAGATGCGACGGAGTGATTTCAACTCCCGCCGCTCCGTCCTCTCCGCAGATACCGCGCCACAAGGTGTTGTCGCAATCGAGCGCAATCACCTTGTATGGGGGCTTGCAGCGGGCGGCGATACGGCGGGCCAACAGCGTGGCGAGCGCAGTGAAATACTCTGTGGTGTACGGGATGTGCCCCAATCGGTCCGTTCGCACGTCTTCGTACTGATCCAACGGATAAAGGCGTGCGACGTCCGCATGAGTCAAACATTGCACATTCTGCAGCATGTGAAGCTGCGCGCGCAGATCGGCTATCGCGGCTTCAAAATACTGCGCGTGCAGCGGAGCTACAGACGTCGATGGCGGACACAGATACACGAATATGGTCACGCCTGACCTGGAGCGCAGCAACTTCACTCCACGCAGGAACTCGCCGATGACCGTGCACAAATGCTCGATGTTGTCATCGATACTCGAACGCGAGACGCGTTCGCGAATCCAGTCTTCGATCCGGATGACCAGTACATCAATCCCGCCTTCGTTCCTCGACAACAAGCTCTGCGGATCGAGAAGCTCCTGCAGCACTTGAGAATACGGCGCTACGGAAACCTCAGCGGCAATCTGCAGTGCCTCCATCCAGAAGGTGAGTGGTTGCCGCAGCGGGTCGACTGTAAAGGTCGAGGCGACGGCAATTGACATTTTCTTGTCTTTGTTTGAAGGGCGTATTTGAGGCTGCTGATCATCGATCTCCGGAAGCGATCCGGCCGCCCGGGAGAGCGGCGCTTTCGATACTGCGTGAGCGGAGATTCCGTGATCTTGTCGTTCCATCGACCTTCTTCCTTCTGCAAGATGCAGGTTGTTTCCGGATCGACCGTCGTGGTCGCCCGACGTGCCGCATCTTGCGGCACGCGTCGATATATACCACACACGCCACGCGTGTTTGTCAATCCAACTGCCCCGGGCGCACGGTGTGGGTAGTTGACCCCGCGAAACCAGACAGGTTACGTATCGAGGCTTCTCGAGGTATCGCAGCACGCCGCGGGGATGACCGTTCGAACCGTTGCTACGGGGCAATCAGCTCGGTATGTGGAACGCGAGTGTGCTGGAGATCGATACACCATCGCCCCGGCCCCTCGCGGGGAAAAATTCAAAATCCCGCATGCGGGTCCGCGCTTCCCCACAGACTCTCCGGACTCGTCACGAAGCCCCCGAAATACTGGACAGCGGTAGCGCGATCGGCCTTCAGGAAAATGGGCGCGTCGAGATCCACGACATTGCAAAGCTGGCCGACGAGAAACGCGGGTGCCATGGACAGCGAGGTGCCGCCCATGTTGCCGATCATCGTGTCCAAGCCGAACTCCCGGGCGGCGCGAACCATCGCCAATGCTTCGGTCACACCGCCGCACTTATCCAACTTTATGTTGGCAACCTGGAACCGGCCGGTGATTTTCGGCAGATCAGACAGAGTCTGCAGGCTTTCATCGGCGGCGATGGGAATCGGACATTGCAATCCGTCAAGTAATGAATCCTGTCCAATTGGGAAGGGCTGCTCCATGAGCGCGACCCGCGCATCCAACAGTACGGGCAGCAGTCGCTCGAAAGACGCTCGGTTGAGGCCTTGATTGGCGTCGACGGCGAGCCATACATCTGGCCTGGCTTCCCGAACTGCACGGACCCGATCCGCATCTACAGGCTCTCCGGTCAGCTTTAACTTGATCGCGCGCCCCTGCGCATACAGGTGGCGCGCGCGATCGGCCATCTTTTCCGGCTCATCCGCACCACAAGTCAAAGTGGTAAGCAACGGCTGGGGGATGTTCAAGCCGGCCATCAGCCAAGCCGATCGTCTCGTCAGCTTCGCTTCCAGGTCCCACACGGCGCAATCCAAAGCATTCCGCGCACCTCCCGGCGGGAGCATGCCCTGGATTGATTTGCGGCTGAATCCCATTTCGAATGCCGACCTGATGGACTCGACCTGCTCGGCCATCCGGCCGGGCGTGTCATTTTTGTAATAGAGTCCGCAAGCCTCGCCCATTCCCACTCGACCGTCCTTTTCGATACTGAGGACGAGAACGTCCATATTCTCAAACACCTTTCCGGTGATTCGGACCGGGCTGACCAAAGGCCAGCGCTCGATTGCGGTCCGCAATCGGATCGGTGGGGTGAAGCTGATTTCCATAGTATCCTCAGGCAGACGTGTCGAGCCCGGCCAAGCGGTTCATTTTGTGCCAAGTAGCGCTGTAGGCACTGTCACTCGGCATTTGCGGCAGGCGCTGCGCTATTTCGAGCCAGCGAACCTCTGCCGCGCCTGCTTCTTCCCAACACTTGGCCACAGCGCGCGTGCGATCCGCGAGTCCTCCACCATTGACCACTTCATTCATGCGAGTGCTGAAGGATGCTTCGAGTGACATGCGCTCCGTGTGGATCTCGTGGAGAAATGCATCCAAGTCTCCCAGTATCGCGGTACGATGCAGTCTTTCGTGACTCCACCATACGGTGCGAACGTCGAAGCGATCATCCGGGCGCAGGCCGTGCACAGGCAGAGGCGTATGTATCAGCACCGGCTTGAATATTGAAGTGCAGGGCGCCGCGGTTCCGGTTACCCAGTGGATGCTCTGATGTCCTCGCAACTCAGACACCAACGACCCAGTGGTCTGCCCGGGACGACTGTCGTCCCCCGCGTGCATGCAAAGAGTGACCTTTGCACGATGATCTGAACGTGCGGACGGACCCGAAGCGGCGTGATCTCGCAATACGTGCATAATATCTACAGCGCGAATGCTACCGATTCGAGAAGTTAGCAAGGCGGTCGAGCGCGCCATGCGTTCGCGCGCGTGCCCGATATGCTCGCGATTCGGATTTGAAATCACCTCGCCGTAGTTTGGCTTCTGCTCCAGGCTCCAGCCCTCGTCGTGGACGAGGGAGATCAGGCCCGGGCTCAGACTCTCGGGGTTCCGACCAATACTGTAGGTGTTCGACAGGGTCCGTACCCCCGTGACGCGTTCCTTCAGCCAGTCTCGTCCTACAGTCTCGAGAACATACGCCTCGGTAGCGTCGGCGACCAGGAATCCGTTGTTGTAGAAGGCCTGCATCAGGTGGCCGCAATTGCCGCCTTGTCCATATTGCCGCAGCAGTGTTGCAATAACGTCGACGGCGGCGGCGGCCGTCGACGCTCGCTCAAGCGCGAGCCGGACGAGGTCCATTCCTATTAGAGCCTCGTCGTCAGGTGCAGGAATTCGTGCGTGCAGTCCTTCGTTTCCGATGACAACACCATGCTCGTTTGCGCCCATTTCAGCTCCCCAGCACCAGAACGGACGACAGAGGAGCACTGCGTTCGTACGACGCGCCTGCGGGATGGCAACGTATGTACATTTGACCTGAGCATCCGCGTCATGATCAGCTCCACGGAAAAACTCAACAGTCTGAGCTTCGTTTCGCTCTCGGTCGCTGTTCTTGCCGAACACTGCGGCATGCTCGGCAGTACTTTCCGGGGGCACAAATAGCGTATCGCACATGTCTCAATCCTTGATTTAAGATTCGGTCTCGCGCCGTGCGCATTTCGCAAATCGCTCCAGTTCGTGGGGTGTGAACTCGAGCACGAAGTTGTCGGGCGGTGTCTCTGACTTCAGGTGCCGCAATCGAACAGTGACGGGTTGCGCACCACGCGTGCGAGAGATAGATCCATCCGCTCGGCAAGGAAGTAGAATACTGAATCCGTCAGCCAATAGCCTTCGACCTGGCTCCCGGATGTTTGCGCTGCAATTTTGGGTGCCGTGAGGTTCGCGGCCCGGGAATACCGCAGCGCGGCGGAAACTTCCGAGTCCATGGACTACGGGTGAAGATTTGCGCCGAGGTTGGATTCCCCCGCAGATACGCCCAGGTTGCGAGGAAGGGACCGTCTGCTGAGAATACAAACGATCGACGCGGCGACGTTAGCTGCGACACAGACGATGGACAGAGCTCTTCCGAGGCTTCCAGGCCCCCCTGTCGCAGTCGATAGCAGACTGACCGTGAGCGGTGCGAGTCCCGTTCCCACGAGCACACAGACTGCGACCAACATCCCACTACACAGACCCCGCAGCTCATTGGGAACCACAATGGTAAACAAAGTGGTTTCCATGGTAACTATGGCAATAGTCAAAGTTATGAACACAAATAGACAGAAAGCTGCCAAAGCAAAATCAGGTAGCATCGAGAAAAGCCCCGTTGGAACGCAGGCAAGTGTTAGTGTGCTGACCACTGTCATCGTTCGACGCGGGCCACCCAGCCGTTGGCACACATCCGCAAGCACGCCCCCGGCTACCGGCCCAAGCAGCCCACTGACCATCAGGCCGAAAGCCATAATTCCAGCAACACGGTCCAACCCGAGGGTAAATGTCCGGGCAAGCGTGGGCGCCGCCCACACTATCATTGCACCCAGCGCAATTTCCGCAAGAGCAACTGCCGTCAGTAGGGGTGTCACAATTCCGCGGTATGCCCAGAGCTCCGACAACGCCTGTCGCAAAGAGGGGTGTTCAACAACGACATCGGTGCGTGGTGGCTCGCGCATAATCAGGAGAGCCACCAGCACAAATACAAGAGGCGCCGTCAGCCACAGCATCACCCATCGCCAGTCATGCTGATCGGATCCGGACATCGAGAGCAGGAGCCCCCCCAAGCCAAACGCTCCCGACAATCCAGCGGCACCGCCCAGGGCCAGTGCAGTCAACGCACGGCCTCGCTGTGAAGGAGAATAGAGATCCGAAACCAGTGAGAGCGCGACCGGGTTGGTCGCAAACGCACTCAGCCCGACGAGACATCGCCCTACTATCAACGTTGAAAAGCCCTGCGCCAGGGCCGTCAAGAGACTTCCAATCAAATCCAACGAGGCCAGCATCAAAAGCAGACGGATTCGAGATTGCCGATCGATCAAAAATCCGAGTGGAATTGCCAGCAGTACGATGGGCAGAGCCAAGGCGGGGCCTTGAAGGAGCGCTGTCTGACCATCCGTGAGGCCGAGAGCAAGGCGCAAGCTTTCCTGAACCGGATTTAAAGCGGTTCGCGCATAGGCTGCGGCGGCGAATGCCAGTGTCAGCAGCAGCAGCTGCAGGTTTCGGTTGGGAAGTGTATGGATTGTGACCGAGGTGCGCGGATCCTGCTGCCGCTCCCACGCAGACATGTTCATTGACGCGTGGCGTCGCGAAGAAAATGTAACGCCCGTGTGCGCGGCGATGAAAAGTGAAACACCTTGCAGTCCTCGTCGAACGACAGAATTCCACCCCAGGGTATTGGACTCTGCGATTTTGCCTTCCATAGACCGTGTCCGAGCGACTGAAGATGAAAATGTGCGGACCCAAAAGCACCGTGAGTTCGCAACTCGGCGCCCGCGTCGGTGGCGTGAATCTCAACACGTGTGCGCGTGGAGACCGAGGAATACCGCCCGACGATTGATCCCATCCGGCCTGTTGCGGCCGGTTCTACGGCCACCAAGTCATCAACTGTTCCAAAGTCCTCGAGCTTCAGCGAAGTCAGTCCATCGCGGCCACGCCGCAGTGTGATGGTTTGTTTCAGGAAGGTCCACTCCGGAGTCGGCCCCAGCGCCTCGGGTTGGATAGGCTCGAACGGCAGATCATACCCGTCCAGAGAGACGATCTGTTGATCACCTTTGACTTGCAATTCGATGACGCGGCCCGTCGTGAGAGAGCGGAATACCCCCGAGATCAGCTTCCAGCCCGCAACCGGCTTGCGCGCCGGTCCCAAGCTGGGAAGGCAAGCGTCCAGAACTTTGTTGACGAGCGACATCGCCAGACCGTCGCTACGATTGAGCATGACTACGACATCGAGGCCCGCACTCGGAACCTTCAGCATCTGGGAGTTACCTCCCATGACTCCACCAGGATGCGATATGGTCCCAACGCCGCGGTAGTCGGAAACGACGAGGCCCAAGCCATATTCGGTTCGCGTTCCGTTTGCCAGCCGCAGCGGCACCCGCATCATTTCCCATGTCCTTGCGTTGCCGACCGTATGGGCATCCATATGTAACAACCAGCGGAGCAGATCATCAACCGTCGACACTATTCCCCCCTCCCCGGAGAAAGAAGTGCCCAGATGAAGTTTGTGAAATAGCCCGGGTTGAACGCTGGTGTGAAGTGTCGCGCTGTTGGGAATGAAATCCGTATCCCAACGTCGCAGCATTGTGTCAGACATCCCTGTAGGCACGAAGAGCCGCTCACGCAGCACGTCTTCCAGTGACTTTCCCGAAATCCGCTCGATAACACTACTGAGTATCAGATATCCGCCGTTGTTATAGCTCCACGATCTACCCGGCGTGGCATCAACGTCATCGATTGTTTCGTAGAGTGACAGAAGCTCTGCGCTGGAGACCGGACAGCCGGTGCCACTAAAGAGCCAACTGATATCATATGCGTCGCGTAATCCGCTGACGTGCCCCATCAGCTGACGCATCGTAACGTTGCGAGTGACCGGGTTGAGCTCAGGAAGATATTTCCCGATGGTGTCGTCCAGTGAGGACTCCCTTTGCTCACACAGCAAGAGATAGGCAAGGGAAGCGAAATGCTTGGTCGTCGAACCGATCCGCATGCGCATGGCCGGCGAGAGCGCCACACCCAGCTCCATGTGGGCCAGACCGAAGCCCTTGCGATAAATGCACTGGCCGCCGACAGCCACTCCAACAGCGGCGCCCGGCAAGTGGCATTGATTGAATTCAGCAAAGATCGCATCGATCCTGCGTGAATCAAAATCAACTGCCAGCTTGCCGTGGACCGGCTCTGCCGATGTTCCCAACGCTCGGCTCATGAACGGGTTTAGAACGTTTTGGCCACGGAGACGCCCACTGTCCGCGGCTCTATGTAGACGAAGCCGAATGGCGGCGCACCCCCGATGCCACCGCTCAGAGCACCCCGGCGATCTGTCACGTTGTTCACATAGAGGTTGGCGATCCAGTTGTCGAAGCCAGCACCCACATGCAGGTCCGTCCTTGCATAGCCCGGGTAGACCTGCCTGACCGCGGTCTTCTGGAAGCGGCCTAACCGGTCTCCGGCATAATTAACCGAGCCTCCAATCATTCCCATAATCGTGCCGGTGAGGGGGACCTCGTCCTGTAAAGACACAGAACTCGAGAAGCGACTGCTGTACGGCAACCGATCACCAGAGGCCCCATGTACGCCGGCGGCAGCTGGGAATGGTTCCCTCAGAGTGGCGTCATTCCAAGCCACCCAAGTGGAAACAGTTAAACCCGTCATCGGTCTCACTTGAGTCGCGAGTTCGACGCCGCGACTCCTGGCGTCGTTCGCATTCGCGTTGTAAGTCTCGTGATTTTGGGGGTTGGTCAGGGCAAGCTGAATATCCTTCCAGTCAATGTTATACAGCGAGAAATCGACGGACAGCACATGGTTTAGGAAATCGCCCTTGAGACCCAACTCATAGTTTTGGGTTTTATCAGGTCGATATTCCTGCGGCACGATACCGCCGGCGGCTGTATTGGGGCCTCCCGCCCGATAACCTGATGCCACTCTGGCGTAGACCATGAGATCCGGTGTGATCTTGAAGCGCGGCGTCACCAGATAGGTAAAGGCGTTTCCGTTCGTGTGGATCGAGGGGATGATGTAGGGAGATGCAACGCCCGAGAAGATCGGAACGAATGGGCCTATTTGCGTTTGCGTGTAAATCTGCCTGATTTCACTTTCCCGGGCGCCGAACTGAATATCGAACTGGTCCGTAAAGAGGACGGTGAGATTGGCGAATGCCGCATACTCAGCGAAGGTCGTAGGATTGCTCTGATTGAGACCTAACCCGACTGTCTCTCCAGATGCCTGGTCCGCCGCAAGGAGGTTTTGGACGTACTGGGAGTCCTCGTGAGTATAGAACCCACCCAGGAGCCATTCGAACTTGTCGCCTATGCGGGAGGAGAGCCGTACTTCCTGCGTGAATTTCTTTGTCTTGTTGTCATCGGTCAGCAATAACCCGGTAACC
>Ga0137415_10000858_pt1 | contig 29699 bp, 33 predicted proteins | sample CZODoug3_1_1_16f_FD_183082 | JGI IMG/M metagenome (GOLD analysis project Ga0137415, IMG submission 183082) | Vadose zone soil fungal communities from Angelo Coast Range Reserve, California, USA - CZODoug3_1_1_16fungal (Hybrid Assembly) | ecosystem: Environmental > Terrestrial > Soil > Vadose...
CGCAGAACCGGGACCCACACTTGCGCTGACAGCATGGACCCCGGCTCTGCAGCGCACCGTTTCACGCTGCGCTGCGTCCGGGGAACAACACCAACCATCGGTGGATTTCAAAATATCGCCCGTCACGTGTAGACTGGGCCATGCCGATCGAAACTGCGCGCCTGCTGCTGCGGCCCCCGCGTCTCACCGACGCGGCGTCATTATTCGGCTTTCTCGGCGACGCAACGGCCATGCAATACACGACGCCGCAGGCGTCGTTGCGCGACTGCCGGCGCTATCTCGCCGTCCATGAGCGGCAGCGCCGACGCGTCGGCTGCGCTCCCTGGGTGATCGCCGAAAAAGAAGCGGCGGCGACGATCGGTTTTGGCGGACTCTATGAAGACCCGTTCGACCCCGGCTGGGGTGTCGAGGTCGGATATTTCCTTTCTCCAGCCGCATGGGGCAAGGGCTACGCGACGGAATTGACACGCTGCTGCGTTGCCGTAGCCAGACAGCAGGCGCGCTGGCCAGTGCTGCGGGCCTTCGCCCATCCGCAAAACATCGCCTCGCAACGGGTGCTATCGAAATCGGGATTCCAGCAGGAGCGCTTCGTGCCGGAGATGATGAGACTTCTGTATCGGCTGGACCTTCGCGACGGCTGACGCCACGGCGGCGCCTCCGGCCGCTTCAACCGGCTCGATGAAGTCGCGATCGCCTACGCGTTCGCGCTGTGGGCGGTCGGGATGGCGGAGAACGGTGAGGTGTGAGTTGCGCAAGTTTCGTGTCCCGGGCGCGATGCGGCGCGCAGCGCTGCGCCGCAGAACCGGGACCCACACTTGCGCTGACAGCATGGACCCCGGCTCTGCAGCGCACCGTTTCACGCTGCGCTGCGTTCGGGGAACGCCAACTATCGCCCGCTCTTCTTCCGCCACACGGCGAAATCCTCCAGCGTCTGCGGATCGGTCGCCGGATAGAGTCCAAAAATCCCGCGGCCCTTGCCGACCTCTTCCGTGACGAAATCCTCGAACGCGGTCATCTCAAAGGTCTCGTCGGCGATCTCATCGGCAAGATGGGCGGGGATCACGATGACGCCGTCGCTATCGCCGAGAATGACGTCGCCGGGAAACACCGGCGCGTCGCCGCAACCGATCGGCACATTGATCTCGATCGCATGATGCAGCGTCAGATTGGTCGGCGCGCTCGGCCGGTGATGATAAGCGGGGAAGCCGAGTTTGGCGATTTCGGCGGAATCGCGAAAGCCGCCGTCAGTGATGACGCCCGCGCACCCGCGCTGCATCAGCCGCGTCACCAGGATGGCGCCGGCGGAGGCGGCGCGGGCGTCCTTGCGGCTGTCCATCACCAGCACCGCGCCGACCGGGCAATCCTCGATCGCCTTGCGTTGCGGATGGGCGCGGTCGCGGAACACCTCCAACTTGTTGAGGTCTTCGCGCGCCGGCATGTAGCGCAGTGTAAAAGCTTCGCCGACCAGCGTCGGCTGGTCCGCAGCGAGCGGATGGACGTCCTGAATGCACTGGATGCGGAAACCGCGTTTGAACAACGCGGTCGCGACCGTGGCGGTGGAGACGGTTTTCAGTTTGTTGCGGGTTGCGTCGCTTAACTTTGACATGGGGTTGTCCGTTCTGAATCAGTAGATCGACGGCTCGCCGACCGGTTTGCCGAATCCGGTCTCGAGGAAATCGAAATCGCAGCCTTCATTGGCCTGCTTGATATGCTTTGAGAACATCCAGCCATAGCCGCGCTCGAAACGGCGCTCCGGCGCCTTCCATTCGGCGCGCCGCTTGGCCAACTCCGCCTCCGGCACATCGAGGTTGATGGTACGGGCGGCGACGTCGAGCGCGATGCGGTCGCCGTTCTTCACCAGCGCCAACGGCCCCCCGACAAAGGATTCAGGCGCCACGTGCAGGATGCAGGCGCCGTAAGAGGTGCCGCTCATGCGTGCATCCGACAGCCGCACCATGTCGCGCACGCCCTGCTTCACCAGCCTGGTCGGGATCGGCAGCATGCCCCATTCCGGCATGCCCGGACCGCCCTGCGGCCCGGCATTGCGCAGGATCAGCACGTGATCGGCTGACACGTCGAGATCGGGATCGTCGATCGCCTTCTTCATCGACGGGTAGTCGTCGAACACCAGCGCCGGTCCGCTGTGCTTGAGGAAGCGCGGCTGGCAGGCGCTAGGCTTGATCACGCAGCCATCGGGCGCGAGATTGCCCTTGAGCACCGCAAGCGCGCCCTCGGCATAGATCGGGTTTTCGACGGTGCGGATGACGTCGTCATTATACACTTCGGCGCGGGCGATGTTGTCGCCGAGCGTCTTGCCGGTCACGGTCATCGCGTCGAGATGCAGATGCTGCTTGATCCGGCTCATCAGCGCCGGCAACCCGCCGGCGTAGAAGAAATCTTCCATCAGATAGAGCTCGCCGCTCGGCCGCACATTGGCGATGACGGGCACCTTGCGACTGGCGATCTCGAAATCGTCGAGCCCAATGTCCTGGCCGGCGCGGCGCGCCTGCGCGATCAGATGGATGATGGCGTTGGTGGAGCAGCCCATCGCCATCGCCACCGTAATCGCGTTCTCGAAGGCCTTGCGGCTCTGGATCTTTTGCGGCGTCAGATCCTCCCACACCATCTCGACGATGCGGCGGCCGGATTCCGAACTCATGCGGATATGGCCGGCGTCCGCCGCCGGGATCGAGGAGGCGCCCGGCAACGTCATGCCAATCGCCTCGGCGATCGCGGTCATGGTCGACGCGGTGCCCATGGTCATGCAGGTGCCGTAGCTGCGGGCGATGCCAGCTTCGACATCGACCCAGTCCTTGTCGGAGATCTTTCCGGCGCGACGCTCGTCCCAGTATTTCCAGGCATCCGAGCCGGAGCCGAGCGTCCTGCCCTTCCAGTTGCCGCGCAGCATCGGCCCCGCCGGCAGATAGATGGTCGGCAAGTTCATCGAGGTGGCCCCGAGCAGCAGGCCCGGCGTGGTCTTGTCGCAACCGCCCATCAGCACCACGCCGTCGACGGGATGGCCACGCAGCAATTCCTCGGCGTCCATCGCCAGCATGTTGCGATAGAGCATCGTGGTCGGCTTCAACAGCGATTCCGACAGCGACAGCGCCGGCAACTCCATCGGAAACCCGCCGGCCATGAAGACGCCGCGCTTAACGTCGTCGATCCGGCTCTTGAAATGCATGTGGCAGGGCTGCGCATCCGACCAGGTGTTGAGGATCGCGATCACCGGCCGGTCCTTCCACTCCTCCGGCGCGTAGCCCATCTGCATCGCGCGCGAACGGTGGCCGAAGGCGCGCAGATCGTCGGGCGCGAACCAGCGCGCGCTGCGGAGTTCTGCCGGGGACTTCCTCTTATCGGTCATGACTGCGTGCCCCATTTCTGTACGGTGTTGCGCTCGATGGTGCGGAAGATCAGGTTCTCGACAATCAGGCCGATGATGATCACGGTCAACAGGCCGGCGAACACGGCAGGAATGTCCAGCAGATTGCGGTTCTCGAAGATGAACCAGCCGAGCCCGCCCTGCCCCGACGAGACACCGAACACCAGTTCGGCCGCGATCAGCGTGCGCCACGCAAAGGCCCAGCCGATCTTAAGTCCGGTCGGGATCGAGCCGAACGCCGCCGGGATCAGAATGCGCGCGACGTAAGGCAAGCCCCGCAGGCCGCAATTGCGCCCGAGCTCGCCCGGATTCGAGCGGATCATCCGGAATATCTGAGCGATTGACCTCGTGGACGATGACAGCGCGGTGCAACGGACGATCCGCCTGCTGCTCGAACAGGCCGGCCACCGCGTGGTCACCGCGAACGATGGCAGCAACGGTTCGAGACCATGCGACTGGTCCACCGGCAAAAGCCGCTGACCCCGATCTCGTGATTTCCGGCCGGCCGATACGATCGGATTCCGGCCCGGACTTCCTGACCATGGCCCTGAAGCTCGGGGCGGTTTTTAGCCTGCAGAAACCTTTCAGGCCGACGGACCTGCTGGCGGCGGTGGCAAATTGTCTTGAAACCGCGGCAAGGCGCCGGCCGGCGACGACGGCTGGCAATATTGCTTCCGGCCCATGATGCGCAATAGCATCGGCTGCTCCGCCGGCTTGAGTGCCAGATCGCGCGCGGACGCTCTGAAGGCTGCGAACGCAAAGATGACGCTGACAACCAGGCTAGCCATCGCGATGATTACATTGGTTGCAATCGCTGTGACTGCGGTCGGGTGGCTAAGCTATCGCAGCCTGGAACAGGAAATCCCGCCGCGCGTGCTCGATCGCACCGAAACCCATTCGCGGCTGGTTGCTTTCGATCTGGAATCCCACGTACGTGGCGCGCGCGGCGATATCGCGGGCTTTCGGTCCTCGACGGCGCTGAATGGGCTGATTCGCGCCCATCTGGCCGGCGGCAGTGACCCGCTCGACGGACTTTCCGAGCGGACATGGCGTGACCGGATCGCGGAACGTCTGCTGGCGGAACTCGAGGCCAAACCGGCCTACTCGCAGTATCGTATCATCGGGGTCGCGGATGGCGGCCGTGAAATGATCCGGGTCGACCGATCCGGACCAAACGGAGCCATTCGCCTGGTTCCGGATGCGGAGCTGCAACGAAAGGGCGACCGGGGTTATTTCAAGGACGCCCTCGCCTTGCCCGCGAACGAAATATTCGTCTCCGCCCTCGACTTGAATCAAGAGAACGGCGGCGTCGAAACACCTTATGTGCCGACATTACGCATTGCCACGCCGCTGCGGGGGCCCGACGACAAGCCGTTCGGCATCGTCGTCGTCAACATCGATATGCGGCCGGCTTTCGACCGTGTTCGGGCCTCGGTGCGGCAAGGTGGGGGCATCTACGTCGTCGGCAGCCAAGGCGACTATCTTGTTCATCCCGACCGCACGCGCGAATTCGGCTCTAACCTGGGCAGGCCGGCCGACTGGCGCAACGACTTTCCGTCGTTGGCATCCTCGGTTGGAGCCACGCAAGGCGTCGCGCAAACCGTGCCGGATCAGGCCGGAAAGGCGGACGGAATAGCGCTCGCGCCCGCCATCCTGGCCGGCAAGGAATGGGTGGGGGTCATCGAAACCGTACCCCACGCCATCATCATGGCGCCCGCCGCAGCGATCCGGAACACCTCGCTGACGGTAGGCTTGATTGCCGTGCTCTGCGCCGCCGCCCTGGCGCTGCTGATCGCGCGTTCGCTGACGCGGCCGATCGTGCAATTGACGGCCGCCGTCGACGGCATCGCCGGCGGCCGAGCGGCTGCCATTCCGGTCGAAGCGGGTGGCGAGACCGGTGCGCTGGCGCGGACCTTCGCCCGGATGGTCGCGGAATCGACCGAGAAGACGCTCGCACTCGAACGCGAGGTCGCCGAGCATCGCCGCACCGAGGCCGCGCGCGACCATCATGCGGAGCGCGAACGCCTGTTCAGCGCCGCCGTCGAATCCTCCAACGACGCCGTCATCACCCAATCGCTGGACGGCATCATCACCGGCTGGAATCCGGCCGCCGAACGCCTGTTCGGCTACAGCGCCGCGGAGGCTGTGGGTCGGCACATTTCGCTGATCGCGCCCCTCGAGCGGTTGGCTGAGGTGAACGACATCATCCGGCGGATCAGCCGGGGTGAAACGATCGAGCACTACGAGACGGTGCGGCTGCGCAAGGATGGCACGCCGGTCGAGGTTGCGCTCAGCATATCGCCGATCAAGTCGGCTTCGGGGGCCATCATCGGCGTTTCCAAGACCGCCCGCGACATGACCGAAAGCCGCAAGGCCCAGGAAAGCTTGCGCGAGAGTGAACAACTGGCGCGTGGCATCATCAATAGCGCGCTCGACGCTTTCGTCCAGATCGATCAGCGCGGCATCATCCGGGACTGGAATCCGCAGGCCGAAACCATGTTCGGATGGCCACGCGAGGAGGCACTTGGGAAGAACGCGTTCGAATTGATGGGCCGACAGGATGGGCAAGGGCCCCTCAAGATGGCGCTTGCGGGCTTCCTGCTTTCCGGGGAGCAGCAGGTCCGCCAGCCCCGTCGCGAAATCGTGGCCAGGCGACGTGACGGAAAGGAGTTCACCGCGGAGTTGAGCCTCACCGCGCTGAAAACCCGCGACGGCTTTGTGTTCAACGGGTTCATCCGCGATCTCACCGCCAAGGTTGCCGCCGAGGAGCGGACCAGGCAGGCCGAAAAGATGGAAGCCGTCGGCCAGCTCACCGGCGGCGTCGCGCATGACTTCAACAACATCCTCACCGTCATCACGGGAACGATCGAAATCCTCGCCGACGCGGTGAAGGACCAGCCGCAACTCGCCGCCATCACGCGGATGATCGACGAAGCCGCCTCGCGCGGCGCCGATCTTACCCAGCACCTGCTGGCGTTTGCCCGCAAGCAGCCGCTCGACCCCCGGGAAACCGACGTCAATGCGCTGATCATCGGCACCACGAAACTGCTGCAGCGGACGCTCGGCGAGCATGTCGAGATCGAATCGGTATTTGATGACGAAGCCTGTCTGGCGACAGTCGATCCCAACCAGCTCGTCACCGCGATCCTCAATCTCGCGTTCAACGCCCGCGACGCCATGCCCGACGGCGGCAAGCTCGTGATCGAGACCGGCTACGTCGTTCTCGACGAAAACTACGCGAGGATGCATAGCGACGTTCGACCGGGCCGCTATGCCATGATCGCGGTCAGCGACACCGGGACCGGGATTCCGGCCGGCATCATCGACAAGGTATTCGATCCGTTCTTCACCTCAAAGGGACCCGGCAAGGGCACCGGCCTCGGCTTGAGCATGGTCTATGGCTTCATCAAGCAGTCCACCGGTCACATCAAGATCTATAGCGAGGAGGGCCATGGCACGACGATCAAGATGTACCTTCCGCCGGCCGCGGGGGCCTCGCTTGCGGCCGACATCGCGTTCGCGCCGGCCATGGAGGGCGGAGATGAAACCATCCTTGTCGTCGAAGACGACAGGCTGGTGCGAAATTACGTGCTGACGCAACTGCATTCGCTCGGCTACCTCACGCTGGAGGCGGCGAGCGCGACCGATGCGCTTGCGATCGTCAATGCCGGCCACGCATTCGATCTGCTGTTCACCGACGTGATCATGCCGGGGCTCAATGGCCGCCAGCTCGCCGAGGAAATCGTAAAGGTCAGGCCCGGACTGAAGGTGCTGTTCACCTCAGGCTATACCGAAAACGCCATCATCCATCACGGCCGGCTCGACGAAGGCGTGCGGCTGCTCGCCAAGCCCTATCGCAAGTCGGACATGGCGATCATGGTCCGGAAAGCCCTCGCCGACTGAAAGATTCTGTTTCGAAATGTTTCCCGGCGCGAACCGAGATCCATCCCGCCATCCAGGTCCGGGGCGGGCTTTCGCCCGAAAACGCTGCGGGCGGATCAATTGTTCCGTGCGGCAGTGGTCATCACGATCCGGACCAGATCGGCGGCATTCTTGGCACCGAGCTTTTTCATGATGTTGGCGCGGTGATCCTCGATCGTCCGCGGGCTGATCCCAAGCTGCCGTCCCGCTTCCTTGTTGGAGGCGCCGGAGGTGAATTGCTCCAGCACCTCGCGCTCGCGCCGCGTCAGCGGTTCGCGTCCCGGAAAATGCAGCGCGGCGATGCGGGAAGCGGAACTCTGCGCCCGCCTGCGGGTATAGGCGCCAATCGCCTCATTCAGCCGCTCGACGATTTCGCTGCCCCGGAACGGCTTTTCGATGAAATCCAGCGCCCCGTTCTTGATGGCGCTGACGGCCATGGCAATGTCGCCCTGGCCGGAGATCATGAAGATCGGCGCAGGATAGTCCTCGCCATGCAGCTCTTTCAGGACGTCGAGGCCGGATTTACCCGGGATATGCACGTCTAGAAGGATGCACGCGGGTGTCCTGGTTCGTGCAACCGACAGCAGCGCGGCTCCGTCGGCAAAACAGATCACCTGGTAGCCGGCCACCGACAGAACCATGGAAAGCGTGTCGCGGACCGCGGGATCGTCGTCGACTACGAAAATCTCACCCCGGGAAGAGGCCTTCTCAGACATTTGTCATCGTCCATCAGCAACGAGCACAATGCACTCACGCAAAATAATACTCTGAGGGGACCGGATCCAAAATGGACCCGTATTTGTACGGGACGACGGCTTAACGCACAAGTAGCGGTGCGTTCCCTAAAAGGCGAGCGCAGTGGGGAACATGATGCAGAATGCGGCAGGAGACGATATTGCGGCCCAGCCCGACGATGGACCAGAGGCTTACCGCTCGATCGTCTCGGAACTTGTCTCGCTGGCGGGACAGGTCCAGTCAAGCCTGAAGCTGATCGAACAGGCCATCGCCCGGCAAGCATCGCTCGTCAACCAGGACGCCTTCGCCAGCATTTTCGTGCTGGACGACGTGACGCCTTGCTACGTCAAGGCGTCCGTGGCGCTGAAAGCCTGCGACGCGGGTCTCGGCGTCGCGCTTGATCTGCTGCTCGATTCCAGGTCAGCGCGCTCGCTGAACTAATCCGGCACTCGCTACCTTCAATCCGCTGGTCCGGCGGGGTGCCCTCAGGCGCCCACAAGTTCGTCTTGCTTCACCACGCCCGGCCGCTTTCTTGGGTGCCTGCCCTTGAGGAACCGAACGTCAATTTCAGTGCCGTTGACGCGGACCAGCTCGCATCGGCGATAGGCAAGGCCGGTCGACGACAGCAGCAGAAAGAACTCCTTGAGGTTGAGGCCTTGAATGGACCCTTCCACGGTCAGCGCCGCGTCGGTGTCCGAGATGGCATTGAGCAGGCAGTCCCGCCGCCAGGTTCCGTCGATGGCCATGATGCAGACATCATAGCCGCGGCTGAACGTGACGCGTTCGATGCCCTTGCCATCTTCCGCCAGTGTCAGTGTCCAGCCGCCATCGCCGCAATCCTGGGCATCGCCGGTACGGCGGTGCGCGCGTTCGGGCGGTAGAGACCGCGCTTTTCAGGGTAGGGCTTGAAGGTGTCGCTCAGGCCGACCACGGTTTCCGCCGCGCCCAGCACCAGCAAACCGTCCGCTTCCAGCGACTTGGCGAGGCGGTTGAAGATGTTGATCTTGGTATCCTGGTCGAAATAGATCAGCACGTTGCGGCAGAAGATCACGTCAAAGACCCCGAACTGGGAAAAATCGTGCAGCAGGTTGAGCTGCCGATGCTGGACCATGGCGCGAATGTCGGCGTTGATCTGCCACAACTCTCCCGTTTGCTTGAAATATTTCACAAGCATTTGGATCGGAAGGCCGCGCTGAACCTCGAACTGGCTGTAGATGCCCGCCTTGGATTTCTCGAGCACCTCTTGGGAAAGGTCGGTCGCGATGATCTCGATCCGCCAGCCGGCGGTGGCGGCACTCATCTCTTTGAGGCACATCGCCAGCGAGTACGGCTCCTGGCCGGTCGAGCCGGCGGCACACCAGATCCGGACGCTCTTGCGGCCGGCGCGCGCCGTCAGGATCTCGGGCATGATCGAATCGCGGAAATGCTCGAAAGGCACCTTGTCGCGAAAGAAGAAGGTTTCGTTGGTGGTCATGGCCTCGACCACCTGGGTGATATGAGAGGCCGATCCGCCCTTCATTTCTTGCACGAGGTCGCCGATACCGGCCAGACCGCATTTGCGCGACAGCGGAAGCAGCCGGCTTTCGATCAGATATTGCTTGTCCGCGGACAGATCGAGACCGGAATGGTCCTTCAGAAGCCTACGCAGGTATTCGTAATCGGGCGGGGTCACGGGAGGTCTCTCAAGGCAGGGGTGAACAGAATTTCAGACCGCGGTCGGCTCGATAGGCGCGACCAGGCCGACCTCCCGGAACTTGTCGGCGATGATGTCCTTGTCGAACGGCTTCATGATGTACTCGTTGGCACCGGCCTGGAGCGCCCGCGAGATATGATCGATGCCGTTTTCGGTGGTGCAGAACACGACCTTGGGCGCATCGCCGCCGGGCATGCGCCGCAGATGACCGAGGAACTCGTAGCCGTCCATCACCGGCATGTTCCAGTCGAGCAGGACCGCCCCCGGCATCGCGCGCTTGCAGGCGTCGAGCGCCTGTTCACCGTCCTCGGCTTCGATGATCTGGAAATCCATCGCCTCCAGGATACGGCGTGCGATTTTGCGGACGACGCTGGAATCGTCGACGACAAGACATGTCGGCATTTTTTGGCCTCCTTCCCGAATCAATCGCGCGCGCCGATGGGCGCTGCGCGGCGCCTCCCATTCTTAGGCTTTCCGGCTTCACCGCGATCTTAATTTCGCCGCGCAAATACGGATGATTAGGCTTTCCAAATCATGAAAATTTGTGTGCGGCGGACGGCAATCCGGTTCAGCGGTAGTGTGTCGCAATCGCGCTGGATCGGCGACGATCGACGCTACGCCGTTACCTCATCGGCGACCGTGCCACGCTGGTCCGCTGACGCGCTCGTTCGTTGAGGCACTTGTCGGTACAAACACCCGGAAATCGCGCGGGCAAAGTTCTGCTCTCCGTATTTCTACCGAGATCATCGCACTCGGCCGCAACGCGATGAGAAAAATATGCTGCAATCAGCTAGCGAGCGCGACGGATTGACGCTTCCCCGCAACGGGTTCCTGCGATCCCGATCGCTGTCGCCTTCGTCAGATCGGACCGAGGACATCCACAGGGTGCGTCCATTGGTCGAATTTTCTTGTGACGAATATGTGGGAGTATTATCACGAACAGTGTACGTCTGGTGGTGCGGAGACAAGCTTTGCCGTACGAGGAGAAGACTGCTTTGGATTCGGCTTCTGGTCCGCCGAATGGATTCTTGTCCTCGCTGTCGGCGAGCGATTTCGAATTGATTCGCCCGCATCTGCATACCGCCAATCTCGTTCAGGACACGGTGCTGGTCGAAGTCGGCGAGATGCTGAAGCACGCCTACTTTCCTCACAAGGGCGTGATCTCCATCGTCGTCAAGCTGGCCAGGGGAGAGAACGTCCAGATCGCGATGGTCGGCCGCGACTCCATCTTCGGCGCGTTCTCCGCGCTCGGCGAATCGACCCCGATGAACGCCGCGGTGGTGCTGGTGCCCGGTGTGGCCTCGGCGATCGAACTTGAAGTTCTTCGCGCGGCCGCGGAGCAAAGTACAACTCTCCGTGCCACGCTGGTGCGGCATGGGCTGGCCGTCTACGTCCAGATCCAGCAGACCGCCGGCTGCAACGCCTCGCATTCGGTCGAGTCACGGCTGGCGCGATGCCTGTTGCAGATGCGCGATTTGTCCGGCAGCGACAAGATCTTCCTGACGCAGGAATCGATGGCCCAGATGATCGGCGCGCGCCGCAACAGCGTGTCGCTGGTTGCCCACACGCTGCAGCAGGCGAATTTCATCCATTACAGCCGCGGTCATATCGAGATCACCAACCTCGATGGCCTGACCAGGACGTCGTGCGAATGCCACGCGACGGTGAAGGCGCAATACACCAAGCTGATTCATCAGCCCGAGCGCTGTGCGGTTTGATCGCTCGCCGCGACGCGCCGTCAGGAGCGCCGCAGCTTCAGGAATTTTTCCAGGAACCGTCCCGAGACGACGAACCTGAACCACCAATACATCAGTCGCCACTTCTTCATGTGTCAGTTCCTTGATACCGAACACACCCCGCGTGCTCTGGATAGCGCCCGGTGCCGGCGGAGCCTATGAAGCGCTTCACAGTTGGCGGCGGCAGCGACGCGGGCTCCATCACGGACCAGCCGGCAATCCGGCCGGATTTCGGATTTACAGGCGTCGCCCGTGCCGCGATGATCAAAGCCCCAATCGTCCCGCAACGAATTCAAGAAGGAGGCCGCGATGGCACGAGGAATCGGTTCATGGATGGCGATGGCAGCGCTCGCCGGGGCGTTGACCTGCAGCACGGGCGCGATCGCGCAGACCACACCGGCCGAAAATGCGGCGCCGACGCCCGACAATGCCGTCATGATCACCATCTTCCTGAAGCACGATCAGTCGCGCCCCCTCGGCGAACTCAACGCACAGCTCGAAAAGCAAGGTTTCTACAAGGCCTTTCCGCCCGCCGGCATCGAGGTCGTGAGCTGGTATGTGATGATGGGCATCGGGCAGGTCGTCACGCTGCGGTTACCTGCGTCGCGACTGCGCGAGGTCAACCGCATCATCGAGAACAGCGCCTGGGGCAGTTACCACACCGAATTCTATCCAACCTACGACTACAAGGCGATCGGCATCGCGAGCCACGACAAGGCGCAGTAGCTGATACGCCGGCTTCCGAGGCGAACTTGCCCGGTGCTTGATCGCCACAGAGGCCGGCACGCTGCCCGTTGCGCGGCAGCATCACCGTCCCTGACCAATGGTCTTAGGCGTGGGCCCTTGGCCGCTGGCTCAACTTTTCCGCCAGGATCCGCAAATCCTTGACGCGGCCGCTGCACAGCAGCCGGGCGAATTCCTGGGGATCGATGGAGGGTTGCGGGAGGGCGGATGAGCTGCGCGCGTCCCGGCGCAGCCAGGGCAGTCGGAGGAGACGCTTCAGCATCTTCATGTTCTTGAGCCTCAATGAGAGCCTGCGCGATCAAGTCGCGGCGGCCCTCGTTGGTTCCGTGCGCTGTCATTGTCAGCCGTTTTTTGCAGCCATTTTTTCTGCGCGCACGGCGGGACGTTCAGCTCAACAGCGCCTTCCTTTTCCGCACGCGCTCAATCGACCGCGCAATGGCGGCGCGGTCCAGTGCCCCGCCCTGCAGCCGCCGCTCGATGCTATCGGCGATTTCGGCCATCTCCTGCTCCTGATTGAGGAGATTATTGCCGATGCAGAGCATGTCGATACCGGCGTTGAGCGCCTGCAGGCTTGCCGCGCGGGTGCCCAAGACCTTCTGCAGTCCCTGCATCTGCATGTCGTCCGAGATCAAGAGCGTATCGGGCAGCCGCCGGCGCAACCGGTTAAGGCCGGCTTGCGACAGCGTCATCGGATTGGCTTCGTCCCACGGCCTGACGATGGCGTGGCTGACCAGCACCGCATCGCCGAACATTCTTGGCGCCAGCGAATAGAACAACTCCTCCTGCTCGCTCGGCAGCGCATCCGAAATATCCATGAAGTCCTGATGCGAATCGACGTGCGCCCCGCCAATGCCGGGAAAATGCTTCAGGCAAAGCCCGATCCGCGCCTCGCGCGCGACGTCGTTCACCAGCAAGGCGTTGGCCTCGACCTCGCCGATGTCTGCGGAATAGGAGCGCCTGATCCTGCCGATGTTGGGATTGTCGGGATTGTAGTCGACGTCGATCACGGGCGCGAAATTGTAGTGAATGCCGAGCTGCCGCAGCTCGGCCAGGCTCGCGGCCAATATCTTGCGCTTCTGTTCCGGAGGCAGCAGGTTGAACTCCTTCGCGGCCGGAAGCGGCTGAAATCCCCTGGCCTCCTTGAGCCGCCGCACCAATCCGCCCTCCTGATCGATGAACACCAAGGGGTGGGAAGGCAAAGCGGAAATCTCCCCGCACAGGCGGCGCACCTGCGCAGGCGAATCGATATTGTTGTCGTATTGCAGGGTCTGACAGGAATAATCGAACAGAATGACGCCGCCCAATCCGTGGCGGGCAGCAAATTCCTTCAGCCAGGCCGGGACGGCCTTGCCGAAAAAGCCGAGGATGAAAAGTTCGCCGATCGGCATGTTATGCTCAGCCATCATATGCTTGATTATCGCGGCTCGCGATATCCATGCAACGGGGGCACGGCCGCCCGCGGCCGATGTCGGGGCCGGATGCGTGGATTTGTTCAGAATGGCCCGATTTGGTGAGACTTGTCATGACCGCAACAGCCTATCTGGCGGGGCCGGATGTGTTTCTTCCCGACGCGGTCGCCCACGCCGAACGGAAGGTGGCGATCTGCGCCCGCTTTGGTCTGCGCGGTCTGCCTCCCCTCAATGAGGAGGTCGAGACGCCCGCGAAGAATTTGAAAGCCAATTCGGAGGTCTGGCAGGCGATCTATGAAAAGGACATCGCGATGATGCAGCGATGCGATATCATCATCGCCAACCTGACGCCATTCGGCGGCGCATCCGCGGACGCCGGCACCTTGATCGAGGTCGGCTGGTTTCTCGGCAAGGGCAAGCCGATCTTTGGCTACTCGAACAGTGCCGAGCGCTTCGAATCCCGCATGCGGAGCCAGCTCGGCGACGCGCACGCGGAGCTTGCCATCGAAGGCTTTCACCTGCCCGACAACCTCATGATTGTCGGGGCGGTGCATAGCGGCGGATATCCGATCTTTGTTCCCAACGACGACAAGCAACGCGGCATCGAGGCGCTGGATGTTTTCGAGGCCTGCGCGGAGGCCGCAGGGCGGTCCGTTGCCGGGCGCACCGGCCATGCGAGAAGGGATGGGTCGTTACCGCTCTGAGGCTTCAGATCAGTTGGTGAATCTTTACTGAAGAACCAGGATAAGACCAGAAATTCCTGCCCAGTTAAAAATGACGCAAAACAAAACTACCGTGCTCCATAAGCCCACGCGGGTTACCTGCTTGATCCACGCCAGTATCGCGATCAGGACAACGACGAGCGGCGAAAAAACAACAACCGGAAAGAGCGCCGCATCTCGAGACCACTGGCCCGGAGCCGGATCAAAGAATGTTGTCGTTATCGCGATCGCCAACGTCGAAAGACCGCAAAGGATACCCAAGGACAAGATCAATCTATAAGTTGCAGGGCGAAGATGAACAAAAAGCGTCGGAAGGACGCATACAATAGCGGCGATTGTAGAGAGGTTATTGATCGCGGGTACCGCGTTCGCAAATTGGTGAACGTCCACGAATGGCCTCCGAATAAACGTTGTTGCGGCCGTTGCTAACCTACAAAAAAATGGCGCTAAACCTCGGTCAACTGTACATCGCATCATGCTGATCTGCTGCGATGAACTCAGCCCGTAGGGCGGATTGGCCGAAGCCATAATCCGTCTACCTTTGATGTGAGCAAGACTTGACGCTCTACGCTGATCGATACTGGGGTAATTACAAGTCCCCTTCATCTTAAGCGAGTGGCCTGAACTGAAACAGCCCGCCGTCGCCGCTTCGCAGCTATGGCGCGGCACCCGCCTTCGCTAACGCTCCAGCGCGGCTTGCCGCGCCGCTAGCGATGAGCGGGTGGCGGGCCACGCCCGATGAAGATGGCTACTATATCTACGCCATAGCCCTCCATTGATCCGCAGGCTGGCCGGAATCTCTCATCCCTGAGCTAGACTAGTGTTGCACTGGCGCTCGAGTGTGTATATAGTGATGAATCTATACACAATGATCGATCGGGCCAGCTGCGATGCGGACCAACATCGAAATCGATGATGAGTTGTTATCCCAAGCCATGACAGCGACCGGCTTGGCGACCAAACGCGCCACGGTTGAGGAGGGTTTGCGGCTGCTTGTCCGGCTGCGCAAGCAGACGAAGGCGCTGACGGAACTCAGGGGATTGGGTTGGGATGGCGATCTCGGGGAGATGCGTCAGGGCCGCCCGCCACGCCGGTCGTGATTCTCGTCGATAGCTCCGTCTGGATTGCGCACCTGCGCGGGCATCGCACGTCGGCGACCGACAAACTGGAGGAAGCCGTTGCACGGGAACCGCTCCTGGTTGGTGATCTCATCCTGCTCGAAATCCTTCAGGGCGCTCGGGACGACGCCCATGCCACACGCATTGAACGCGGATTGCGCCAGTACCCGATTGTGCCTCTCCTGGATGCCGATCTAGCCCCTCGTGCCGCCCGAAATTACCGCAAGCTGAGAGAACTGGGCATCACGATCCGGAAAACAGCCGACATTATCATCGGCACCTTTTGCATCGAACATCGCCACGCGTTGCTGCACGATGACCGCGATTTTGCACCTATGGAGGAGCATCTTGGCCTCAAGGTCGTGTAAACCGCCTCCTAATGGGTTTACTCGGCGCGCCTTCGCTAACGCTCCAGCGCGGCTTGCCACGCCGCTAGCGATGAGCGAGTGGCGGAGAGGGAGGGATTCGAACCCCCGATAGGCTTGCACCTATGCCGCATTTCGAGTGCGGTGCATTCGACCACTCTGCCACCTCTCCAGGCGCCATGACGGGCGATTCACACCCGCGGTCGGGGCGTGTTCTAGGCGAGGATGGCGGGCCAGACAAGGCGCGGCGGCCAAGAAATCTGCGGGCATTCCGCGAGATCCCGCACCACCAAGAGGAGCCGAAAATGGAGCATTTGACGGTCCGGGCAAACGGCGCGGCGTTCCACCTCGCGCGAACGGGTGCGGGCAAGCCGCTATTGCTGCTGCATGGCTGGCCCGAGTTCTGGCTGACCTGGGAGCCGGTCATGACGCGGCTCTCCGGCCGCTTCACGCTTCTTGCCCCCGATCTGCGCGGCTTCGGCGACAGCGACAAGCCCGATGGCCCGTACGGGCCGGACCAGCACGCAACGGACATGCTGGCGCTGATGGACGCGCTCGGCATCGCGCAGGCCGGCATCGTCGGCCATGACGTCGGCGGCGCGGTGATGCAGCCGCTGGCGCGCCAGGCGCCCGAACGCGTGGCCGGGTTAGTGTTGTTCGATTTCGTCTATCCCGGAATCGGGCCGCGCATGGCGGAGCCGGAGCGGCTCAACAACATCTGGTACCAATCGTTCCACCAGATGGAGATGGCGCCCGCCCTGGTCGGCGCGACACGCGAGAGCTGTCGCCTCTATATCGGACATTTCCTCAAGGCATGGTCGCATCGCAAAGGCGCGTTCGACGATGTGGTGGAGGCCTTCACCGACAATTTCCTCAAACCCGGCAATCTCGCTGGCGGCTTTGCGCATTACCGCGCGTCCCATGCCGGCCGCGTCAGGATGATGAAGGGCGAAGCAGCGGCGTTGCCGCCGATCACCGTGCCGACCTGCATTCGCTGGGCCGAGCACGATCCGCTGTTTCCTTTTTCCTGGACTGACCGCTTGAGCGAAACCTTCACCGATCTCGATCTCAAGATGTTTCCGGGCGTCGGGCACTTTCCGCATCGCGAGGATCCCGATCGCGCCAGCGAGGAAATCGCGGCGTTCTTTGAGCGTATCGATTGGCGTTGAGATGAATGGAAATGGGTGGGACCGCCAGACGCGACAAAACACTGGCGGCCCCGTGCCGCTACATTAAAATTCTGGCCGGGAAGTGCGGCTTCGCCGGTCAGTGGAGCGACGAAAGTCACGGTAGCAACGCGCGCGAAAACGGCAACGCGATCTCGATCTTAACCTAACTGATCAAGGTTACCGCCGATAAGTTCCCGTCATTGCGAGGAGCAACGCGACGAAGCAATCCATTCTTTCTGCGTGTGGACAGCTGGATTGCTTCGCTTCGCTCGCAATGATGGCGGAAGGTGTGTTGGCCAGATGTTCCTACCGTCAACTCTTCTTGGCTTTCTTCTCGTCCTTGTCTTTCTCGTCTTTCTGCTTGGCTTTCTTGTCGTCCTTGTCCTTGCCGTTTTCTTTTCTGCGGTTGGTGTAGCGCGCGTTGCCAAGGCCCGTGCCGATGGTGAGCACGCCCCAGCGCTCGACGTCCTGCATGAACGGAACTTCTGAAAGCCCCTGAACCACGCCGTCATTGTGCATCAGCACGGCGGTGTCGTGATCGCCGATCTGCGGGATCGCCTCGACCAGGCTTGCCGGCAGGTTGAACTTGCTGCTCTCCCAATTGCCCGGCAGGTTCTGCGCGCCCTTTTCGATCGAGCCGTCTTCGTTGATCACGCCGGGACAGGCGATGCCGATGAACGGCGCGAGTTTTAGGCCTTCGGCCGCGGTGGCAGCGATCAGATCCTTCAGCATCTTGACCAGCCGTTCTACCGCGGCTTCACGCGTCGGCTCGTCGTCGGCGTGCCGCCACAGTTCGGATTTCCACACGCTTGCCTTGGACAGGTCAGGCGCCTTCTTCCAGCGCGTCTCCACCACGCCGCAGCGAATATTGGTGCCGCCGATATCGACCGCCAGAATGCTGTCATGCGCCTCGAAGATCCATGACGGCGCCAGATGCAGCGTGCCGATCAGCCCGGCATCATCGGGATGAAACCGAATCGGCACCAGATCGACCTCGAGATCTTCATCCTTGAGGATGATCTCGGTGCGCGCGATTGCGAGTTCACCCAACCGGCTGTCGCGAAAGCCGCCGCCAACCACGATGCGCTCGGTCTTGTCCCACGCCTTGGTCTTGAGGAACCGCCGCGTCACGTAAGCGAGCTCCTGCGCGAATTCCTCGATCGCGCTATGCAGGACGGCCGAGGCCTCGACATCGTCGCCGACCAGGATGGCGTCGAGAGTCTTCTTGCTGATCTTCTCGGAAGGCTCGTCGCCGAACGGATCCTCGTCCGATTTGCGCAGGGGCTTTCGCCATTTGTCGAAAATCTCGCGGAACGCGCGCTTGCTGGCGCGGTCGCCGAGGAAACCGCCTTCGTCCTTCAGTTCGATATTGAAGCTGTCCACGTCCACGGACGGCAAACGGGTCGCGCCGTGGCGGCCGATGCCCGCGGTCGTTACGATATCTTCAGCCATTTTGCCCTTGCCCAGCCGGAATTTGGGGGGACAACGGATGGGGAACCCGTTGGTTTCAAGGAGGCGAATGGCGAGTAGCGAATGGCGAATAGACCCCTCCCAATTCGCTACTCGCCACTCCCTATTGGCTCTTTGGGCCCAAATCCGGCATATTGGGCCGGTTTTCGACCCCGTTTGCCTTGACTCGGGGCGCTCAGCGGCTATAAGTCCCGCAACCCGGCGCGGGATTTTTCTCGCGCTGTTTGTTTTTGCGCGGTTTCACGGGATCGCTCCCTGATCGCGCGGAAACCGAACCCATAACGACTGAAGAAAAAGCCGGCCCGGGCGTGCTCCGAGGCCGGGATCGAACACGAAGGAATAAAACGATGTTCGCAGTCATCAAAACCGGCGGCCGGCAATACCGTGTCGTTCCGAATGATGTACTCGAGATAGGCAAGATCGCCGGCGACGTCGGCACGATCGTGCAGCTTGGCGAAGTTCTCCTGCTCGGCGGCGATACGCCAGTGCTCGGCGCCCCCACCGTGGCGGGCGCTTCCGTTGCAGCCGAAGTGCTGGATCACAAGCGCGGCCCCAAGGTGATCGCATTCAAGAAGCGTCGCCGCAAGAATTCGCGCCGCAAGCGCGGCTATCGCGACGAGCTCACGGTGCTTCGTATCACCGAGATCCTGGCCGATAACGCCAAGCCTTCGATCGGCCCGCGGCCGAAGAAGGAAAAAATTGCTGCAGCGCCCGAAGAGGGCGACGACGCGGCGCCGACAGCGGCAAAGAAAAAGGCGCCGGCCAAGAAGGCCGTGGCAAAGAAGGCTGCCGCGAAGAAGTGATCGTCACGCTTCATAATTTGAAACGTGACAAAAAGTGAAATGATTCCGTCAAGGAATTGATCTAGAGATTAGAGCGAAGTTGGAGACGGGCCATGGCTCACAAAAAAGCAGGCGGTTCATCGCGCAACGGGCGCGATTCGGCGGGCAAGCGCCTGGGCATCAAGGCCTACGGCGGCGAGCACGTGATTCCCGGTAACATCATCGCGCGTCAGCGCGGCACCATCTGGCATCCCGGCCTTAATGTCGGCATCGGCACCGACCATACTCTGTTCGCCAAGATCGAAGGTCATGTCGAGTTCCGTGCAAAAGCCAATGGCCGCACTTTCGTATCGGTGATTCCGATGGCGGAGGCGGCCGAATAGACGGTGGACAACATGAGTCCGCCGGGTCCTGTTGAACCGGCGGAGCTCGAGAAGGCTCCAAGGGGGAGGCGGGAAACCGGCCTCCCCTTTTTCGTTGTTTGCGTTCCAAAGCGCCGCATCACAGGAGCCCGACATGTTGCAGGACGTTCCGACACCAACATCGCGCGAAGCGAGAGCTTGCGTCCTCGAGACCGAGCGGCTGACATTACGCAAGCCGACGCTCGCGGACGTAAAAGCAATTGCGCATCTCGCCAACGACCGCCGCATTGCGGAAAACACCCGCCGGCTGCCGCATCCCTATTCCCAGGATCACGCCGTCGAATTCGTGCGCGCGATGGCCGACGATCGCCGCGACACGGCCTTCCTGATCGAAAACAATCACACCCCGATCGGCATGGTCGGCATCAACTGGCGCGAGCCTGATATCGCCGAGCTCGGCTATTGGCTCGGCTTCGCGCATTGGGGCCAGGGCTTTGGCACCGAAGCCGCGCGCGCCGTAATCGACTTCTTTTTCGAGGAGTTCGCCGACGACCAGCTGATCTCCGGCGCCCGCGTCGCCAATCCGTCGTCGCGCAATATCCTGGAGAAATGCGGCTTCCAGTGGAGCGGCGTCGAACTGCACCGCTTCGAGGCGCTGGGCTCCTCGACCCCGGTCGACTGCTTCCGCCTATCGCGCAGCGTCTGGTCGTCGCTGAAGAACTGGGGCAGCTCGACGCGAAGAGAGCGGTAGTTTCGTCATTGCGAGGAGCGAAGCGACGAAGCAATCCATTTTTTCCCCTTGCGGCACGATGGATTGCTTCGCGGAGCCTGTCATCGGGCGCGCATTCGCGCGGCCCGGTGGCTCGCAATGACGGAGTTGGCTCTTACACCGGCGGGCTGACCATCGCGTCCTCGCGTCCCAATTTCTGCTCGCGCAAAAAGATATAAAGCCCGGCGCCGATGATGATCGACGCGCCGACGATCGTTGCCCATGACGGCACGTCGCCGAACACGGCGAAGCCGAAGATCACCGCCCATACGATCATCGAATATTGATACGGCACCACCACGCTCGCCGGCGCCAGTTTCAGCGAGCGGTTGACGCACAACAAAGCGGCCACCGAAATGATCCCGGCTGCGGCGAACAGCACGAGACTGCCTGCGCCTGGCGTCACCCAGCCAAACGGCGACAGCACCGCACCCAGCAGGAAGGTGCCGCCGAATTGCGACGACGCCAGCACGATATCGGGCGTTGCCCGCAGCGAGCGCGTGATCAGCATCAATATTGCAAACGACATGCTGCCGCCGAGCGCGATCATCGCCGGCCAGCTCACCGTCTGCGACGAAGGCCGCAACGCGATCAGCACGCCGCAGAAGCCGACCAGGATCGCGGTCCAGCGCCGCCAGCCGATCTGCTCGCGCAGAACGATGCCCGACAGCGCGGTGACGAAGATCGGACAGGCCAGATAATAGGTGACGACGTCAGCGAGCGGCAGATAGACGGTGGCGAGAAAGAACGCCGCGACTTCCAGCGTCGACAACGTCACCCGCAGCAATTGCAGCCAGGGCCGCTCGAGGCGGAAGAACTCGGCGCGCTGTTTCCATATCGACGGCAACAGCACCAATAGCGCCGCGCAGGCGCGCAGCAGAAGCAGTTGCCCGACCGAATAGGTCGCGACCATGAATTTTCCCATCGCGTCGCCGAACGAGAACATGAAGATCGACAGCAGCATCAAGCCGATGCCGGCAAGCCGCGCGGAACGATCGTCGTAGGTCGATAATTTTGCGAAGAGAGTCATGGGTGATTTCGGTGTTTCCCCGTCATGGCCGGGCAAAAGCGCGGAGCGCGCCTTTGCACAGGAGTCCCGGCCATCCACGTCTTTGTTGCAGCGACGTTTTAAAGGCGTGGATGCCCGAGACAAGCCCGGGCATGACGAATTGCACGGATTGTCGCAGCACCCTCTGTGCGATACCGGTACGCGATCTCGTAAACACGCAGGAAACCGGCCATGACCGACTTCGACCCCGCCCAGCATCGCATGGTGGTGGAACAACGCTGGTTCGAGGATTTCGTGCTTGGCGAGCGTTTCGTGATCCCGAGCCGGACCCAGACCTCAGCGGTGTTCGCCGCGTTCCAGACCGCGAGCGGCGACACCCATCCGATCCATTACGACGTCGAATATTGCCGCGCCCGCGGCATGCCGGACCTGCTGGCGCATGGCTTCCAGACGCTGGCGCACACCGCGCCGGGCGCCGGCCTGTTTCCCTATCTCGTCGAGCAATCGCTGGTCGGCTTTCTCGAACAGTCGAGCCGGTTCTTAAAGCCGGTCTATGCCGGCGACACCATCTATCCCGCGCTCGAAGTGACGGAGCTTGTGCCCGGCCGCAGCACCGGTGTGGTGAGGTTGCGCTCGACCGTCCACAACCAGCGCCGCGAGCTGGTGCTGGAGGGAATGCAGAAGTTCCTGATCCGGCGGCGGCCGACCTAGGTCTCGCACATGCCCGGGGCGCAAAAAGGCCCGAAAATTAGGGCTTTTTGCCCATGTCAGGCAGATCGAGGGTTGCCGCAGCAGCCCCGCTGCCTTACCTAGAGCCTGTTCCATTCCGATTAATCGAAACGAGGTGCCAGTCCTTGTTTTGACGCGTTTTGTTGGCGCGAACCGGTGCCCATTTCGCTCGAAAACGCTATAGTGGAAATCATGAAATTCCTTGACGAAGCAAAGGTCTTTATTCGCTCCGGCGACGGCGGCAATGGCTGCGTCGCGTTCCGACGCGAGAAGTTCATCGAGTTCGGCGGCCCCTCCGGCGGCAATGGCGGCCGCGGCGGCGACGTCGTCATCGAGGTCGTCGACGGGCTGAACACGTTGATCGACTATCGCTACCAGCAGCACTTCAAAGCGCAGAAGGGCACCAATGGCATGGGCAAGGACCGCCATGGCGCCAATGGCAAGCCGATCGTGCTCAAGGTACCCGTCGGCACCCAGATCTTCGACGAGGATCGCGAGACGCTGATCCATGACTTCACCGAGCTTGGCGAGAAATTCACCCTCGCCGAGGGCGGCAATGGCGGCTTTGGCAACGCGCATTTCAAATCTTCCACCAACCGCGCGCCGCGCAATGCCAATCCCGGGCAGGTAGGCGAGGAGCGCTGGATCTGGCTGCGGCTGAAACTGATCGCGGACGCCGGCTTGGTCGGCCTGCCCAACGCCGGCAAATCGACCTTGCTCTCCGTCGTCAGCGCAGCCAAGCCGAAAATCGCGGATTATCCGTTCACCACGCTGCATCCGCAGCTTGGCGTCGTGAACGCGCAGGGACGTGAGTTCGTGCTCGCCGACATTCCCGGCCTGATCGAAGGCGCACATGAAGGCGCGGGCCTCGGCGACCGCTTTCTCGGCCATGTCGAGCGCTGCCGCGTGCTGCTGCATCTGGTCGATGCGACCTGCGAACACGCCGGAAAAGCCTACAAGACCGTGCGTACCGAGCTCGATGCCTATGAGGGACAGCTCACCGACAAGGTCGAGATCGTAGCCCTCAACAAGATCGACGCGGTGACGCCGGACGAGCTGAAGAAACAGAAGGACCGGCTGAAGCGAGCGGCGAAGAAGACGCCGCTGTTGATGTCGGGCGTCACCGGCGAAGGTGTGCCGGAAGCGCTGCGGGCGCTGGTCGAGGTGATCGGCGAGGCCCCGGTTTCGGGCAAAGCCAAGGGCTCGGCGCAGGCCGAGCCGTGGTCGCCGGCGACGCCACAAGGCTAATCTGGATTTACAACCCGACTTGCGCGCGCCACCTTCGGCTGCAAGACTCCGCTGCCAATAAAAAAGCTGGGAGGAAATCATGATCGGTTACGTCACCGTGGGCACCAAGGATATCAAGAAGGCCGGCGAGTTCTACGACAAGATTTGCAGCGAGCTGGGCATGGGCCGTTTCATGGCCGACGAGCGGATCATCGCCTGGGGCGCTTCGGGCGGCGGTGCCGGTTTCGGCGTCGCGCTACCCTATGACGGCAAGCCGATGACCGTCGGCAACGGCGTGATGGCGGCGTTCGGCGCCAAGGACAAGGCGCAGGTCGACCGCGTCTACAAGCTTGCTTTGTCGCTCGGCGGCTCCTGCGAGGGCCCGCCCGGCCAGCGCCGTGAAAATTTCTACGCCGCCTATTTCCGCGACCCCGAGGGCAACAAGCTCAACGCCTTCGTGATGGGCTGAACGAGATCAACTTTCTCCTCGGCGCGCCACTTCCAAATCATGGAGGTGGCGCGTATTGCTGTCGCCAACCGCTGTTCCACCCCCCGATCGAAGCCATGAAACGCCCCGCGCTCAAGAATTTCCGCCGCATCGTCGTCAAGGTCGGCTCCTCGCTGCTGATCGATTCCGACGCGGGCGAGGTGCGGGCGTCATGGCTGTCAGCGCTGGCCGCCGACATCGCCAAATTGCACAAGGAAGGCCGCGAGGTTCTGGTGGTCTCATCTGGCTCGATCGCGCTCGGGCGCAGCCGGCTGAAACTGCCGCGCGGCCCGCTCAAGCTGGAGGAAAGCCAGGGTGCTGCCGCGGTAGGTCAGATCGCGCTGGCGCGGATCTGGTCGGAGGTGCTCGATCATCACGGCATCGGCGCCGGACAGATCCTGGTGACGCTGCAGGACACCGAGGAGCGCCGCCGGTATCTCAACGCGCGCGCGACCATTGCAAAGCTGCTGGAATGGCGCGCGGTGCCCGTGATCAACGAGAACGACACGGTCGCCACCAATGAAATCCGCTACGGCGACAATGACCGCCTCGCCGCCCGGGTCGCCACCATGGCGAGCGCGGATTTGCTGATCCTGCTGTCGGATATCGACGGCCTCTATGACGCGCCGCCGGCGGCGAACCCGAATGCAAAGCTGATCCCGATCGTCGAAAGCGTCACTTCCGAAATCGAGGCGATGGCGGGGGCTGCGGAATCCGAATTGTCGCGCGGCGGCATGACCACCAAGATCGAGGCGGCGAAGATCGCGACCACCGCCGGCACCCATATGCTGATCGCCTCCGGCAAGATCGAGCATCCGCTTCAAGCAATCGCTGATGGCGGCCGCTGCACCTGGTTCCTGACCCCCGCCAATCCGGTCACCGCGCGCAAGCGCTGGATCGCAGGCTCGCTGGAGCCGAAGGGCACGCTGACCATCGACGCTGGCGCGGTCGCCGCGCTGCGCGCCGGAAAAAGCCTGCTGCCGGCCGGCGTGATCCGGATCGACGGCCAGTTCGCCCGCGGCGACGCGGTGGTGGTGCGCGGTCCCGACACCCACGAAATCGGCCGCGGTCTTGTCGCCTATGACGCCGAGGATGCCGAAAAGATCAAAGGCCGCTCCTCGCCCGACGTGATGGTGATTTTGGGCGTCAGCGGCCGCGCCGAGATGATCCACCGCGACGATCTTGTGGTGGGCCCGGCCGGTGCGTTTCCGGCCAAATAGGCTATTGGCTGAGCTGCCAAGCCGGTTCCGCGCCTCGCCAAGCCATCGATTTCCATGCTAGAACATGGCCTTAACTAATCGCTAGGACCTCCATGACCGCCGCGCCGCTGAAGGCCATCGACGGCAACGCCGATCTGCCTGCCCTGATGACCGAACTCGCAGCCAACGCCCGCGCCGCCGCGCGGGTGCTGGCGCTGGCCGCGCCGGAGCGGAAAAACCGCGCGCTGGATGCGATCGAGCGCGCGATCCGCAGCCATGCACCGGCGATCCTGGCCGCCAACGCCGAGGACGTCGCGGAAATTCGCGCTGGTGGCGCGACCCCGGCCTTCATCGATCGCCTGACGCTGACGGAAGGGCGCATCGCCGCAATGGCCGACGGCGTGGCGACGGTGCGCAAGATTCCCGACCCGGTCGGCGCCGTCACCGAGAGCTGGCAGCGCCCCAACGGCATGACCATCGAACGCGTGCGGGTGCCGCTCGGCGTCATCGCCGTCATCTTCGAAAGCCGTCCCAATGTCGCCGCCGACGCCGGCGTGTTGTGCCTGAAGTCCGGCAACGCGGTGATCCTGCGCGGCGGCTCCGACAGTTTCCGTTCTTGCCGCGCGATCCACGATTGCCTGGTGCAGGGGCTGCGTGAAGCAGGTCTCCCCGAGGCGGCCATTACGCTGGTGCCGACGCGTGACCGCGCCGCAGTCGGCCTGCTCTTGACCGGATTGAACGGCGGCGTCGACGTGATCGTGCCGCGCGGTGGAAAAAGCCTGGTCGCGCGCGTCGAGGCGGAAGCCCGCGTGCCGGTGTTCGCGCATCTCGAGGGCGTCAACCATGTCTATGTCGACGCTAGCGCCAATCTCGAAATGGCGAAGTCGATCGTGCTGAACGCCAAGATGCGTCGCCCCGGCGTCTGCGGCGCCGCCGAGACCTTGCTGGTCGATCGCGCCGGCGTGTCTAGTAACCTCAAGCCGCTGGTCGAAATGCTGATCGATGCCGGTTGCGAGGTGCGCGGTGACGAGGCCGTGCAAAGTGTCGACGACAGGGTAAAGGCGGCGACCGACCAGGACTGGGACACCGAATATGAGGATGCGATCATCGCGGCGCGGGTGGTCGACGGCGTCGACGACGCGATCGCGCATATTCACAATCACGGCTCGCGTCACACCGACGCGATCGTGACCGAAGACGCTGATGTCGCGCGGAAATTCCTCGCCGAAGTCGACTCCGCGATCGTGCTGCATAATGCCTCGACGCAGTTCGCCGATGGCGGCGAGTTCGGCTTCGGCGCCGAGATCGGCATCGCCACCGGAAAATTCCACGCCCGCGGCCCGGTCGGCGCCGAGCAACTGACGAGCTTCAAATATCGTATTCACGGCACGGGGCAGACGCGGCCGTGATCCGACATAGCGTTTTCAAGCAAAGCATGCCCTCGGACTTGACCCGGGGGTGGAAACCGGTTCGCGTGAAGAAAACGCGTCAAAAAAACCAGCCTATGCGGTCGTCCGGTTGATGCAGTCGCCATCCACCGCTCACGCTATTCCGTTCTACACCAAAGGCATGCGCGTCGGCCTGCTTGGCGGCTCCTTCAATCCGCCGCATGCCGCGCACCGCGCTATCAGCCTGTTTGCGCTCAAGCGGCTGCAGCTCGACCGCGTCTGGTGGCTGCTGACGCCCGGCAATCCGCTCAAGAACCACGATGGATTGCACGCCGTTGCCGAACGCGCCGAGGCCGCCCGGCGAACCGCTGACGATCCCCGCATCGATATCAGTTGTCTCGAAGCTGTCATTGGGACGCGCTACACGGTGGACACGGTTACACATTTGCGCCGCCGCGTTTCCGGCGTGCACTTTGTATGGATCATGGGCGCTGACAATCTCGCGCAGTTCCATCGCTGGAAGGACTGGCAGCGCATCGCATCCGATGTGCCGATTGCCGTGATCGACCGACCGCCGCAAAGTTTTCGCGCGCTCGCCGCACCGGCGGCGCAGGCGCTGGCGCGCTATCGCCTGCCCGAAAATCAAGCGGCCCGGCTGGCAGATCAGCGGGCCCCTGCCTGGGTCTTCCTGACCGGCATGAAATCAAACCTGTCTTCGACCGGCCTGCGGAACCCTGACGGGAGCTGGAGGACGAAGTGAGGCTCGAAGGGCGCATTTGGGGCAATCTGGAATGTTGAAACCATTAACCCCACATGCGTAGTATAGCTGGCGGACCCCGGGATTCGGCGTCCGCGATACAGTGAAAGGAATGGTCCCTGGCCACATCTGTATTGTCCAAGTCTGTTTTACCCAAGGTTCCTGGGAAGACTCCAAAAACCGCGCGTAAAACATCGACGCAAGCTGCGGCCTTGAAGGCGCAACCCGACGCCGACAAGACGCTGAATATGATCCTCTCCCGCCTCGACGATATGAAGGCGGAAGAAACGGTCACCATCGACCTTCGCGGCAAATCTGCATTTTCCGACTACATGATCGTCACGACGGGCCGGGCCAACCGGCACGTCGGCGCGATCGCGGAAAACGTCACGAAAGCCCTGAAGGAAACCGGCATCAACAGCATCCACGTCGAGGGCTTGCCCAACTGCGACTGGGTGCTGATCGATTCCGGCGACGTGATCCTGCACGTATTCAGACCCGAGGTACGTGAGTTCTACAATCTCGAGAGATTGTGGACGCAGAACCCGGCGGCCGCGGCGATCTAAAGTCTCTAAGCCGATTCGAATCGGCGAGGGCGCATGGTAACGTGCCGCGCGCGCAATGCGCGCGGATTATCGTTTGACGCATTTTGCGCGCATGATCCGCCAAAGTGTGGGCGGTTTGGCGATAGGATCATGCGCTCTTGTAAAATTGGGCGCGATCGGACGCAAAACCGGCTTGCAGTTTTGCTGATCGCGTCCCTCAAACCGGTTTCCACTTTGCCGGAAAATGCTTTGAATGCGCCTCGTCGTCGTTGCAATCGGCCGGCTGAAGCAGGGCCCGGAACGGGAACTGGCCGAGCGCTATCGCGAGCGCTTCGACGATATTGGCCGCAAGCTCGGCTTTCGTAGCCTCGAAATTCATGAGATTCCGGAAAGCCGCGCGCGCGATGCCGCAAAGCGGATCGCCGAAGAGGCGGCCGCTATTTCGGCGCTTATCCCGGACAAATCCCTGCTGGTAGCGCTCGACGAGCGCGGCCAGAACATTGACAGCGCAGCGTTTGCCCGGCATCTCGGCCGCTGGCGCGATGAGGCAACCGGAAATACTATTTTCACAATCGGCGGCGCGGACGGACTTTCGCCTGATTTGCAGCGCAAGGCTAAACTGCGCATTGCGTTCGGCTCGGCGACCTGGCCGCATCAAATGGTCCGAGTCATGCTTCTGGAACAGATCTATCGGGCTGCGACCATTTTGGCCGGCCACCCCTATCACCGCGTCTGAGCCCGGTGACGGACATAGCGAGCACTGAATAGACCGGATGCAACCACCGCGGGACATTGAATCGCACCCCGACACCGTCTACCGCGGTCGGCCGTTGGTATCTTTTCCACTTTCCATCGCCCTGCTGTCGGTCAGCGTTGCTGCGACACCGCTGGCATCGGTGCTGGCGCAAGTAACACCTCAGGTAACGCCGCCGCCGGCGCAGCAGGCGGCGGCGACTTCGCCCGACGCCATCAAGCAGCGCGAGCAGGAACTCGAAGCCGCCCGCGAGCAGCAACGAAAAACGACCGAGCTTCAGGAGAAGCTGAAGGCCGACATCGCGGCGATTGGACAGGACCGCAGCAAGCTCAATCAACAGCTGATCGATATCGCGGCCCAGGTGCGCAGCGTCGAAACCCGTATTGGCGACGCGGAAGCGCGGCTGCGCCCGCTCGACAGCCGCGCGCAGGAAATTCGCACCTCGCTCGATTCACGCCGCGCCGAGATCATCGAAGTGCTGGCGGCGCTGCAGCGCGCCGGACGACGCACGCCGCCGGCGCTATTGGTGCGGCCGGAAGACGCCCTGCAATCGCTGCGCACCGCGATGCTGCTCGGATCGGTGGTGCCCGAATTGCGCGGGCGCGCCGAAAAGCTCGCCAGCGACCTCGGCGAACTTGTCGCCCTTCGCAAGACGATTTCGACCGAACGCGACGCGCTGGCGCGCGATCGCGACAAGGTCAAGGACGACCAGGTCCGGCTGGCGGCGCTGGTCGACGAACGCCAGCGTCAGCAGAGCGCGGCTGAGAAGGACATGGCGGCGGAGGGGGCGCGGGCGATTGCGCTCTCCAAGCAGGTCGACAGCCTGCAGGGCCTGATCGCCAAGATGGAACAGGATATCAAGAGCGCCGCCAAGGCGGCCGCTACCGCGAGCCTGCAGGGCGCGCCGGCCAACATTAACGGCAAGCCGAATCTGGGGGCCCTGAAGGACCCTGCCCGGCTCAGCCCGGCGATCGCCTTTGCCTCGGCCAAAGGGCTGTTCGCCTACCCCGTCAATGGAACCAGGATTCGCGATTTTGGCGGTTCCGACGGGGCCGGAGGCGTACAAAAAGGCATTTCTTTGGCAAGTAGGGCCGGAGCCCAGGTCACAACCCCGTGTGACGGCTGGGTTGTTTACGCCGGCCCGTTTCGCAGCTACGGACAACTCTTGATCCTCAATGCCGGGGGCGGGTATCATGTCCTGATCGCCGGGATGGAGCGCATTTCGGT
>Ga0137415_10000859_pt1 | contig 29699 bp, 27 predicted proteins | sample CZODoug3_1_1_16f_FD_183082 | JGI IMG/M metagenome (GOLD analysis project Ga0137415, IMG submission 183082) | Vadose zone soil fungal communities from Angelo Coast Range Reserve, California, USA - CZODoug3_1_1_16fungal (Hybrid Assembly) | ecosystem: Environmental > Terrestrial > Soil > Vadose...
GCGATCAAGCACCGGCTGGTGGAGCGCTACCGCGAGCGCAACAACATGGAGCTGTCCAACGCCCGGATCGCCCAGCTGGACCTGGCGTACCACGACATCCGCCGAGGTCGGGGCCTATTCGACCTGCTGCAGCGCAAGGGCATGGTGGAGCGGGTCACCGACGACGGCGAGATCGAGGCCGCCAAGGACACCCCGCCGCAGACCACCCGGGCCAAGCTGCGCGGCGACTTCATCGCCGCCGCCCAGGCCGCCGGCCGCGACTTCACCGTCGACTGGGTGCACCTGAAGCTGAACGACCAGGCCCAGCGCACCGTGCTGTGCAAGGACCCGTTCCGCTCGGTGGACGAGCGCGTGGACCGGCTGATCGCCTCGCTGTAGGCGCCGCGCCCGGAGCGGTCGGCAACACCGGGCGCCTCGCCGGGCGGCGGCACGCCCGGTTGTCGGCGGTCCTGGGCCTCCGGGTGGCCGGTGAGCGATACCCTGCAAGGTGTGTCCTCAGCCCGTGCCGAGCGCTTGGTGAACCTGGTGCTCTGCCTGCTCTCCACCCGCCAGTTCCTCACGGCGGACCGGATCAGGGCGACCGTGCCCGGTTACGACACCGCGGCGTCCGACGAGGCGTTCTTCCGGATGTTCGAGCGCGACAAGTCCGAGCTGCGTGACCTGGGCATCCCGCTGGAGACCGGCCGCCGCTCGATGTTCGACTCGGTGGACGGCTACCGCATCGCCCGGCAGGACTACGAGCTCGGCGACGTCGAGCTGGCCGCCGACGAGGCCGCCGCGGTCGCACTGGCCGCCCGGCTGTGGGACTCCCCGGAGCTGGCCGGCGCCGCCCGGGGTGCCCTGGTGAAGCTGCGCGCCGCCGGCGTCGAGGTGGACGAGACGGTCGGCACCGGGGTGGAGCCGAAGGTGCGCGCCAGCGAGCCGGCATTCGGCCCGCTGCTCGCCGCCGTGCAGGCCGGCCGCGCGGTGACCTTCGAGCACCGCCCGCACCCGGCCGCCGAGTCCCGCCGGCGCACCGTGGAGCCGTGGGGCGTGGTCAGCTGGCGGGGCCGCTGGTACCTGGTCTGCCACGACCGGGACCGCGACGACGTGCGCTGCTTCCGGCTGTCCCGGATCGAGGAGCCGGTGACCGCGATCGGTCCGCTCGGCGCCGTCCGGGTCCCCGAGGGCACCGACCTGGTGGAGCTGGTCCGGCAAAGCGCCGGGCCACCGCCGGTGATCGGCACGGCTCGGGTCTGGGTGGCCGGGGGCCGGGCGCTGGGGCTGCGCCGGGTGGGCCGGGTCGTCGGCCCCCAGGAGCACCTCGGCCGGCCGGGCGAGGTGCTGGAGCTGGAGCTGCGCAGCCCGGAGACCATCGCGCGGTGGATCGGCGGGCACGGCCCCGACGTCGTCGTGCTGGAACCGGTCGGGCTGGCCGAGGCGGTCCGGCGGGGCTGGGCGGCGGCGGCCAGGGCGCACGCCGCGCCGGTCGAGCCGCTGCCCGCCGAGCAGGAGAGCGCCGAGCTGGGCAGCGCTGGGGTGGCCAGGTGACCGCGAGCCCGGCCGCGCTGGGGGCCCGACTGCCCCGGCTGCTATCCCTGGTGCCCTACCTGCTGGCCCACCCCGGGGTGCGGGTGGCCCAGGCGGCGGCCGACTTCGGGGTCACCGAACGGCAGCTGCGCCGCGACCTGGAGCTGCTCTGGATGTGCGGGCTGCCCGGCTACGGCCCGGGTGACCTGGTCGACCTTTCGTTCGCCGGGGAGACCGTGACGGTCACCGAGGACGCGGGCATGCGCCGCCCGCTGCGGCTGACCACGGCGGAGGCGACCGCCCTACTGGTGGCGCTGCGCGCGCTCGCCGAGGTGCCCGGCATGGTCGACACCGACGTGGTCCGGCGGGCCACCGCGAAGATCGAGAGCGCCGTCGGGGCGGCCGGCGCGCCGGCCGGGGTCGCCGTCGGGCTGACCGCCCGCGAGGAGGAGACCACCGCCGCCGTACGGGCCGCGCTGGACCGAGGCCGGGCGCTGCGGATCCGGTACTACACCGCCTCCCGGGACGTGGTCGGCGAGCGCGTCGTCGACCCGATGCGGCTGCTGCTGATGGAGGACCGGGAGTACCTGGAGGCGTGGTGCCGCTCCGCCGAGGGGGTGCGGCTGTTCCGGCTGGACCGGGTGGACGACGTCGTCGAGCTCGCCGAGCCGGCCGCCCCGCCGCCCACCGCCCGCCCGACGGACCTGTCCGCCGGGCTGTTCCGGCCGGACCCGGAGCAGCGCGAGGCCGTGCTGCTGCTGGAGCAGGAGGCGCGCTGGGTGGCCGAGTACTACCCGGTCGACGAGGTGGTCGAGCGGCCGGACGGGCGGGCCGAGGTCCGAATGCGGTTCACCGACGACGCCTGGCTGGTCCGGCTCGTGCTCGGCCTCGGCGGGGGTGCCCAGGTGCTGCGCCCGGCCCCGCTGCGGGCGGCCGTCGTGCAGCGGGCCGAACAGGCGCTGCGCGGCCTGGCGGAGAGTTGATCAGTTCCCGGCCGCTACGGTGACCGCCATGGGATGGCTGCTGACCGCGGTGCTGGTGCTGCTCGGGCTCGTACTGCTCGCGCTGGTGGCGGTGCGGGTGGTGGGCGCGCTGCGCCGGGCCCGCGCCGCGGCGGCCACGCTGAACACCGCGATCACCGGCCGGTCCCGGCGGATCTCGGCCGGCCTGGCCGAGGTGCGCGAGTGGCGGGCCGCCCACCGGCGGACGGGTAGAGTCGACGTGAGCGACAGTGCGGTGGAGAGGACGGCCTGATGCCCGGCGGAATGGAGTGGGTGATCCTCCTCGTCGTGGTCGTGCTGCTGTTCGGGGCAAAGCGGTTGCCCGAGCTGGCGCGGTCGGTCGGCCGGTCCGCGCGCGTGTTCCGCGGCGAGATCAAGGGCCTGGCCACCGACGGCGAGCAGACCGACAGGGCCGAGCAGGCCGCGGCGCCGACCGAGGCGCCCCGGGCCGCGCTGCCCGCCGGGCAGTCGGGGGAGGCGGCCGAGCCTGTGGCGCCGTCGGCCGGTGGTGCGTCCGGCAACGGCGTGCCGGGCGGTGGTGCGTCCGGCAACGGCGTGCCGGGCGGCGCCGGGTCGGTCACCGGCCAGTCCGACCGGGGGTAGCTCGCCGCGGTGTGGAACCCACTAGGCCGTCGACGCCACCGCCGGGAGAACCCGGACGGCACGATGACGCTCATCGAGCACCTCTACGAGCTGCGCAACCGGTTGGCCATCGCGATGATCGCGGTCGCGGTGATGACGATCGTCGGCTACGTCTGGTACGGCGTGCAGTTCTTCGGCTGGCCCAGCCTCGGTGACGTGCTCAAGGAGCCGTACTGCGCGCTGCCGGCCACGGTCCGCCCGACGCTCAACGGCGGCGGCACCTGCACGCTCTACGGCACCGGCGCGCTCGACCAGTTCTCGCTGCGGCTCCGCGTCGGCATCGCGGCCGGCGTGGTGCTGTCCTGTCCGGTCTGGTTCTACCAGCTGTGGGCGTTCATCACGCCGGGGCTGTACAGCAAGGAACGGCGGTTCGCGCTGGGCTTCGTGGTGTCCGCCGCCGTGCTGTTCCTGGCCGGCGCGGCGATGGCCTACTGGGTGGTGCAGCAGGCGCTGTACTTCCTGCTCAGCGTGAGCTCCGACGTGCAGACCACGCTGCTGTCCGGGGAGAGCTACTTCGGGCTGCTGATCGCCCTGCTGCTGATCTTCGGGGTGAGCTTCGAGCTGCCCCTGCTGGTGGTCATGCTGAACCGCGTGGGCGTCGTCAGCTACGACCGGCTGCGTCGCTGGCGGCGCGGCCTGATCTTCGGGCTGTTCGTGTTCGCCGCCGTGGCCACCCCGGGCGGGGACCCGATCTCGATGAGCGCGCTGGCGCTCACGCTGACCCTGTTGTTCGAGGTCAGCATCCAGATCGCCAGGGTGCACGACCGTCGCAAGGACCGCAGGCGCGCCGCCGAGGGCTGGGACTCCTGGGATCCCGACCAGGCCTCGCCGCTGGACACCACCCCCAGCCCGGCCCCGGTCGCCGAGCCGCTGGACGCCGGCCCGAACGGCACGCCGCCCCGCTACGACGACGCCACCTGACCGGTAGCCGGCCGCGGTCTCGCGGCCGGCCGGGTCGGCTAGGCGTTGAGCTGGGCTATCGCGGCGACGATCTCGGGCTTGTCGGACTGCAGGCTGGCCCGCCAGCCCACGTTCTCCAGCGGGTAGTGGTTGACCAGCACGAGCACCTCCTCGGTGTTGGCGATGCCGCCGTACGCCGCGCCGATCGCGGACTCGATCTTCTGCACCAGCTTGCGCTTGGCGTCTAGGCTGGCCAGCTCCGGCGCCTCCAGTGAGACCACCGGGCGCACCGGCTCGGCGCCGACCCGCCCGTCCTGGGACACGTTCTCGGTCGGGTACTCGCGCAGCCAGCCGCGAGTGTCCGGGAAGTGGTACGCCTCGTCGAGCGCCTCGGTGATCTCCTTCAGCATCTTCTGTTTGGCGTCCGGTCGGGCGCCCTGGGGTGCGTCGATGGTGAACACGGGCATCGCGGTCAGCTCCTCGTCGACTGGTCTCGTCCGGTGGCCCCGGACAGCGACTAGGACAGTAGTACTGATAACTTGGTAAAACCAAGTAAATACATGGATTGTGCTATTTGTGCTGGTAGAATCCTTACCATGGTGGGTAGGCGGAAGTACGACGACGGCTGCGCGGTGGCCCATGCACTCGATCTGGTCGGGGAGCGGTGGGCGCTGCTGGTGGTCCGCGAGGTGCTGCTCGGCCCGAAGCGCTTCACCGACCTGCAGTCCGGGCTGCCCGGGGCGAGCCCCGACGTGCTCACCCAGCGGCTGCGCGAGCTCACCGAGGTCGGCGTGCTGCGCCGCCGCCGGCTCGCCCCACCGGCCGCGTCCTGGGTGTACGAGCTGACCGAGTGGGGCTCCGAGCTGGAGCCGATCGTGCTGCGGCTGGCGCAGTGGAGCAGCCGCTCGCCGAGGCTGCGCTACGACGCCCGGCTGGGGGTCGACTCTCTGGTGCTCTCGCTGCTGGCGCTGTTCGACGGGCCGGCGGCGGCGGGGTTCGAGGCGTCGATCGCGCTGCACCTCGGTGAGGACCGCTTCCGGCTCACCGTCGGCGGCGGGCAGCTCGCGGTGTCCCGGGTCGGCACTGAACCGCCCGCCGGCCGGCCGGACGACGTCGTGCTGGACACCGATCCGGCCACCCTGCTCACCCTGCTGCGTACCGACCGCACCCTGGCCGACGCGATCGGCGCCGGCGCGCTGAGGCTGACCGGGGACGCGGCGGTCGCGGACCGGTTCCGCCGGCTCTTCCCGCCGCCGGTGCCGGTTGCCGTCGGCACCCCCGACTAGCCGACAAGTCGGACGAGCGGCGGAGGGCGGGGCTGCGGCCGTTCCTGGGGCGGCGGTTCTCCCGAGGGCGGCGGGCCGCGATCGGCGCGTCAGGTCGGGCCGGGTCCGCCGGCGGCAGGGTGCTTTTGCGGTGGTTGCCGAAAAGCGCACATTGAGGGTGTCAATGTGCGCTTTTCGGCAACCACGCCAGAAACAACTCCGCGGCCCCTGGTCGTGGCGCCGGCCGGGGCGTCCTGCATGCTCGGTCGGACCAGGTGCGCCGGGACACGAGGAGCAGCGGATGACCGAGAGCAGTCCGACGGACCTGCCCGCGACGCGGCGCGCCCTGCACGGCGTCGCCGAGCTGCTGCTGGCCGGGCCGCAGTACCGGACCGGCGGCCTGATCCGGCTGCGGATCACGCCGGGCGGCTTCAGCACGGTGGCCAGCCCCGAGCTGCGGGTGGACGGCGAGCAGCTGGTGGCCGGCAGTACCCGGTTGCCGATGGCCGGGCGCAGCTACGCCGAGCTGGCCGAGGGGGTCGGCGTCGAGGCGGGCGCCCCCTCCGAGCTGTACGCGGACGGCTCCGGGGTCGACCCGAGCGAGTCGGTCACGCTGGACCCGGCCGCCGCGCGGACCATCGTGGCGGCGTTCGCGCTGGGCGACGCGGCGCTGCGCGACCTCGCGCCGGACGCCGAGCCGGTGCTCTGGCCGGAGCACTTCGACGTCGGGATCACGGTGCTCGAGGTCAACTACGGCGTCTCGCCGGGCGACGGCTACCTGGCCGAGCCGTATGCCTACGTGGGCCCGCACCACCCCCGCCGAGGCGCGTTCTGGAACGCCCCGTTCGGTGCCACCCGACCGGTCGCCGCGCTGGCCGACGTGGCCGGTGCGCTGCGGTTCTTCCGCGAGGGCCGGGACCGCGCGAGCGACTGACCCCGCCCGGCGCGGGGCACCTGGCGGCGGCGCCGGCCCGGATATGACAGCCTGGTGAGGTGGCCAGCCGCTCACCAGCCCAGGCGTACGCCGATTCCCGCGAGCGGGCCGCGCGCCCCCGGTTGGTGGAGTTCGCCGCCGTCCTGCCCTTCGAGCTGGACCCGTTCCAACAGCGGGCGTGCGCCGCGCTGGAGGACGGGCACGGCGTGTTGGTCTGCGCGCCGACCGGGGCCGGCAAGACGGTCGTCGGCGAGTTCGCCGTGCACCTCGCGCTCGCCGAGGGCACCAAGTGCTTCTACACCACGCCGATCAAGGCGCTGTCCAACCAGAAGTACGCCGACCTGGTCGCCCGCTACGGGGCTGACCAGGTCGGGCTGCTGACCGGCGACACCGCGGTCAACGGCCACGCGCCGGTGGTGGTGATGACCACCGAGGTGCTGCGCAACATGCTCTATGCCAGCTCACCGGCCCTGTACGGGCTCGGCTACGTCGTGATGGACGAGGTGCACTACCTGGCCGACCGGTTCCGGGGCGCGGTCTGGGAAGAGGTCATCCTGCAGCTGCCGGACGAGGTGGCGGTGGTCGGGCTGTCCGCCACGGTGAGCAATGCCGAGGAGTTCGGCGACTGGCTGGTGGCCGTGCGCGGCGACACCACCGTGGTGGTCGACGAGCACCGGCCGGTGCCGCTGTGGCAGCACATGATGGTCAACAACCGGCTGTTCGACCTGTTCGCCGGGGAGGACAACGAGGGCCGGCTGCGGGTCGACCCGGCGCTGATCCGGCACACCGAGGAGAGCGCCCGGACCTTCGCCGGCTGGGGCGACCGGTCCAGGGGCCGCTCCGGGCCGAGGCGGGGCGGCCGCTCCGGCGGGCCGAGGGGCGGCGACCGGTTCCGCCCGCCGTCCCGGGTCACGGTGATCGACCGGCTGGACCGGGACGCGCTGCTGCCGGCGATCACCTTCGTGTTCAGCCGGGCCGGCTGCGAGGCGGCGGTGGCCCAGTGCGCGCGCTCCGGGCTGCGGCTGACCACCGAGGACGAGGTCAGCCGGATCCGCGAGATCGTGGCCACCCGGACGGCCGGGCTGCCCGAGGGGGACCTCGCGGTGCTCGGCTTCTGGGAGTGGCGCGACGCCCTGGAGAAGGGGATCGCGGCGCACCACGCCGGCATGTTGCCCGCGTTCAAGGAGACCGTCGAGGAGCTGTTCACCCTCGGGCTGGTCAAGTGCGTGTTCGCCACCGAGACGCTGGCCCTGGGGATCAACATGCCGGCCCGCACCGTGGTGCTGGAGCGGCTGGTCAAGTACAACGGCGAGGCACACGTCGAGCTCACCGCGGGGGAGTACACGCAGCTCACCGGCCGGGCCGGGCGGCGCGGCATCGACGTCGAGGGCCACGCCGTTGTGGTCTGGCAGCCCGGGGTGGACCCGACCCAGGTCGCCGGGCTGGCCTCCACCCGCACCTACCCGCTGCGCAGCTCGTTCCGGCCCGGCTACAACATGGCCGTCAACATGCTCGACCGGCTGGGCCCTGAGCAGGCCAGGGCGCTGCTGGAGCAGTCCTTCGCGCAGTTCCAGGCGGACCGCTCGGTGGTCGGGGTGTCGCGCCGGATCGAGCGCAACAACGAGGCGCTGGCCGGCTACGCGGAGTCCATGAACTGCCACCTCGGCGACTTCGCCGAGTACGCCGCGCTGCGCCGCGAGCTCACCGACCGGGAGAAGACGCTGAGCCGGGGCAACGCCGCCGCCCGCCGGGCCGCCGTCGCCGACTCGCTGATGGCGTTGCGGCCCGGGGACGTGATCGCGGTGCCCACCGGGCGGCGGTCCGGGATCGCCGTGGTACTCGACCCCGGGCTGGACCAGTCCGGCGAGCCGAGGCCGCTGGTGCTCAACGAGGACCGCTGGGCGGGGCGGCTGTCCTCGGCGGACTTCAACGCCGCGGTCACCCCGCTCGGCCGGATGCGGCTGCCAAAGCGGGTGGACCACCGGGTGCCCCGGATCCGCCGTGACCTGGCCTCCAGCCTGCGCAACACCGGGATCCAGCCGCCGGCCGGCCCCGGTCGACGCGCCAAGGCCGGCCTGGAGGCGGCCGACGCGGCCGACCTGGACGCGCTGCGCCGGGCGCTGCGGGGGCACCCCTGCCACGGCTGCGACGACCGGGAGGCGCACGCCAGGTGGGCCGAGCGCGCCGCCCGGCTGGAGAAGGAGACCGAGCAGCTGCGGCAGAAGGTCAGCGCCACCACCCATTCGCTGGCCCGCGCGTTCGACCGGATCACCGGTCTGCTGCGCGAGCGCGAGTACCTGGACGGCGACGGCGACGATCTGGCGGTCACCGCGCACGGCGCTGTGCTGTCCCGGCTGTGGGGCGAGTCCGACCTGCTCACCGCCGAGTGCCTGCGGCACGGCATCTGGGAGGGGCTGGAGCCGGCCGACCTGGCCGCCGTGGTGTCCGCGCTGGTCTACGAGTCGCGCCGGGACGACGGCGGCGTGCCCCGGGTGCCGGCGGGCGCGGTGACCAACGCACTGGACGCCACCCTGCGGCTGTGGTCCGAGCTGGAGTCCGACGAGCGCGAGCACCGGGTGGAGCGGACCAGGCAGCCGGACTTCGGGTTCGCCTGGCCGGTGCACCGGTGGGCCCGGGGCCAGTCGCTGGCGGCGGTGCTCACCGCGGCGGCCGAGAACGGCCAGGAGCTCACGGCCGGCGACTTCGTCCGGTGGTGCCGCCAGGTGATCGACCTGCTCGACCAGCTGGCCGCCGTGGCTGGCCCGGACAGCTCGGTCGGTCACACTGCGGAGCAGGCGGTGCGCGTGGTGCGACGAGGTGTCGTTGGGTTGGCCACAATCTGACTCGTGGTCCTCATTGAGTGGCCCATACGGTGGCCGGGTGTGATTCGATCGGTCTAATCGCCGACGTTGGTGCCCCGGAAAGGTCGCGATGAGTAACCCACAAGACGCTGACTGTCGTAGTCGACCTTCGGCTGGGGGACCGTCGCTCGATTCGTCCGGGGAGCCCTCGTCGGGGGCCTCGCGTCCCGAGGGAGCGCCCAGGTCCGGTCGACCTCGGCATGCCGGGCCGCCTCGGCAACGCCCCCAGCGACTCGGGCCGCTGGGTTCGCCGGCGTCGGGCGGCTCGGCGAAACCGACATCCCACGCGGCGCCCGCGTCGACCGGGCGGGTCGGCCCGCTCGGCTCGCCGGCCCCGGTCAACCCGGTGCCGCCGGCCGGGCCGCCGTCCTCGACCGAGCCGCCGATCGTGCTGCCGCCCCCGGTGACGCCATGGCCGGTGGAGCTCGAGCCGGTCGCGGAGGCGGCCGTGCCGCGCCGCTCGATGTCCCGCTGGCTGTTCGCGGCGGCGGCGGTCGTGGCCGTCGCGGCGGTTGCGGTGGCCGGCCTCGTCGTGCCCGGGTTCTTCGTGCACACCGTGCTGGACCAGGCGTCGGTGCAGAACGGCGTGCGCGATGTGCTGCGCAACGACTATCGCGTGCCGAACGTGTCCGCTGTGGACTGCCCGGCCGACCAGGAGGTCGTGCCCGGCTACTCGTTCCGCTGTGTCGCCATGATCAACAACTCGCGGGCCGACGTCACCGTGGTGATCCAGGACCGGCGCGGCGCGTACCAGGTCGGCCACCCGTCCTGACCGAGTTCTCGCGCGCTGGGGTCTGCCGCGCTGGGGTCTCCCGCGCTGGGGCTCAGCTCGAGGCGTTGCTGCGCAGGGCGGCGACCAGCCGGTCGACCGACCCGCCGAGCCCCCACCGTTGGCTCAGCTCGTCGAGCCGGTCCACGTCGACGGGGCTGGCCGGCACCGCGTCGTCCCGGTCCAGCCGCACCCCGGCGTCCTGGGCCACCCGGACCACCGGCGCCACGACGGCGAGGTAGTCGGCCGCGCCGGCCAGCTTCGAGCGCACGCCGGCGGCCAGCCGCGCGTCGCCCCGGTCGCCGACCGCCGCGAGCAGCTCGTCCCAGCCGGCGAACCGGGACACCAGCGTGGCGGCGGTCTTCTCACCGATGCCGGCCACCCCGGGCAGCCCGTCGGAGGGGTCGCCGCGCAGCATGGCCATCTCGGCGTACGCGTCGCCGGCGCGCTCCGCCGGCAGCCGGTAGCGCTGTGCCAGCTCGGCCGGCCCGAACACCTCCGCCCTGGCCAGCCCGCGCCCGACGTACACCACGCGGACCGGGTTCGGCTCGTCGCGGACCAGCTGCAACAGGTCCCGGTCGCCGCTGACCACCTCGACCAGCTGGTGCCGTTCGCGGGTGCACAGGGTGCCGATCACGTCGTCGGCCTCGTAGCCCTCGGCGCCGGCGGTGGCCAGGCCGGTCGCCGCGAGCACCTCCAGGATGATCGGCACCTGCGGCGAGAGCGTGTCCGGCACGGTCTCGGCCGGGCCGGCGCCGCCGTGCGGCTGACCTGGTTCGGGCCGCTGCGTCGGCTGCTCCTCGGCCACCCGGTGGGCCTTGTACGACGGGATGGCCTTGACCCGAAACTCCGGGCGCCAGTCCAGGTCCAGGCAGGCGACCAGTCGGGCCGGCCGCCGCTCGGTGACCAGGCGGGCGACCATGTCGGTGAACCCGCGCACCGCGTTCACCGGCGTGCCGTCCGGCGAGATGATCGACTCGGGGACGCCGTAGAAGGCCCGGAAGTACAGGCTGGCCGCGTCCAGCAGCAGCAACGGTCCGCTCATCCGAGACAGCTTGCCAGCCGCCCTCCGACCAGTCGCATCGCGCCACCCCTGGCGCACATTCATTCGATCGGGTGCGCGCCGAGGGCGTTCCTGCCTGGCTTCCTGAGGCCGCGCCCGGCACCATGTGCCGGGTGGTTGGCGACTATCGCGATGTAGGCCCTGAGGACGAGTACGGACGCACCCGGAGCGGCTATCCGCCCGCACCGACGGAGACGGAGGTCAATGCGGGCCGGCTGTGGGCTGGAGGAGTGGCGGCTGCAGTGGTCGCCGCGCTGATCGGGTTGGTCGGGGTGCTGGTCGCCCGTGCGGTGTTCCAGCTCGCGGTGCTGGCCCCCAAGCAGGCCGGCGCGTTCGGCGACGACAACACGACGAGGCTGTGCGTGATGGCGGCGGTGGCGGCGCTGCTGGCCACGGGGCTGGCGCACCTGCTGCTGGTCAGCACGCCGAGCCCGCTGTCCTACTTCGGCTGGATCGTCGGGCTGCTCACCGTGGCGGCCGTGGTGGTGCCGTTCCTGGGTTCCGGGTCGCTGCCGGTCCGCTTCGCCGAGGCGATCATCCACCTGGTCATCGGCATGGCGATCGGTGGTCTGGTCAGCAACGCGGCCGGCAGCGCCAGCCGCCTCGCCCTGCGCGACCGCCCCTAACCTCGCACCTCTCAACCCGCAGTGATCATCAGGACCTGAGGGCTGTTGTGGAGGGTCCACAACAGCCCCTGTGTCCTGATGATCACGGGGAGCGGGTCAGGGGTGCTGGTTGGTGGGGGTGCTGGGCGCGGCTACGCCGCCGACGGCCTTGGGCACCAGCAGGTCACCGATGAACGGCACCGCCAGGAAGCCCTCCGCGCCGGCGTAGAGCAGGCCGACCTTGGGCAGGTCGGTCGGCCGCCGGTAGGCCAGCACCCGGGGTAGCCACTCCGGGTCGAACTTGGCGTTGAAGTCGCGCAGCGAGCGGATCTGGAAGAACGGGTTGAGCGCGCCGACCAGGCGCCGGGCCACCCGCTCGGCCGGCGTGAACGGCACGTCGTCGGCGAACAGCCGCCCCCACATGGCGAAGTTCATCGACAGCCGGACCACGCCGCGGTCGCCCAGCGCGCGGGCGGTGGAGGCGATCAGGAACTCGGTCATTCCGTTCGGTGCCGCCGGGTCGTGCCGCATCAGGTCCAGCGTGTAGCCGAAGTCCGGCCCGTACGCCGGGACCAGCCGCAGGAACCCGCCCGGCACGTCGTTCTCGTCCAGCGCCACGCAGAGCAGGAACTCCGGGTTGGCTCCCTCGCCCTTGATGTCCTGGCTCAGCGACATGGTGAAGCCCCGCTCGGGCGCCTTGCCGCGCCACCGGGCGCTGATCGCGTTCAGCTCGCGGACCAGCCGGGGCGAGGCGTTGGACTCGGTGACCAGCTCGAACCGGTACTTGCGGCCGCACCGACGGACCGCCGCCCGCAGGCTCTTCGGCGTGGTCTCCTCCAGCGCGAACGTGTCGCAGCGCAGGATCGCCTCGTCGCCCAGGTAGAACGCCCGGAACCCACGCGCCTCGTACGCCGCGAAGTCCGCCTCCCGGATCGCCAGGAACGCCGGGTTCCAGGCTCGGTCGTCGCACATCCGGAGGAACTCGTCCAGCAGCGTGGGCAGCGACTCCGGCGCACCGATCGGGTCACCGGCGACCAGCGCGTAGCCGCCGACGTAGGTGTAGGCGACCATCGCCTCGCCGTCGGAGCTGAAGAAGAAGCTCTTGTCGTCGCGCAGCGCGAAATAGGCCAGCGTGTCCCAGCCGTAGCTGTGCACCAGGCGCAGCGCGTGCCGCCAGTCGGCCTCGGTGTGCGGCCCCCGCGCGCGCAGCGGCCGGAACAGCAGCCACGCGAACACGATCAGCCCGACCACGCCGAGCGCGAGCAGCGCCGCCGGGAAGATCAGGTGGAAGCGACCTCGCAGGTAGACGTAGTCGCCGTCCACGCCGACCAGCCCGCTGAGCACCGTGCTGACCGCGCCGGACAGGCTGAACTGGGGCTGCAGGTAGTGCCGCTCCAGGTACAGGCTGGCGACGCCGACGCTGAGCACCGCCGCGAGATAGGTCGGCACGAACCGGGCGAGGCGCCACAGCGAAGGCGGGTCCGGCGCCGCCCGGAACCGGTCCTGGGTGAGCAGCAGCGTCACCGCCATCAGCGCGCTCCACACCGTGGCGCTCGGGTGGTAACCCTTCACCGCGTGCGCCACCGTGCTGACCGCGAACAGCGCCAGCGCGATCCGCCATGCCGTGCGTTTGCGCTTGGCCAGCTGGTCGGCCAGCAGCAGCAGGCCGAGCCCGACCAGTACCGAGAGCACCTGGCCGGCCACCGCGAACCAGGTCGGGTCGAGCACCTGTTCCACCGACTGGAACCGCTTGTGCAGCGACGGCCGCAGCACGATCAGCTCCAGCAGCCCGCTCAGCGCGGTGAGTCCGGCGACCAGTCGAACCGGCCAGCGCGGCTCGTCGGCCTGGGGTGGTGGTCGCCGGGGGGCCGCCGCGGGCGGTTCGGGCGGCGCCGGGTCGGGTGTACCCGGAGAGTGGTCCTCGCCCGGCCCCACGTCGTCCGCGCGGGGAGTGGGCGGCAGCACCGGGCGGGGTGCGCCGTAGCGCGCGGCGTCCGGCGGCGGCGGGAACTCCGGGCGCAGGGTGGGGAACAGGATCACCTCGCGGATCGAGTCCACGCCGGCGAGCAGCATGACGAGCCGGTCCAGCCCGATGCCGAGGCCGCCGGTCGGGGGCAGCCCCTGCTCCAGTGCGCGGATGTAGTCCAGGTCGATCTGGCCGGCCTCCGGGTCGCCGCCGGCCCTGGCACGGGCCTCGCCCTCGAACGCGGCGAGCTGCGCGACCGGGTCGTTCTGCTCGCTGTAGGCGTTGCAGAGCTCGAAGCCGGCGACGATCAGCTCGAACCGCTCCACGTAGGCCCGGTCGTCGCGGTGCTCCCTGGCCAGCGGGGACACCTCGCGCGGGTAGTCGAGGCAGAACACCGGGCCGGTGATGTCGTGCTGGACCCGCTCGTCGTAGACCTCTTTCATCAGCCGCCCGGCACCCCAGCCGGCCTGGTACGGGATGCGCAGCCGGTCCAGCTCGGCGCGGGCCGCCTCGATCGGCATGGCGGGGTGCATCCTCGCGCCGGTCTTCTGCTCGATCAGGTCGGCGAACCGCAGCCTCGGCCACGGCCCGGCCAGGTCGATCTCCGTCCCGCCGACCCGCAGCACGGCCGAGCCGACGCTGGACCGGGCGGCGTCGCGCACCAGGTCCTCGACCAGCTCCATCATGTCGTGGTAGTCGGCGAACGCCTGGTAGGCCTCGAGCAGGGTGAACTCGGGGTTGTGCCGGGTGTCGATGCCCTCGTTGCGGAACACCCGGCCGATCTCGAACACCCGCTCCATACCGCCCACCACGAGCCGCTTGAGGTGCAGCTCCAGGGCGATCCGCAGGTACAGGTCGATGCCGAGTGCGTTGTGGTGGGTGACGAACGGCCGGGCCGAGGCGCCCCCCTGGATGTTCTGCAGCACCGGGCCCTCGACCTCGACGAAGCCCCGGTCGGACAGGTTGCGCCGGATCGCCGCGATCGCGCTGTGCCGGATCCGGAAGATCTCCCGGGTCCGCTCGTTGACCTCCAGGTCCAGGTAGCGCTGCCGGTACCGGGTCTCCACGTCGGTCAGCCCGTCGCGCGGCGGCGGGGCCAGCGCCCTGGCCAGCGGTTCGAACTCGGTGACCCGCAGCGACAGCTCGCCGCGCCGCGTGGTCATCACCCGCCCGCGCACGCCCAGCCAGTCCCCCCGGGACAGCGTGTCGAACTCGCGGTGCGCCGCGTCGCCGAGCGTGCCGGTGTCCACGAACAGCTGGATCTCTCCGGTGCTGTCGCGCAGGGTGGCGAAGCTGAGGTGACCCTGCCGGCGGACCGCCCGCAGCCGGCCGGCCAGCCGGACCTCGGCGTCGGTCTCCACCCCGGGCCCCAGCTCGCCGTGTTCGCCCCGGATCCGGGCGGCGCAGCTGTCGGTGTCGAACCGGTACGGCCGGGCAGCGCCGTGCTCAGCCGGCCTGGCAGCGGTCTCAGTAGGCGGTCCGCCGACGGTCGGGGGCAGCGCGTCCTGACCGGGTCGGGCTGACCCGGTCGGTGACTGTTCTGGCTGCTCGGGACCGGTCCCGCGGCCTGCGGCGGGGTGACGTTCGAGGCCGCGCTGGGAGACCACCCACCCACGATAGCGGGGTGCCGAGACGGCCCGGGCCCGGCTGTCGCTCCGGCCGGAGGGGGGTCCGTAAGCTGGCCGCCATGACCGTCCCCGTGGAGCTGTTGGCCGAACGGCTGCGCCGCGCCTCTGTTGAGGCCGCCCGCCAGAATGTGGACCTGCTGGTCGTCACCCCGGGCACCGACCTGCGGTACCTGCTGGGTATCGACACGAGCACCCACGAGCGGCTGACCGCGCTGGTGCTGGCCGCCGCCGGGCACCGGGCGCCGCCCGCGCTGGTGGTGCCGAGGCTGGAGGCGCCGGGGCTCGCCGGGCTGCCGCTGGACGAGCTCGGCATCGAGGTGGTCACCTGGACCGACGGCGAGGACCCGCACCGGCTGGTGAGCGACCTGGCCGGGGTACCGAGGCGGGTCGCGGTGAACGACACCATGCCGGCGCTGCACGTGCTGGCGCTGCGCGACGCGCTGCCCGGCGTGGCGCAGACGCTGGCCGGCCCGGTGCTCGCCCAGCTGCGGATGCGCAAGGACGCCGCCGAGGTGGCCGAGCTGCGGTCGGCGGCCGAGGCGATCGACCGGGTGCACGCGCGGATGGGCGAGTTCCTGCGCCCCGGGCGCACCGAGGCGGCGGTCGGGCGCGACATCGCGGACGCGATCGTGGCCGAGGGGCACACCGAGGCGGCGTTCGTCATCGTCGGCTCCGGCCCGAACGGCGCCAGCCCGCACCACGACCTCTCCGAGCGGGTGATCGAGGCAGGCGACGTCGTGGTGATCGACATCGGCGGCCCACTGAGCACCGGCTACAACTCCGACTGCACCCGCACCTACGCGGTGGGCGGCGAACCGGCGGCGGACGTCAAGCGCACCTACGCGGTGCTGCAGGAGGCCCAGGACGCGGCGTGCCGGGCGGTCCGCCCCGGGGTGTCCGCCGAGTCGGTCGACACGGCGGCCCGGGAGGTCATCGCGGCGGCCGGCTTCGGCGACCAGTTCGTACACCGCACCGGGCACGGCATCGGCCTCGACGTGCACGAGGCGCCGTACATCGTCGGCGGCAACGACCTGGAGCTGGCGCCGGGCATGGCGTTCAGCGTGGAGCCGGGCATCTACCTGGAAGGCCGCTGGGGCGCCCGGATCGAAGACATCGTGGTCGTCACGGAGGACGGCGGCGAGCGGCTCAACGGCCGCCCCCGCGACCTGGTCGTGCTCTAGACCCTACGGACTCCCGTTATCCGTTCGGCCGCGGGCTCGGGCGGCGATGTGATGCGGAACACACCCGATCGGGCCATTTTTGTGCGTTCGCCGCCCGGGGATTACTCGGCCGACTCCGCGCGGCGCAGGCCCCAGGCGTGCAGTCGGGGATAGCCGCGGTCGACCAGCGGCCGGCGCAGCCGGAGCTGGAACCGGGGGTCCCCGTCCAGCGTCATGGCCAGCTCGTGGTCGACCAGCACCCGCCCCGGCCGGGCGTGCGTGCAGAGCCGGGACGCGGTCTCCACCACCTCGCCGTAGATGTCGCCGAACCGGGTCAGGGTGCGGCCGATGGCCAGCCCGGTGCGCAGCTCGGGCAGCCCGGACGCCGCCACCGTGCGGTCGATCAGGTCCAGGCCGAGCTCGGCGGCGTCCTCGGGGCGGTCGGTGACGAACAGCACCGCGTCGCCGACGGTCTTCACGATCCGGCCCCGGTGGTCGGCGACCACGTTGGCCGCGATCCCGTGGAACAGCTCGACCAGCTCGATCAGCTGAGTGGGACTCAGTCGCCGCGACATCCGCGTGAAGCCGACCAGGTCGGAGGAGCCGACCACCAGGGTCCGAATGTCCGCCTCGTCTGGCGCGGTGGCCAGCAGCCGGCCGGCCGCGACCGCGAGGTGGCGCCGCCACACGTAGTTCTGCAGGCTTTCCAGCGAGGTCAGCAGCTTGCGCAGGTCGACGGGCCACTCCTCGTCGGTGCCCTGGCGCTCCCGCAGGATCTGGTACAGCAGCTCGACCTGCCAGGTGGCCAGCCCGGACATCGCCTGGGCCATCGACCGGATCACCGCGTCCTGCAGGTCGGTGGACACCAGTCCGGTGCCGCGCAGCTGCTCCAGCCGGCCGATCGCGGCCAGGTCGGTCTCGGTGAACATCACGTCGTCCTCGGCGACGTCGGCGAAGCCGAGCGAGCGCCACAGCTGGCGGGCCCGCTCGTCCGGGATCCCGGTGAGCGCGTGCACGTCGTTGCGGGTGTAGCGGCGCGGGGCCTCCAGTACCGCCTCCTCGACCCGCTGCTCGACGGCCTCGCTCGGCTGCCCCGCGACCAGCGCGACGGCGAGGTCGGCCGGTTCGTCGCCGTCCGGCGCGTGCGGCTCGGGGACCACCCGGCGCAGCGCGGCACGCCAGTTGCCGCCGTGCTCGTGCACCGCCATGCCGCCTCCCCTCACCACCGCGCCGGGCGCCTCTCGGCTGACGCTCTCACCGACCGTGCACCGGCGCAAACCTGGTTTGCCCAGCGTGCCCGATCGGGACCGGGGGAGTGGCGGGGCAGGGGCCGGAGCGGGGCCACGGCCGAGGTGAGGTCACCACGGCGGCCCGCGGCCGGATACGCTGGGGTCCACTCTCGGGAGGAGGCGTCGGGGATGCGGGATGGTGCGCGCCTGCCACGCCGGCGCCGGGCCGGCGAGCCGAGACGGGGCGCAGGTGAGCTCGAGTCGGAGGTACTCGCCGCGCTCTGGGCGGCGGGGCACCCCCTGACCACGGCGGACGTGCAGCGCGCCGTCGACGCCGAGCTGGCCTACAACACCGTGCAGACCATCCTGGCCAGGCTGTACGACAAGGGCCTGGTCGGTCGCTCCGCCGAGGGCCGCCGACATCTCTACCGCCCGGTCAAGGGCGCCGAGGAGCTGGCCGCCGAGCAGATGCAGGCCCTGCTGCGGCGGGGCCCGGACCGGCAGAGCGTGCTGCAACGGTTCGCCACCTCGCTCTCCGAAGAGGACGCCGAGGCACTGCGCGCGATGCTGAAGTTGAGGCGGCGTCGCCGGTGACCGTGAGCGTGTACGTGCCGGTGGCGCTGTCCGTCCTGGTCGCTGTGATCAGCCGACTGATGGTGGCGCGACTGTCACCGACACGCGGAACGGTAATCACGGTGGTCGGCGCGGCGGTGCTCTGCGCCGCCGGCACCACCTGGGCCCTGGTCCTGCTCGCGCTGACCCTGCTCGGCTTCACCCCGCTGGCCGTCCACGAGGCCACCGAGCGCGGGGTGGTACTCGTCCAGCCGGTGCCCGGGGTGGTCGGCGCGCTGGCCGCGGTGGCCCTGGTCATTGGCGTGGCCAGGGTGGTGCGCGTGGTGCGCACCCGATGGGCGACGCGCCGGGAGCTGCGCGAGCTGTGCCGGTCCTGCGGCAAGGGCGAGCTCGCCGTCGTGCCGGTGGCCGAGCCGCATGCCTTCGCGGTGCCCGGCCGCCCCGGGCGGGTACTCGTCACCCAGGGCCTGCTGGAGCTGCTGGACGGCAAGGAGCGGCGGGTGGTGCTGGCCCACGAGCGGGCCCACCTGACCGGTCGGCACCACGGGCTGCGGGCCACCGCCGAGGTCTGCGCGGCGATGAACCCGATGCTGGTGCTGGTCCGCGAGGCGGTGGCGTTCCTGGTCGAGCGCAATGCCGACGAGCACGCGGCCACGGTGAGCGGCAGCCGGGCGCTGGCCGCCCAGGCGCTGGCCAAGGCGGCGTTGGCCGAGGCGGGCGGGCGCAAGCAGGCCGCGCTGGGCTTCATCGCCAACTCGGTGTCGGCCAGGGTGGCCGCCCTGCACGAGGCGCCGCCGCGCCCGGATCGACTGCTTCCGGGTGGTTTCCTGATCCTCGGGGTGGGTACCACGATCGCGGCCGTACAGGCCACTTTGGCGTTCTACCGCCTGATCCACTGGCTCTGGCTCGGCTGACGGCCACCCGGCCGGAAGAGATCAGGCCATGGTGTCGACGCGCCGGGTTCGGGGTCGGCTAGACTCTTACACGCTGTAGGAGTTCAGCTGCTTCCCACCGAACCAGGGAGTCGAGCCCAGATGGGTCGATCGACGGCAGGTAGCACGGCACGGGTTCTGGTCATCTCCGGCAGCGTGGGCGCCGGACACGACGGTGCGGCCGACGAACTGATCGCGCGGCTGCGCAAACTCGGCGTACGTGCTGATCGCAGGGACTACCTCGACGCGGTGCCCTGGTTCGCCAGGCTGGTGCTGCGCCACGGCTACACGCTGAGCGTCGGCTACGCGCCGCAGGTGTTCGACTGGGTGTTCGCCAAGCTGGAGGACAGCGGCTGGGTGCAGCGGATCACCCTCTGGCTGTGCTTCGCCGCCCGGCGCCGGGTGCGACGCTGGTCACACGGGTACCCGGTCGTGGTGTCCACCTATCCATTGGCCGGCCAGACCCTGGGGCAGCTGCGCGACGCCGGGGCCCTGGACGCGGTCACCGTCACCTACCTCACCGACCCGGCGGTGCACCGGATGTGGGTGCACCCCTCGGTGGACCACCACCTCACGGTCACCGAGGCCACCTCGCGGATGGGTCGGCTGGTCTACCGGACGCCGATGCGCCCGGTCGGCGGCCTGGTCTCCACCCGGTTCAATGAGCGGCTCAGCCCGGAACGCTGCCGGGCGCTGCGCGAGGAGCTCGGGCTCAGCCTGGACCGGCCGGTCGCGCTCGTGGTCACGGGGTCGCTCGGGATGGGCGAGGTACCCGGCGCGGTGCGCGAGATCGCCGGCACCGGGGCCGCTCAGGTGCTCGTGCTCTGCGGTCGCAACGCCAAGCTGCGGGCCGAGCTCGCCGAGCAGCCCGGGGTGGTCGCACTCGGCTGGCGCAAGGACGTGCCCGACCTGATGGCCATCTCCGACGTGCTGGTGCACAACGCCGGCGGCCTCAGCGTCACCGAGGCACTCACCGCCGGCCTGCCCGCCGTGACCTACCGCCCCATCCCCGGCCACGGCATCGCGAACGCGGCCACCCTGGCCGAGGCCGGGCTGGCCCCCTGGCCGAAGAACCAGGCCGAGCTGGCCCAGGTGGTGCGCGAGCACGCCAGCCTGCGCAGCGACCCGAGCTCAGTGGTCCGGGAGCAGGACGCCGCCCATGTGGTGGTCGGCCTGCTCGCCGCCGCCGACCCGGCCGGCGGGTCGGCCAGGCGTACGGCCTGAGGCTCAGGTGGCGGACGATAGGCTCGAGGTGAGATGACCCTCACGATCACGGTCGCGCTGCTGGCGGCGGTCTGCTTCGGGGTGGCGTCCGTGCTGCAGCACGACGGCGCGCTGCGGGCCCGCCGCCGCTCGCCGCTGCACCCCGGGCTGATGGTCGAGCTGGCCCGCAAGCGGATCTGGCTGATCGGGGTCGGGTCGCAGGTCGCCGGCGTGGCGCTGCACTTGCTCGCGGTCAACCTCGGGCCGCTGTCGGTGGTGCAGCCGGTGCTCACGGTCGGGCTGGTGGTCGCGCTGGTGCTGCAGCGGCTGGCCGGGCGCCCGGTGAGCCGGCCGGCGATGCTGTCCGCCGGGCTCGTGGTATTCGGCCTTGCGGTGTTCCTCGCGGTAACGCCAGGTGACCAGGTCAGCACTCCGGTCGACGCCGAGGGTTGGGCACCGGGGCTGCTGCTGGCCGGGCTGGTGCTGACCGCCGCGCTCGCCGGTGGCCTGCTGCTGCACGGCACCGCCCGGTGTGTCTGCCTGGGCGCCTCGGCCGGCGTGCTGATGGCCACCTCGGCCGCGCTGGGCAAGGCGTGGGGCGCGGTGCTCGCCGCCGACGGGCTGACCGGGCTGGCCGGCAGCTGGCAGCTCTGGGCGGCGCTGGGCTGTGGCGCCGGCGGCACGCTGCTCAGTCAGGCGGCGTTCCAGGCCGGCCCGCTCGGCGGCTCGCTCGGCGCGATGATGGCGATCGACCCGGTGGTCGGCGTCGGCCTCGGCATGGTGGTGTTCGGCGAACCGTTCGCCACCGACGACACCGCGCCGGTCCGGCTGGTCGGCCTGGCCATCACCCTGGTCGGGGTATGGCTGCTGGCGATGGTGCAGCGCGCCCCCACCGCCACCCTCCCCCCACTCCGCACCCCAACCGCCACCCCCGGCCGCTGACCGAACTCCCGCGAGTCGGGGATTTTGTCAGGGTGAGTCGCGGATTTTGTCAGGGCTGCTCGGTGCCGGTGTAGAAGGCGATCGTGTTCCGCGCGGACAGCTCGGCGGCCGCCGCGTCGCCCTCGGCGGCCAGCTGCGCCCGGCCCCAGGCCCGGCCGCTTCCGGTGATGTACTCGGTGCCCTCGGCGGACGCGGTCCAGGCGGCTTCGTCCATCCTCGGTTCGCCGGCCAGGTAGCCGCGTAGGGAGAGCAGCGCGATGTCCCAACCCACGCCGACCGCACCCGGGCCGAACTTGGCCCACCAGTCCGGGTCGACCACCGAGGTGTGCCGCAGCTCCAGCTCGGTCTCGTCCGGGCCGGCGGCCGTGAGCCGTACCTCGACCTCGCTGACGTCCTTGTCGGTGGTGTCCTCGCCGAACACCCAGGTCACCGCCAGTAGCCGGGGAGGCTCGCAGCGCAGGATCTCGCCGCCGGCATTGCCCTCCAGCTGGTAGTGGCCGCCCACCTTCGCGGCCACGGTCACCGGCAGGAACCAGCGGCTGAGCCGGTCCGGGTCCGTGCAGGCCTGCCAGACGTCCTCGATGTCCGCCTGGTAGGTCCGGCGCAGCGTGATGGCGCGGCCGTCGCCGGCCGCGATGCGTCCGCCGGTCAGCTCGCGGTGGGTCCGCTCGAGGTGGTTCACGATGTCGTTCACGTCTGGTCCTCTCGTCCGGTCTGGCCTTGCTGGTTGGCCTGCTCGCGTCGGCCTCGGGCCAGCTCGGTGGCCAGCGCGTCCAGCCGCTGGTTCCAGAAGCCTCGGAACCGCGCCAGCCACTCGTCGACGTCCCGCAGCGGCGCCGCCTCGACCTGGTAGATCCGCCGCGTGCCGGCCGCGCGCACGGAGGCGAACCCGCTCTCCCGCAGTACGCGCAGGTGCTGGGACACGGCCGGCTGGGTGATGCCGAACTCCCGCTGGATGGTCGAGGCGAGCTCGCCCGAGCTCTGTTCACCGGCGCTGAGCAGCTCCAGGATGCGCCGCCGAACCGGGTCGCCGAGCACATCGAACGCGTGCACCCACCCATTATTTAGACACCACTTATATAAGTCAAGTCTAAGGTTTGATCGGCTAGCTGGCAGAAGCTGAGAACCTCGGTGTCAGGATCGCGTCAAGATCACCACGTCGGCGTATCGCATGGTGTCAACTCTGTGCCGTGTTCGAGGTGCTGAAGCGGCTGCTTCTCGGGCGGCCGCTGCGTAGCGCCCGTCTCGGGGACACCCTGCTCCCCAAGTGGCTGGCCCTGCCGGTGTTCTGCAGCGACCCCATCTCCTCGGTGGCCTATGCGACCGAGCAGATCGTGCTCGTGCTGGCCGCCGGGGGACTGGCCGCGCTGACCCTGACGCCGTGGGTCGGCCTGGCGGTGGTCGTCCTGCTGGCCGTGGTCGTCGCGTCCTACCGGCAGACCTGCTACGCCTACCCGAGCGGCGGCGGCGCGTTCGTGGTGAGCCGGGACAACCTCGGCGAGTCGGCCTCCCTGGTGGCGGCGAGCGCGCTGCTGGTCGACTACGTGATGACGGTGGCCGTCTCGGTCGTGTCGGGAGTCGTCGCGATCACCTCGGCGATCCGGTCCCTGGCCCCGCACGCGGTGCTGCTCTCGGTCGGCTTCGTGGTGGTGCTGGTGCTGGCGAACCTGCGCGGCACCAAGGAGTCCGGGCGGGTGTTCGCGGTACCGACCTACGCCTTCATCGGACTGACCCTGTTGATGTTCGGCATCGCCGCCGTCAAGGGCTTGCACGGCACGTTGCCGCTGGCCGAGAGCGCCGCCGCGCCGGTCGACCAGACCGTGCGCACCGGGGGCGTGTTCACCCTGATCCTGCTGGTCCGGGCGTTCGCCTCCGGCTGCACCGCGCTGACCGGGGTCGAGGCGATCAGCAACGGCGTGCCGGCCTTCCAGAAGCCGAAGAGCCGCAACGCCGCGATCACCCTGGTGCTGATGGGCGCGATCGCCATCGTGATGTTCATCGGCATCACGCTGCTGGCCGTGGTGCTGCGGGCCAGGGCGAACCCGAGCGGCAACCCGTCGGTGATCTCGCAGCTCGCCGGCGCCGTGTTCGGTGCCCCGTCGCCGCTGTTCTACCTGTTCCAGGCGGCCACCGCCGGCATCCTGATCCTGGCCGCGAACACCGCGTTCAACGGGTTCCCCGTGCTGGCCTCGATCCTGGCCGCGCACCGGTACCTGCCGCGCCAGCTGGCCAACCGGGGCGACCGGCTGGTGTTCTCCAACGGCGTGCTGCTGCTGGCCGGCTTCGCCGCCGCACTGATCATCGGGTTCGACGCGAACATCGACAAGCTGATCCAGCTCTACATCATCGGCGTGTTCACCAGCTTCACGCTCAGCCAGTTCGGCATGGTGCGGCGCTGGCAGCGGGACCTGGCCGCGCTCGATTCCTCGGCGGGTGCCGGGGCGGCGCGGCGGATCCGGCGGTCCCAGGCGGTGAACCTGCTCGGCGCGGTGATCACCACCGTGGTGCTGGTCGACGTGTTCGCCAACAAGATCGTGCACGGGGCGTGGATCGCGGTGCTCGCCATGGTCGTGCTGTTCTTCCTGATGCGCGCGATCAACCGCTACTACGCCAGGGTCACGGTGGAGATCGCGGCCGACGACAACACCCCGACCCTGCCGCCCGCGGTGCACGGCCTCGTGCTCATCTCCCGGCTGCACAAGCCAGGGCTGCGCGCGCTGTCGTTCGCCAGGGCCACACACCCCGACGTGCTCGAGGCCGTCACCATCGCGGTCAACGAGGAGGACACCCGGGAGCTGCTGGCCGAGTGGGAGCGGCGCGGTGTGCCGGTGCCGCTGAAGGTGCTCGAGGCGCCCTACCGCGACATGCTGCGCCCGCTGGTGGACTACGTTCGGACGCTGCGCCAGCTCGCCCCGAAGGCCGTGGTCAGCGTGTTCATCCCGGAGTACGTGACGAACCACTGGTGGCAGGGCGTACTGCACAACCAGAGCGCGCTGCGGCTCAAGGCCAGGCTGCTGTTCACCCCGGGCGTGGTCGTGGTCAACGTGCCGTACCAGCTCTGGGTCACCGACCAGGGCTGGCTGGGAGACCGGCCGGCCGGCGACCCGGTGCGCACCCCGGCACAGTCCGGGTCGTGACGGTCCAGGTTGTGATGGCTCAGGTCGTCCGGGTCGGGACGGTCCGGGTCGTCCGGGCCGCTCGGGTCAGTGGGCTTCGGTGCGGCTGGCGAAGGCGGCCAGCGCCGTCTCGACGATCTGCTCCGGTGACTCGGCCAGGTCGGCCAGGTGGCCGGGCTCGTCGGGCTCCAGCGGTTCCAGGTCGGCCAGCTGCGAGTCGAGCAGGGCGACCTTCATGAAGTGTCCGGCGCGGGCCCGCAGGCGCTCGGCCAGCAGCTCGCGGTCGCCGCTCAGGTGCAGGAACCAGACCTCACCGCCGGTCCGCAGGCGGTCCCGGTAGCGCCGCTTGAGCGCCGAGGCGCCGAGCACCCCGCCGGTGGCGACATGCCCGTGGATCCAGCCGGCCATCGCGTCCAGCCAGCCCCACCGGTCGTCGTCGGTCAGGGGGTGGCCAGCGCTCATCTTGGCGATGTTGGCCGCCGGGTGGAACGCGTCCCCGTCGGCGTACTCGACGTGCAGCCGGGCGGCCAGCGCCTCGCCGACCGTGGTCTTGCCCGAACCCGAAACCCCCATCACCACGATGACCGGCATCCTCGACCTCCGACGTTCCTGAGGGCCCCCGCGCCCCCCGCCGAACCCTACTGGCCACCGCACCCGGGGCCACCGAACCGGCGGCCGCCCCGCAGCGGCCGGCTAGGATGTTTTCCGTTGGGCAACTGAAGTTGTACGGCGGAGGTAGTGTGGAGCGCACCGGGGAGCTGGCCGAGTCGGGCGAGCGCCCACTGATCGGCGCCCGGTTGCGGGCCGCCCGGCAGGCCCGCCGGCAGACCGTCGCCGAGGTTGCCTCGGCCAGCGGGCTGACCAAGGGCTTTCTGTCCCGGCTGGAGCGCGACCAGGCCAACGCGTCGGTGGCCGCGCTGATCCGGCTGTGCCACGCGCTGGACCTCGCCGTGGGCAGCCTGTTCGAGCCGCCGCCGGCGGGTGAGGTGGTGCGGCGGGGGGAGTACCCGCCGATCTCGTTCGGTGGCTCCGGGCTGCGCGAGTTCCTGCTCACGCCGCGCGGCGAGCACCGGCTGCAGGCGATCGTCACCGAGCTGGACTCCGACGGCAACAGCGGCCCGGAGCCCCACGCGCTGCCCGGTGACGTCGAGTTCGTCTACGTGCTGGACGGCCTGCTCCGGCTGGACTTCGAGGGCACCGACCGGCGGGACAGCACCACCCTGGGACCCGGCGACGCGCTGACCTTCACGCCGGGCATCCCGCACCAGTTCCGCTCGGTCGCCCAGCTCGGCACCACGCGCGTGCTCTGGGTGATCAGCCCGGCACTGCCCGACGGCGCCCGCGCCCGCCAGCCGTAGTCCGTACCGTCCGCCGCACTCCGCACGTTCGCGCACACCGAAAGTCCGGCGCACACCGGGCCGGTGGGTGGCTGTCGAGCGGGCCTCGGTCAGGCGGTGCGGGACATCGCGACCGCGCGGACCGGCGCACCGTCGGCGCCGGCCAGGGCGAGCGGGAAGCAGCTGAGCACCGGGTCCGGGAGTTCGGTCATGGCGGCCACGTTGGTCAGGTTCTCCACGATCACCCCGCCGGCGCCGAGCAGGATCTGGTGCGCCGGGAACGGCCCGCCGCTTGATCCCGTGCCGCCGCTTGATCCCGTGCCGCCGCTTGATCCCGTGCCACCGCTGGACCCCGGATCGCCCTCGCTCTCGGTGGGGTCGGGGCTGAGCGCGTCCAGCGCGACCGTGCGCACCCCGCTGGCGACGATCCGCCGGGCGGCGGCCGGGGTGAGCCACGGGTGCGCCAGGTACTCCGGTGTGCCGAAGTGCGCGGACCAGCCGGTGTGCAGCACCAGCACGACCCCGGGGCGCAGCCGCCGCGCGTACGGTTCGAGGGTCGGCCAGTCGATGGCCGCCCGGGGCGGCAGGCCGCGCACGTCGGCGACCACGGCCGGCCCGTGGAACAGCCCGAGGTCCAGCTCGTCCAGCCGCGCGCCGTCGGCCAGCACGTGGAACGGCGCGTCCACGTGGGTGCCGGTGTGCGAGCCGGCGTGGATCGCCAGCACGTTCACACCGTCGACCTCCAGCCGGACGGCCTGTTCGAGCTGGACGGCCGGGTCGCCCGGGTAGACCTGCATGCCCGCCCGCACCGGCACGGAGAGATCCACGATGCGCATGGCGGCATCCTGCCATTGGTAACTAATGTATCGCATCAGAAAACAAGTGTTGTCTAAGCGAGCTCCGGTCTTTACCCTGCCTGCAAGCGCTCGCATCCCTGGAGGCCCCGTGACCGCCACCCCCAGCCCCCGGCACCCCCGGGTCACCGAGGTCGAGCAGCACGGCATCGGCACCATCCCGGACGCCGACCGCACCTCGGGCGCCTGGGACCTGTTCCGGATCCAGTTCGGCGGCGCCAACACCTTCGCCACGGTGCTGATCGGCACCACGCCGATCATGCTCGGCCTGAGCCTGGGGCAGGCGGTGCTGGCCACCGTGCTCGGGGTGCTGGTCGGTGCCCTGATCCTGGCGCCGATGGGCCTGTTCGGCCCGCGCACCGGGACCAACAACGCGGTGTCCTCCGGGGCCCATCTCGGCGTGCGCGGTCGGATCGTCGGCTCGTTCCTGTCCCTGCTCACGGCGATCGCGTTCTACTCGATCTCGGTGTGGGTCAGCGGGGACGCGCTGGTCGGCGGCGCGGCCCGGCTGTTCGGGGTGCCGGACTCCACCTGGCTGCGCGCCGCCGTGTACGCGGTGCTGGGTGCGGTGGTGATCGTGGTGGTCGTCTACGGCTACCAGTTCATGTTGCTGGTCAACAAGGTCGTGGTCGTCGCCAACACGGTGCTGATGCTGCTCGCCGTGCTGGCCTTCGCCGGCGCCTTCACCGCCGGGGCGCCCACGGGCGCGGCGCCCGTCGAGTACGCGCTGGGCTCGTTCTGGCCGACGTTCGTGCTGTCCGCGCTCATCGTGATGGGCAACCCGGTGTCCTTCGGGGCCTTCCTTGGCGACTGGTCGCGCTACATCCCGTCGGACACCCCGCCGGCCCGGCTGCTCATGGCGACGCTGCTGGCCCAGCTGGCCACCCTGGTGCCGTTCCTGTTCGGGGTGCTCACGGCGACCCTGACCCTGGGCCGGGGCGACTACGTGTTCACCCTGATCCAGCTGGCGCCGACGTGGTACGCGCCGCTGCTGATGGTGGTGGCGTTCCTCGGTGGCCTGTCCACCGGGATCACCTCGCTGTACGGCACCGGGCTGGACTTCTCCTCGGTGTTCCCCCGACTGAGCCGGGTGGCCGCCTCGCTGCTGGTCGGCGCGGTGGCGTTCGTGTTCATCCTGGCCGGGCGGCTGCTGTTCGACCTGACCGCCAGCGTGAACGCGTTCATCGGCGCCATCGTCATCTGCACGACGCCCTGGATGGCGATCATGATGATCGGCTACCTGGTGCGCCGAGGCCACTACTTCCCGGCGGACGTGCAGGTGTTCAACCAGGGCCGGGTCGGCGGGCGCTACTGGTTCACCGCCGGGGTCAACTGGCGGCCGATGACCGCGTGGATGGTGGCAGCGGTGATCGGGCTGATGTTCGCCAACTACCCGCCGCTGGTGGTCGGGCCGCTGCACGAGGTGGCCGGTGGCATCGACATCAGCCTGCCGGTGAGCCTGGCCCTGGCGGCGGCGATCTACCTGGCCAGCCTGTGGATCGTGCCGGAGCCGAGCTGCGCGTACGGGCCGAGGGGGCCGCGAGGGGTGCCGGTCCGTGATGCGCCGCCGCCGCCGATCGTGGATGACGTCCGGGCGTCGGCGCACCGGGTGGCCCGGCGCGCCTGATCGGGCCCAGACGATCGGACCCAGACGCGAAACGGCCCCGGTTGGCAAGCCAACCGGGGCCGTATGCGCTGGTCGAACTCAGATAACCTGCACCGAGTCGGCCTGCGGGCCCTTCGCGCCCTGGCTGACCTCGAAGGAGACCCGCTGGTTCTCCTCGAGGCTGCGGAATCCGGAACCCTGAATGGCCGAGTAATGCACGAAGACGTCCGGGCCATTGTCGTCTGTGGAGATGAAGCCGAAGCCCTTCTCCGCGTTGAACCACTTCACAGTGCCCTGAGCCATGTCTCTCCTGGGAGGTGCGGTACCGGCCGACACCTCGCCGACCGGTGGTTGCGGTGGGCCCAGCACACTCGGAGAGAGATTCCCCAGAGCTACGAAGCCCGGTGTCACGCTCCACGGACGCTTCGCAACGATCGAGGAAAACACGACTGCAACTGCTGAAAGCTACCACAGGGGCCTGAAGCGAACGCGTGTCACCCGGGTCCTGGCCACTCCTGCGCTGCCTCCAGGGCCGGCTTTTATCAACTGGGTCTGAAGCTGACCGCCCGTGCGCCACAGAACTAAAAGACGAGGTCCTACCAGGGCAATCGCGGTACCGTGCGTCGCCCGTTCGCGGTGATCGTCGATGTTGATGCGCTGCGCATCCGCCGGCACAAGAACGGCAAGGCCTGCTCGACGTGGTGCTCGCTGGGGGAGGCGCGCATGTCCGAGGGAATGCTCAGGCGGAGCGCGCGGGCGGGCGCGGCCTTGACGGTGGTTTCGGCGGTGGTGCTGGTCGCGGTGGGCTGTGGGACCGGTTCCGGTGGGTCGGCGGGCAGCCCGCCGCCCTTGTCGGTCGCACCGGGCCCGTCGGCCGCGCCGGCCGCACCGGAACCGCCGATTGTGGACAGTGGCATCGTCGCGCGGGCGGTATCCACTGCCTACCCGGTGGAAGGCCGGAACATGCGGCTGGTGCGCCGGAACGAGGAGGTCGTGCTGCAGTTCGAGCTGTTCAACGGGATGAAGCAGGCGTTCAAACCGATCTGGGCCTACGAAAACCTTGCGCCGTTGATGGTCGTCGACCTGCCGAGGTCGATGGCATACATGGTCCCGCGAGGAGACCACGGCAACCCGCTGGTCAGCATGAACACCGTTGATGGCATCCCGGGAGGGACCTCATCGACGATCACCGCGCGTTTCAACGCGCCCCAGGCTGAGGCGAGCGAGATGCTCGTCGTGCTGGACTTTTTGCGGCCGATCGTGGTCCCGATCCAGCCGGAGGGCGCCGCGCTGCGTGATGATCCGGTGCTCGCCCTGGAGAAGAGCCCCGATGACCCGGAGGAACGGGTGGTGGGTTGCTCGGTCAAGGGCGCGGACGGGGCACCCGGCAAACCGACCCCGGTGGAGGTGAGGTTGCCCAGCGATGTGCTGTTCGAGTTCGGCAGCGCGACCCTGTCGCCCGCCGCACAGGCGGCCATCGGCGGGGTGAAGGGCATGTTCGGGAGCAACGGCGGAGCGATCTCCGTGGAGGGCCACACCGACGCGATCGGGGACGACGCGTCCAACCTGCGGCTCTCCGAGCAGCGGGCGGCCGCCGTGCGCGA
>Ga0137415_10000860_pt1 | contig 29599 bp, 27 predicted proteins | sample CZODoug3_1_1_16f_FD_183082 | JGI IMG/M metagenome (GOLD analysis project Ga0137415, IMG submission 183082) | Vadose zone soil fungal communities from Angelo Coast Range Reserve, California, USA - CZODoug3_1_1_16fungal (Hybrid Assembly) | ecosystem: Environmental > Terrestrial > Soil > Vadose...
CTCAAGGCGGTCATGAAAGAGATCCGCCAGTCCGAGAACGTCGTGCTCTTCCTCGACGAGCTCCACACGCTGATCGGCGCCGGCGCCGCCGAGGGCGCCATCGACGCCTCGAACATGCTGAAGCCCGCCCTTTCTCGGGGCGAGATCCAGACGATCGGTGCCACCACGCTCGACGAGTACCGCAAGTACATCGAGAAGGACGGGGCGCTCGAGCGGCGGTTCCAGCCGGTCATCGTCAAAGCCCCCAGCGTGCCCGAGTCGATCGAGATCATCCGGGGGCTCCGGCACAAGTACGAGGCCCACCACCGGGTGAAGATCACCGATCAGGCCATCGACGCGGCGGTGAAGCTCGCCGACCGCTATATCACCGACCGGCAGCTTCCGGACAAGGCGATCGACGTGATCGACGAGGCCTCGTCACGGACCCGGCTCATGGCGCTCACGCCGCCGCCCGAGATCAAGGAGATCGAGAAAGAGATCGAGCGCGTCGTCCGCGAAAAGGACATGTACCTCGAGGCGCAGGAGTTCGAGAAGGCGGCCTCCCTCCGTGAGAAGGAGAAGCTGCTCCGTCACCGCGAGGAGGAGCTGAAGCGCGAGTGGGAGAAGACCAAGGGCAAGGGCACCCAGTCCGTCGGCGAGGACGACATCGAGTATATCGTCTCCCGGTGGACCGGCATTCCGCTGTCGAAGCTCGAGGAAAAGGAGTCGGCTAAGCTCGCCCGCATGGAGGAGGCCCTGCACGGCCGGATCGTCGGCCAGAACGACGCGGTCGTCGCGGTCTCGCGCGCCATCCGCCGCTCGCGCGCCGGCCTCAAGGACGCCAAGCGTCCGGTTGGCTCGTTCGTCTTCCTGGGCCCGACCGGCGTCGGCAAGACCGAGCTCGCGCGCGCGCTCGCCGAGTATCTGTTCGGCGACGAGAACGCGCTGATCCGCGTGGACATGTCCGAATACATGGAGAAGTTCTCGGTGTCCCGCCTCCTCGGCGCCCCGCCCGGCTACGTCGGCTACGAGGAAGGCGGCGTGCTCACGGAGAAGGTCCGCCGCCGGCCGTACTCGGTCGTGCTGTTCGACGAGATCGAGAAGGCGCACCCGGACATCTTCAACATGCTGCTCCAGGTGCTGGACGACGGGCGCCTGACGGACTCGATCGGGCACGTGGTCGACTTCAAGAACGCGATCCTGATCATGACGTCCAACTTGGGCACGAGCCTGATCGGGAAGCGGACGTCGCCCGGCTTCCTGCAGGAGTCGGATCCGGAGAACTACGAGAAGATGAAGGGGCGCGTCATGGAGGAGCTCAAGCGCGCCTTCCGACCGGAGTTCCTCAACCGCATCGACGACATCATCGTGTTCCACCCGCTCGCGCTCGACCACATCAAGTCGATCGTGCGGCTCATGATCGAGAAGATCAACAAGCAGCTCCTCGACAAGGACATCCAGCTCGCCATGACGCCCGCCGCCGAGACCGCGCTCGTCGACAAGGGCTACGACGCCACCTACGGCGCCCGCCAGCTCCGACGGACGATCCAGAAGCACATCGAGGATCCCCTGGCCGAGGCCATCGTGCGTGGCCAGGTACCCCCCCGGGCGCGGATCGAGGTTGATGTCGAAGGGGACAAGTTCGTGTTCCGCGAGGTCCAGCCGGCGGAACCCCCCCTTGAGCTCGCACAGCACTAGACAGCCGAGCGCACGAGCCCACTTCGTTGATCAGGCCGGGGAGAATTTTTCTCTCCATTTTTTTTGTGTTCCCGGCCGTCGCGCCGGCGAGGACCTGGGCCCAAGGGCCGTCGGCGCGGCCGATCGTCGTCAAGGACCTCACCGTCGAGGGCAACCGCCGCGTGCAGGACGCCGTCATCCTCGGCCGCGTGCAGACGTCGATCGGCGCCCCCTTCAACCCGGACCGCCTGAGCGAGGACCTGCGGGCGATCTACACGCTCGGGTTCTTCGACGACGTCCAGATGCGCGTCGAGGACTTCGAGGGCGGCGTCAAGGTCACGTTCGTCGTCGTCGAGCGCCCCTTCATCCGTGACGTGCAGTTCGCCGGCAACAAGAAGATCGACACGAACACGCTCCTGGAGAAGGCCGAGCTGAAGCTCGGAAGCGTCTACAACCCGGTCGAGGTCGAGAAGGCCGCGCAGCGTCTCAAGGACCAGTACGAGGAGGAGGGCTACTTCGAGGTCAAGATCACGCCGGGCATTCAGAAGTTCGCCGACGGCGACGTGCGGGTGACGTTCGGCATCAACGAAGGGCGGCGGATCACCATCGACAAGATCGTCATCACGGGCAACCAGGGGCTGACCGCCAAGCAGATCAAGGGGGTCATGGAGACCCAGGAGCGCCAATACTTCATCCTCCGCGGTACGGTGCAGCGCCAGAAGCTCGAGGACGACGTCGAGCGCATCCTCGCGCTCTACAACAACTACGGCTACCTCCAGGCGCGGGTGGAGTCGCACGACATTACCGTCGACCGGAAGACGGCGCGGGTCACGATCACCCTCAAGGTCGTCGAGGGACCGCAGTTCAAGGTGAAGAGCCTGGACATCACCGGCAACCGGGTGTTGCCGCTCGAGGACATCCGGCGGCAGGTCCTGCTCAAGCCGGGAGACGTGTTCTCCCGGCAGAAGCTGCACGAGACCGTGGACGGGATCACGCGGCTCTACGGCTCGGCCGGGCACGCCTCGGCGGACGTGGCGCCCCTGGTCAGCCAGAATCTCGAAGACCGAACGGTGGCCATCCGGCTGGAGATCACCGAGGGCCCCGAGGTCTACGTCGAGCGGATCAACATCAGCGGAAATGTCCGCAGCCAGGAGAAGATCCTGCGGCGGGAGATCCCCTTCGCCGAGGGCGACCTCTTCACGAGCTCGAAGCTCGATCGCGCCAAGCAGCGGCTGACCAACCTGGGCTTCTTCGAGACCGTGAAGGCCTCGACCTCGCCCGGATCGGACAAATCGAAGATCCTCGTCAACATCGACGTGGTCGAGAAGCCGACGGGGATGTTCAGCGTCGGCGGCGGCTACTCGTCGGCTGACAGCTTCGTCGGCACCGTCGACCTGTCGCAGCGGAACTTCCTCGGGCGCGGCTGGGAGGTCTCGACGCGGTTCCGCGGCGGGGCCGCCGGAACGCAGGGGACGCTGAGCTTCACCGAGCCCTGGCTCTTCGACCGCCCCCTCTCGGCCGGCTTCGACATCTTCGACTCGCGGCGAATCTTCAGCGACTACGACTTCGAGAGCACGGGCGGCGACGTCCGCTTCAGCCACCCGTTCCTCGACTACGCCCGTTGGTACCTGAACTACCGCCTGACGAGCGACCGGATCAGCAACCTCCAGGGCGAGGCCGTCTTTAGCCTGGCCAGCGAGGAAGGCACCCGAGTAACGTCGGCGATCTCGCCCTCCGTCTCGCGGGATACGCGGGACAACGTGTTCACCCCGTCGCGGGGCAACTTCTCGAGCCTGGGCATGGACTTCGCGGGGCTCGGGGGCGACTCCAAGTTCGTGAAGTTCAGCGGCGCCACGAGCGAGTTTCTCCCGATCTGGTTCAACCACATCCTCGCCATGCACCTCGAGGCGGCCCACATCTTCGGCTACGAGGGCAAGACGGTGCCCCTCTTTGAGCGGTTCTACCTGGGCGGGCCGAACTCCCTCCGGAGCTTCAAGTTCCGCGCCCTATCGCCGATCGACGCCAACGGCGTGAAGACCGGCGGCACCACCCAGGTCCTCGGCAACATCGAGTACATCATCCCGCTGCCGTTCAACCTGCGGCTGGCCGCCTTCACCGACATCGGCAACGTCTACGGCTTCAGCACGAAGGTCGACCTGACCGACCTGCGCTACGCGATCGGTGGTGGCCTCCGCTGGATCTCGCCGTTCGGTCCGATTCGGATAGACTATGGCATCAACCCCGATCGGCGGCAGGGAGAAAAGCCCGGGGCGTTCCAGTTCTCGGTGGGCTCGCCGTTCTAGGAGGCGTCGTATGGGGCAGTGGGTAGCGATCAGAATCTCGGCGGTGCTGGCCCTGGCGGCCGCGGTCGCGACGCCGGCGCCCGCGGCCGCGCAGGCTCCGGCGGCGCCGAACGGAAAGATCGTCGTCGTCGACGTCGCGCGCATCCTGGCGAAGTCGCAGGCGGGCGTGGCCGCGCGCGAGCAGCTCGAGCGCGAGAAGGCCACGATGCAGAAGGAGGTCGACACCCGCCGGAAGGAGCTGGAAGGCCTGAAGGACGAGCTGGAGAAGAAGGGGCCGCTCATGACGGCCGAGGCCCGGACTCAGAAGCAGGATGCCTTCGACCGCAAGCGCCGGGACGCGGCGCGCCTGGTCGACGACTTCCAGAAGGAACTCGAGAAGAAGGAACAGGGCATGCTGCAGAAGGTGCTGCAGGACATCTCGGGAATCATCGAGAAGCTCGGCAAGGACAAGAAGTACTACCTGATCGTGGAGAAGCGGGGCGCGGCCGTGGTCTTCGCGGCGCCCGAGTCCGACATCACCGACGAGATCATCAAGGCCTACGACCAGGATTCGGGGAGGGGCAAGAAGCCGTAGCGGCGATGGGCGACGGGGCACGGTACACGCTGCGCGCGCTCGCCGAAGCGCTCGGGGTGCCCCTCGAGGGCGATCCCGACGTCGTGGTGAGCGGCGTCGCCCCGCTCGAGAGCGCGGGCGCCGAGCACATCTCGTTCCTGACCGACGGTCGCCACGTGACCGCGGCTCGGGCGTCCCGCGCGGGCGCCTTCCTGGCCGGCGCTGACGCGCCCCCGCTCCCGGCGCCCGTGCTCCGCGCGGCGGCGCCGAGGCTCGCGCTCGTCCGGCTCCTCGAGCTGTTCGCCGCGGAGGAGCCGGCGCCGACGGGAACCCATCCGACCGCGGTGGTGGAGGCGGGCGCCCACGTGGATCCGTCGGCGAGCGTCGGCGCCTACGCGGTGGTCGAGCCCAAGGCCGTCCTGGGCGCGGGGGTGCGCGTCGGGCCCTTTGTGTACGTTGGGCGCGGGGCCGAGATCGGCGCCGAGACGATTCTCCACGCCCGCGTCGTCGTCTTGGATCGGGTGCGGATCGGACGGCGGGTGATCGTCCACGCGGGCGCGGTGCTCGGCGCCGACGGCTTCGGCTACGCTCCCGATGCCGGCCGCTACCGGAAGATCCCGCAGCTCGGCGGCGTCGTGATCGAAGACGACGTCGAGATCGGCGCCAATACGACGATCGACCGGTCTACGGTCGGCGACACCGTGATCGGGCGGGGGACCAAGATCGACAATCTCGTGCAGATCGCCCACAACGTTCACGTCGGCGCGGACTCGATCATCGCCGCCCAGTCGGGCGTCGCGGGCTCGAGCCGGCTCGGACGGGGCGTGGTGCTAGGCGGGCAGGTCGGCGTCGCGGATCACGTCACGATCGCCGACGGCGTCGTGGTCGCCGCCCAGGCCGGCGTCATCGGCGACCTGCGGGAAGCCGGCACGTACCTCGGCACCCCGGCGCGGCCGGTCGGCGAGACGAGGCGCGTCTGGGCCGTTACGGTCAAGCTCCCCGAGCTGGCGCGTCGGGTCCGCGAGCTCGAGCGGCGCCTCGAACGCCTCGAGCGGGGCGCCGGGGGCGCCGCCGACGGCGGGGAGTCGCCTGAGCGTGGGTGAGAGCGTCCACCCCACTGCGGTCGTCGACCCCAAGGCCCTGCTGGGGGCGGGGGTCCGGATCGGCGCCTACACGATCGTCGGCCCGGAGGTGGCCCTCGAAGACGGCGTGGAGGTGGGGCACCACGTCGTGCTCGAGGGGCGCGTGCGCGTGGGGGCGGGAAGCCGGATCGGCCACGGCTCGGTCGTCGGCGCCCCGCCGCAGGATCTCAAGTGGAAGGAGGGGACGCCGTCCGGCGTCCGGATCGGCCGCGGCACGACGCTGCGCGAGTACGCCACGGTCCACCGCGCCACGCGGCCCGACGGATGGACCAGCATCGGCGACCACTGCCTCCTGATGTCCATGTGCCACGTCGCGCACGACTGCCGGCTGGGCGAGGGGGTGATCGTCATCAACTATGCCGGCATCACGGGGCACTGCGAGATCGACGAGTACGCGACCGTCGGAGGCCTGACGGGCGTCCACCCGTTCAGCCGGATCGGCGCCTACGCCTACGTCGGCGGGTGCTCCAAGGTCGTGGCCGACGTTCCCCCGTACACCACGGTCGACGGCGCGCCCGCGCTGGCCCGCGGCATTAACGTCGTCGGCCTGCGCCGCGGCGGCATCGGCGCGGCGGACCGGCGCCTGCTGCAGGCGGCGTTCCGCATCCTCTACCGCTCCGGGCTCGCGCCCCGCACGGGCGTCGACCGTATCCGCGACGAGCTGCCGGCGACGCCGTACATCGTCCGGCTCCTGCAGTTCATCGAGGCGTCGAAGCGCGGCATCTGCGGCCCGCCCCGGACCGGCGCGGCCGTCCCGGACGACGCGCCCGACAGCGAGGGAGAGCGGGTCTTCTGATGGCTAAATCAGAGCGGGTACGCGCGGCGGTCGTGGGGGCGGGCCACATGGGGCAGTACCACACGCTCGTCTACGCCGAGCTGTGGGACGTCGACCTCGTCGGCGTCGTCGACATCGACTTCGAGCGCGCGCGGCGCGTGGCCGCCCAGTACGACACGCTCGCGTTCTCGGACCACCGGGAGCTGATCGGCCGGGTCGACGTGGCGAGCGTGTCGGTCCCCACCGAGGCGCACTTCGCGGTGGCAAAGGACCTGCTCGAGGCGGGCGTGAGCGTGCTTGTCGAGAAGCCGATGACGCCGACCCTGGAAGAGGCGCGCGAACTGTTTCGGATCGCGCGCGCGAGCGCGGCCGTCCTGCACGTCGGGCACGTCGAGCGCTTCAACGGCGCGGTGCAGGAGGTCCGCAACATCGTGGACCGGCCGATCCTCATCGAGTCGCGACGGCTCGGCCCCTTCGTGCCGCGGGTCCAGAAGGACACCGTCGTGATGGACCTGATGATCCACGACATCGACATCGTGCTGGGGCTGGTCGACTCCGAGCCGCGCCGCGTCGTGGCCCTCGGGAGCTCCATGCACTCTGACATCGCCGACGTCGCCAACGTCCAGATCCAGTTCGGCTCGGGGACACTGGCGATCATCACCGCGAGCCGCGCCACCGAGCAGAAGATCCGCACGCTCGCCATCACCCAGCCCGACGCGTACATCGTGCTGGACTACGCCGACCAGGACATCCGGATCCATCGACGGGCGGCGCAGGAATACACGCTGAACCGCGAGTCCATCCGCTACCGCCAGGCGTCGTTCGTCGAGCACCTGTTCGTGCACAAGGACAACCCCCTGAAGCTCGAGATCCTCCACCTGATCCGCGCCATGCGCCGCGCGCGCGAAACGGGCACGGTGGAGCTGCCCGAGAGCGACGACATCCGCTCGCTCGCAGTCGCGCTCGAAATCGAGCGGATGATCCGCGAGGGGCAGGGCGAGCTGGCCTGGCCGCAGCACCTTCCGTGGAGCGCGCGCTCGGCCTGATGTGCGGGGCCGGCGCTCTGCCGGCCCGCGTCGCCCGGGAAGCGAAGCGGCGCGGGTTCCGCATCGTCGCATTCGCGTTCGGGGAGACGCCGGGGCTCGACGGCACGGTCGATCGCCTCGTCCCCTCGAGCGTCGCCGACATCGCCGCGGTCCTCGCCGGGCTCCAGGCCGAGCGAGTCTCCGCCGCCGTCTTCTGCGGGCGGCTCGCCGCGCGCGAGCTGCTGCAGGCGCACGGCGACGCGGCCGGCGAGGCGATCGTCGCGCGCGGCGGCGGTGGGCTCAGCGACGCGGGCCTCCTCCAGGGCGTGCTCGGCACCCTCACGGACCTCGGGATCGAGGTGCTCGACCAGCGCCCGTTCTACGGGGACTGGATCACGCGCGCCGGTCCCCTCGGAGGGCGAGACGCGACGGCGGCCGAGGAGGTCGACGTCGCCCGCGGCTTCCGGATTGCGCGCCGGCTGGCCGAGTGCGGGGTGGGCCAGACGGTCGTCGTGCGGCGGGGCCGCGCCGCGGCCGTCGAGGCGAGCGAGGGAACGACGGAGACGATCCGCCGCGGGCTCGGCCTGGCGGGGCCGGGCGCGGTCGTGGTGAAGGCCGTCGCCCCCGACAACGACTACCGGTTCGACGTGCCCTCGGTGGGCCCCGAGACGCTCGAGGTGATGGCCGCCGGGGGCGCGGCAGCGCTCGCGATCGAGGCGGGTCGCGTGCTCGTCCTCGAGCGGGAGCGCGCCGTCGAGATCGCCGATCGCCATGGCATCGCGCTCGTCGGCGTGGCGGGCGATGGGGCCGGCGGGGCATGAGACAGGGGCCGTCGAGCGCGGCGCCGACGCCGGACCCGACGGGGGAATCCGGCAGGGCCGGGCAGGCCCGGGCGCCGGCATGAGCGCCGGGTCGGCGGCGGGGAGCGACGGCCCCGGGATCATGCTGGTCGCCGGCGAGGCGTCGGGCGACCTGCACGGGGCGACCCTCTGCGGCGCCCTCACCGAGCTCGCGCCCGGCTGGCGGCTCTTCGGCATGGGCGGCGCGCGGATGGCGGCAGCGGGCATGGACGTCCTCGTCGACCTGACCGCGCACGCCGTGGTGGGCGGGAGCGAGGCGGTGGGGCGCCTGCCGATGCTCTACCGGGCCTACCGCCGCCTCGTCCGCCGGCTCGAGACCACCCCGCGACCCCGGGCGCTCGTGCTGATCGACTTCCCCGAGTTCAACTTCTGGCTGGCGCGCGCCGCCCGCCGCGCCGGGGTGCCCGTCGTCTACTTCATCCCCCCCCAGATCTGGGCGTGGCGCGCGGGGCGCGTCCGCACGATCGCGCGGCTCGTCACGCGCGTGCTCGCCGTGTTTCCGTTCGAGGTCCCGCTCTATCGCGCGGCCGGAGTGCCCGTCGACTTCGTCGGCCACCCCCTCGTCGACAGCCTGCGCGGCGCGCCCTCGCGCGCGGCGGCCCGCGGGCGGCTCCGTCTTGACGCGGACGCGGTCGTTCTCGGGTTGCTTCCCGGCAGCCGCGCGGAGGAGGTCGAGCGGCTCCTGCCCGCGCTGCGCGACGCCGCTCTTGAGCTGACGCGCGCGCGGCCCGGCGTCCGCTGCCTGGTCGGGCTGGCGCCGACGGTGGACCGGGCGCGGGTCGCCGGCCTGCTGCGGGGCGCGCCGGGGATCGAGATCGTCGAGCACGACGCCCGGGCGGTGATGGCGGCCGCGGATCTGCTCCTGGCGGCGTCGGGCACCGTCACCTTGGAAGCGGCGCTCCTCGGGACGCCGATGATCATCTGCTACCGGCTCTCCCAGCTCTCCTTCCGGCTGTCTCTGCTGCTGATCCGTGTGTCGTGGATCGGGCTGCCCAACATCGCCCTCGCCCGCACGGTCGCCCCCGAGCTCTATCAGGACACCGTGACTGGCCCGCGCCTGGCGCGGGAGGCGGCGCGGCTGCTCTCGGATCCGTCGGCGCTCGCCGCGCAGCGGGCCGCCTTCGCCGAGCTCCAAGGTCGGTTCGGGCCCCCCGGCGTCGGGCTGCGGGCGGCGCGGTCGGTGCTCCAGGCCGCGGGCGCGGGCCCGTGACCGTCTCCAGGTGGGATCGCCTCGTCGCGCGCGCGCTCGCCTCGCTCGGGGCCGCCTTTGTGCGCCTGCTCGGCCGGACCATGCGGATCACCGTGCTCGGCGACCCCCAGGTTGCGCCGCTCTGGGCGGCCTCGCGCCCGCTCATCTACGCGGTCTGGCACGGCCAGATTCTGATGATGCCGCTCGTGACCGAACGGCTGCGCCGCGCCCGGGGCCCCCGCCCCATCCACGTGCTGACCAGCGCCTCGCGCGACGGCGAGCTCCTCGCGGAGTTCGTGCGCCGCTTCGGCCTCGGCGTGATCCGCGGCTCGTCGAGCCGGGGCGGCGCGAGTGCCCTCCGCCGGCTCGCCCGACGGGTCCGCGCGGGCGTCGACGTCGTCGTCGCCCCCGACGGACCCCGGGGCCCGCGCGCCCGGGCGCAGGCCGGCGTGATCGTGCTGGCCGAGCTGACGGGCGCGCCGCTCGTCCCGGTCGCCTTCGTCGCCGAGCCCGCCTGGCGGCTCGGGAGTTGGGACGGCTTCGAGATCCCGCGGCCGTTCGGGCGCGGCGCGCTCGCGTTCGGGGCGCCGCTGCCGGTGCGGGGACGTGACCGCGAGGTGGCGCGGAAGGACCTCGAGTCGGCGCTCGCGCAGCTCGGCGAGGCGGCGCGGAACGCGGTAGGCCGGCGGTGAGGCGGCTCGCCTACGTGACCTACACCTTGGCCCTCCGCCTCCTGCTGCTCGGCTACGTGCCGGTCGCCGTCTGGCGGCGCCTCGCGCGCGGCGTCCCGATCCACCTGCGCGAGCGCCTTGGCTTCTATCGGGACGTCCCCGACCCCCCCAGGACCGCCTGGGTGCACGCGGTGTCGGTCGGCGAGACGCTCGCGGCGGTGCCCATCGTCCAGGAGCTCTGCCGCCTCCACCCCGAGCTGCCGATCCTCGTGACGACCGTGACCGAGACGGGCGCCGGGGTCGCGCGCGAGCGGCTCGCGCGCCTGGCGATCCATCGCTACTTCCCGCTCGATCTGCCGGGCGCGGTGCGGCGGGCGATTGCCCACAACCGGCCACGGCTCTTCGTCGTGCTCGAAACGGAGCTCTGGCCGAACCTCTTCCGCGCGCTCGCCGCTCGCGGCGTGCCCGTCATGATCGCCAACGGACGTATCTCCGACCGCTCCTACCGGCGCTACCGGCTCGCGCGGGCGTTCATGCGGGGCCTGCTCGAGACGGTGGCGGTCTTCGGCATGCGCTCGGACGAGGACGCGCGCCGGATCATCGGCCTCGGCGCGGCGCCCGAACGCGTGTTCGTGACGGGGAACGTCAAGAACGACGCGCCCGCGGACGACGGCGCCGCGCCGGCGCTCTGGCGGCGGCTGCTCGGCCTCGCGCCGGGCGCCCCCGTGTGGATCGCCGGCAGCACCCATCGCGGCGAGGAACCGATCGTGCTGGACGTCCACGCCCGTTTGCGCGAGCGCCACGCGGGCCTCGTCCTGATCGTCGCCCCCCGGCACCCGGAGCGTGTCGCGGAGGTCGAGCGGCTCGTCCGCGAGCGGGGCCTCCCGGTCGTGCGGCGGAGCGAGCTGCCGAAGGGCCGGACGGACGGCGCGACGATCATCCTCGACACGATGGGCGAGCTGGCCCAGCTCTACCAGCTCGCCGACGTGGTGTTCGTGGGCGGAAGCCTGGTGCCGTCGGGGGGCCACAACATGGTCGAGGTCGCCCTGCGGCGGAAGCCCGCGCTCTTCGGTCCCCACACGACGAACTTCCGCGAGAGCGCCGAGCTCCTGGCGGGCAGTGGCGGCGGCCTCGTCGTCCGGGACGCGGCCGAGCTCGAGCGGGAGCTGGCGCGGCTCCTCGGCGATCCCGCGCTCCGGGCGACGATGGGCGACGCCGGGTTGGCGGCGGTCGCCGCCCGGCAGGGCGCGGTTCGCGAGACGCTCGCCTTGATCGACCGCTTTCTCGTCCAGTCGGGCGCCGCGGGTGAGTAGCCTGGCCCGCGCGGTGCGGGCGCGCCTCGTCCACGAATGGGAGCGCGGCGGCAGCGCGGGCGGCGCCCGGGCGCTCGCGGGCGGCTACCGCGGGCTCCTCCGGGCGCGCGAGTGGCTCTACGATCGGCGGATCCTCACGAGCCGGCCGCTGCCCTGCGCCGTGATCTCCATCGGCAACCTCACGCTCGGCGGCACGGGCAAGACGCCCGCCGTCGAGTACGCGGTGCGCACGCTCACCGCGCTCGGCGCGCGCCCGGCCGTCGTCAGCCGCGGCTACGGTCGCCGCTCGACGGGGGTCCGGGTCGTCGCCGACGGCCGCTCGGTCCTCCTCGAGCCGCGGGACGCGGGGGACGAGCCCTTCCTGCTCGCGCGCCGGCTCCCCGGCGTGCCGGTGGTCGTCGGGGCCAACCGGTACGAGGCGGCGCGCCTGGCCCTGCACCGCTTCGGCGTGTCGGCGGTCGTCCTCGACGACGGTTTCCAGAACCGGAGCCTCGTGAAGGATCTGGAGATCGTCCTCGTCCGCGGCGAGAACCCGTGGGGCAATGGGCGCCTGTTCCCGGCCGGCCCCCTGCGCGAGCCGGTGGACGCACTCGCGCGGGCTCACCTGATCGTCGTGAGCGGCGCCGCCGGACCCGACGCGGTCAGGTCGGTGGCCGCCGTCGCCGCCCGGCACGCGCCGGGGGTGCCCGTCCTCACGGCCGAGCACGAGCCGGTCGAGTGCTGGGAGGCACGGCGGCTCACGCCGGAGCCGGCGCGAGCGCTCACGGGCAAGCGGCTCCTGGGCTTCGCCGGCATCGCCTGGCCCGACGACTTCCGTCGGACGCTCGAGGCCCTCGGCGTGGACCTTGCGGGCTTCGCGGCGTTCCCCGACCATTGCTGGTATGGGCGCGGGGATCTCGACCGGCTCGCCGCGCGCGCCGTCGCCGTGGGCGCCGAGGGGCTCGTGACGACGGAGAAGGACTGGGTCCGGCTGAGCAGCCTGCCCCCGTCGCGGCTGTCCCTCTGGGCCCTCGGCGTCCGCTTCGTCCTGCGCACCGGCGCCGACCTCTGGCGCGAAGCGCTCGCCCGCCCGCGCAGATGAACGTTCTCGTGCGCCTCCCGAACTGGCTCGGCGATACCGTCATGGCGCTGCCGCTCCTGCGCTCGCTCCGGGCCGGCCTCGCGCCGTCGGATCGGACCGTGGCCATCGGCCCGTGGGCCTGGCTCGTCGCCGGGCAGGAGCTGGCCGACGCGTGGGTCGGCTATCCGCGGGCGTGGACGGGGCGCCTGCGCGCCCTCGAGGCCGTCCGGCCCTTCTGCCCGGATCTGGCCCTCCTCCTGCCCAACTCGCTTGAGTCGGCGCTGACCGCCCGCTACTGGCGCGCGCGACGGCGGATCGGCTACGACACCTCCGGCCGCGGGATCTGGCTCACCGACCGCCTGCCGCTTCCCTCGCCTCGGCGCCATCAGATCGACGAGTATCTCGGGCTCCTGGCGCCGCTCGGGATCGCGCCCGCCGGCGCCGAGCCCCGGCTTCGCCCGCTCCCCGCCGCGGCGAGCGAGACCGAGATCGGGGAACTCTTGGTGCGGTGCGGCGCCGGCCGCGCGCCGCGGGTCGGCGTCCATCTCGGTGCCGCCTCCGGCTCCTCGAAGATCTGGTCCGCCGACCGTCTCGCGTCGCTCTGCGCCCGGCTCGCCGGCCACGGGGTGACCGCGCTGCTCCTCGGCACGGCGGCCGACCTCGACCTCGAGCGTCGCGTCCAGGCGGGCGCCGGGTCGGCGATTCCGTCGCTCGTCGGTCGAGATCGTCCGGCACTCCTCCCCGCGCTGCTCGGCCGCCTGGACACCCTCGTGAGCGGCGACACCGGGACCGCGCATCTGGCCGCCGCCCTCGGCACCCCGGTGGTCGCGCTGTTCGGTCCCACGGACCCCGCGCTCTCGGCCCCCCGGGGCCCCGCGACCATCATCGCCAAGCAGGTCCCGTGCGCGCCCTGCTTCCTGGGCCGCTGCCCCATCGACCACGTGTGCATGCGCGCGATCGGCGTCGACGAGGTCGCCGACGCGGTGCTCGCCCGGCTCGGATCACGGACGCCCGCCTCGACGCGGGCATCGGAGACCCGCGGGGCGGACGGCGACGCGGGCGGGTGGGACGCGGGCGGCGACGGGCTCCGGCCGCGCGACGGCTAGTCTCGTGCCGCTCACGGTTCTCCATACCGAATCCTCCCTGGGCTGGGGCGGGCAGGAGGTGCGAATCGTCACCGAGGCCACCTGGCTACGCGAGCGCGGCGTGCGCGTCGTGCTCGCCGCCCAGCCGGGGAGCCGGGTCCGGCAGGAGGCCCTGCGGGTCGCCGTGGAGACGGCGGAGGTCGCCATGCGGGGGGCGTGGGACGTGCCCGCCGTCCTCCGGCTCGTGCGGGTCATCCGGCGGGAGAAGGTCGACCTGGTCCACACCCACAGCTCGGTCGACGCCTGGGTGGGCGGCGCGGCGGCGCGGCTCGCCCGGGTGCCCGTGGTGCGCTCCCGGCACGTGTCGATCCCGATCCGCGCCGGCCTCAACCCGGTCTACACCTGGCTCGCCGATCGCGTCCTGACGAGCGGCGAGGCGATCCGCGCGCTCGTGCTCGCGGGCGGCGTCCGCCCCGAGGCCGTCCGGGCGGTCGCCGCGGGGGTCGACCTCGCCGAGTTCACGCCGGGGGAGCGAAGCGAGGCGTTGCTGCGCGAGTTCGGTCCCGCGCGTCCGGTGATCGGCTCGATCGCGATGTTCCGGGGCTCGAAGGGGCATCCGCATCTCCTCGACGCGTTCGAGCGGCTCCGGCCCGAGTTCCCCCAGGCCCGGCTCGTGCTGGTCGGCGACGGGATCCGGCGGGCGTGGGTCGAGGAGCTCGCCCGGGGGCGCGGCCTCGCGCACGCCGTCTGCTTCCCCGGCTTCCGTCGCGACGTGCCGGAGCTGCTCCGGTTCATGGACTGCTTCGTCCTCGCGTCCACCCGGACGGAGGGCGTGCCGCAGTCCTTGCTCCAGGCGATGGCGGTCGGCGTCCCCGTCGTCGCGTCGGCGGTCGGCGGCATCCCGGAGGTGCTCGCGGACGGCGAGACGGGGCTCCTGGTCCCCCCCGAGGATCCGGCCGCGCTGGCCGCGGCGCTCGGCGCGGTGCTGCGGCACCCCGCGGCTGCCCGGCGGCGCGCGGCGGCGGCGCAGGCGCTCGTGGCGCGCCGGTATTCCCGCGACGGCTGCGTCGACCGGCTGCTCGCCCTCTACGGAGAGCTCGGGTGACGATCCTCCAGCTCGCCGCCAACCGCTGGTGGACGGGAAGCGCGGACTCGATCGTCACGCTCTGCCGCGGGCTCCGCGAGCGCGGGCACCGGGTCATGCTCGCGATGATCCGGGGCGATCGCTTCGAAGCCAAGGCGCGGGAGGCGGGGATCGAGCCGCTGACCGCGATTGCGCTCGAGGCCAAGCGGTCGCCCGTCGGGATCGTGCGCGACGTGGTCGCCCTGGGGCGGCTGATCGGCGACGAGGGCGTCGAGCTGGTGCACGCCCACCACTCCCACGATCACTGGCTCGCCGGGGTCGCCCGGCCGCGCGCCGCGCTCGTCCGGACGTTCCACAACGCGCGAGGGGTCCGGACGGGCTCGCCGAGCGCCTGGCTCTACGCGCGCACCGCGGGGTCGATCGCGGTGAGTGCGGCGATCGAGGCGCGCTGCCTGCTCGCCGGGCTGCCGCGCGAGCGGCTCTGGCACGTGCCCGGCGTCACGGACGTCGCCCGCTTCGCGGGGCCGCAGGACGGCCGGGCGATCCGGGAGGAGTTCAAGGTCGGCGGCACCCCGCTGGTCGGTTGCGTGGCACGGCTGGCGCCGAGGCGCGGGCACGCGGCGCTCATCGCCGGATTCCAGGAGCTCTTACAGCAGCTGCCCGAGGCCCGCCTGCTGCTGGTCGGAAAGGGGGAGTCGCGCTCCGCGCTCGAGGCCGACGTCGCGGCGCAGGGGCTCGCCAACCGCGTGCTCTTCGCCGGCTACCGCGATCGCGACCTGCCGGGGGTCCTGGCGGCACTCGACTGCTTCGTGCTCATGGCGGCCGGCTCCGACGAGAGCTGCCGCGCCGCCCTCGAGGCGATGGCCGCGGGCTGTCCCGTCGTCGCGCGCCGGGTCGGGGCGTTGCCGGAGACGATCGTGCACGGCGAGACGGGCCTGCTGCTCGACGACGACCGACCCGAGACGATCGCCCGGGCCCTCGAGGCGGTGCTCCGGGCCCCGGGGCGGGCGCGCGCGATGGGTGCGGCGGGGCAACGGCGCGCCCAGGCGGAATTCACCCCCGCGCGCTACGTCGACGCGGTCGAGCGGATCTACCGGACCGTGCTGGATCGCGTCTGAAGATCTCGGTCCTCGCCTTTGATCTCTCGGACAACGCCACTGGGCGCGCCGACCTGCTCGCGCGACTCCTGGCGGGCCGCTACGAGGTGGAGGTCGTCGGCCCGCGCTTCGGCACGGACGTGTGGAAGCCGGCGCAGGCGGGCGCGATCCCCCAGCGGTCCGTGCCCGGGGCGCGCTACCCGGTGTTCGCCGCGCGGGTGCCGGCACTGCTCCGCGCGATCGGGGGCGACCTCGTCTACGCGTCGAAGCCCCGACCGACGAGCTTCGGCCTCGGGCTCCTCAAGCGGCTCGTGGCGCGGCGGCCGCTGCTGCTCGACATCGATGACTGGGAGCTCGGTTTCTTCTACCGGTCCGGGGCGTGGGGGCGCCTGGGCCGCTCCCTGAACCTCGCCAACCCGAACGGGCTTCCCTGGACCTGGCTGATGGAACGGCTCGTCCCGCTGGCCTCGGGACTCACGGTCGCGTCGCGCTTCCTGGAGGCGCGCTTCGGCGGCACGCTCATCCCCCACGTGCGCGACACCGAGCTCTGGGCGCCCGGGCGCTTCGACCCCGCGGCGGGGCGGGCAGCGCTCGGCGCGGGAGACCGGCGGATCGTCATGTTCCTCGGCACCGCGCGCGCGTACAAGGGGGTGGAGGACCTCGTGGCGGCCGTCCGTCTGCTCGGACGCGCAGACGTCGTGCTGGCGCTGGTCGGGGCCGGCCGCCGCTGGGCCCAAGGGTCGCAGGTGATCGCGACCGACCCGGTCCCCTTCGACGACGTCCCGCGCTACCTCGCCGCCGCCGACGTGGTCGCGGTCCCGCAGCGCGCGACGAGCGACACCGTGGGGCAGGTGCCGGCCAAGATCTTCGACGCGCTGGCACTCGCCCGTCCCGTCGTGTCGACGCGGGTCTCGATGATCCCCGAAGTCCTCGACGGCTGCGGCCTCGTGGTCCCACCAGGAGACCCGCCGGCGCTCGCGGCGGCGATCGGACGGTTGCTCGACGATCCGGCGCTCGCCCGCGAGCTCGGCGCCCGCGGGCGCGTCCGCTGCGAGGCGCTGTATAGCTTCGCCGCCGCCCGCGCGCGGCTCTTCCCGCTCGTCGAACGGGTCGCCGCCTCCGGACGCCCGTGAAGCTCGCGCTCATCTCGCGTCCGTTCGTCTACCACGGCGGCGTGGAGACGGCCACGGCCGGGCTCGTCGCCGCTCTCGTCGCGCACGGTCACGACGTGCATCTCTACAGCCCGCCGGGGCAGCTGGCGCTGCCGGGGGTCGTGGGCCACCGCCTCCCGGTCGTGCGCGCGCCGTCCTTGGCGCGGGCGCTCTGGCTGCCGCTCGTGGTGGCGCGGGCGGTGCGCGCGGCCGACTACGACGTCGTGCAGAGCCACGAGCGCACGCTGTCGCAGGACATCTATCGGGCGGGGGAGGGGTGTCACCGCGCGTACCTCGCCACCCGCGGGGGACCCGGCGCGAGCCCCTACCATCGGCTGGTCATGGCCCTCGAGCGCCGCGTCTTCGCGCGGACGCCGCGCATCGTCGCCATCGCGCGGCGCGGGCGGGACGAGATCGCGCGGCTCTACGGCGTGCCCCCGGCGCGGCTCCGGGTCGTCTACAACGGCGTGGACCTGGAGCGCTTCCATCCCGACAACCGTGGGCGCCACCGCGCGGGCACGCGCGCCGAGGTCGGGGTCCCCCGGGAGGCCTGGGTCGTGCTGTTCGTGGGGAGCGGTTTCCACCGTAAGGGGCTCCGCTTCCTCATCGAGGCGCTCGGCGGGCGCGGCGAGGCCAGGACCTGGCTGGTCGTCGTCGGCAAGGGCGACCCGCGGCCCTACCGCCTGCTCGCCGAGCGGGCCGGTGTCGCGTCGCGGGTCGTCTGGGCGGGCCCGCGGTCAGACGTCGAGCGCTGGTACGGAGCCGCCGACGCCGTCGCGGTGCCGTCGCTCTACGAGCCGTTCGGCAATGTGCATCTCGAGGCTCTGGCCTCGGGGGTGCCGGTCGTGGCAAGCACGGTCGCCGGCGGCGCCGAGGTGATCGAGGTCGGCCGCAATGGCGCGCTCGCCGGGCCCCGAGACCCGGCGGCGATCGGACGCGCCCTCGAAGAGCTCCGCGGCCAGCCGTGGCCCCGGCTGAGCCTGGCGGCCCGCCAGAGCGCGGAGCCCTTCACCTACGCCGCGGAGCTCGCCGGCTACGAGCGGGTTTACCGGGAAATCCCGGCCGCAAAGCAGGATTTTCGTTGATCAATCGGGCCGTGCACATTACACTCTCGATCAGTGGCGAAACCGGCCGTTTTCGTCGACCGCGACGGTACCCTCACCGAGGAGGTCGGCTACGTGAATCATCCCCGCCGCCTGCGCCTCCTGTCCGGAACGGCCGAGGCGATCCGGCGCCTGAACCGCGCGGGAGTTCCGGCCGTGATGGTGACGAACCAGAGCGGCGTGGCGCGCGGATACTTCAGCGAGGAGGTGCTGACCGCGGTGAACGCCGCGCTCGTCGCCGCCCTCAAGCAACAGGGCGCGCACCTCGACGGGCTCTACGTCTGCGTCCATCACCCGCGGGAGGGCTCGCCACCCTTCCGGACCGAGTGCGACTGCCGAAAGCCCCGGCCCGGGCTCCTCGTCCGCGCCGCGGGCGACCTCGACATCGACCTCGGCCGCTCGTGGATGGTCGGCGACAAGCCCTCGGACATCCTCGCCGGCCACCGCGCCGGCGCCCGCACCGCGCTCGTCCTCACGGGCTACGGGCTCGGCGAGTGGGAATACCGTCGGGCGGCGTTCCCCGTCCCGCCGGACTGCGTGGCCGAGGACCTGCTCGACGCCGTCGGCCGGATCCTCGGAGCGACCGACGCGTGACCTCCGACGGCGCGCGCCTCCGGGAGGCGATCACCCGCTTTCCGTCCAAGTCGGTCGTCGTGGTGGGCGACCTGATCGTCGACGAGTACCTCTACGGCAAGCCGGCGCGGATCTCGCGAGAAGCGCCGGTCCTCATCCTGCGCTTCACCGAGCGCGAGGCGCGGCTCGGCGGCGCCGCCAACGCCTCCCACAACGTGCACACGCTCGGCGCGCGGGTCGTCCCGATCGGGGTCGTGGGGAATGACGCCGCGGGCGAGGAGATGTTCGCGCTGCTCCGGGCGGCGGGGATCCCGACCGACGGCGTCGCCCGCGAGCCCGGCCGGCCGACGCCGATCAAGACGCGCATCATGGCCGGCGGCTACCGGTCCACCCGGCAGCAGGTCGTCCGCGTCGATCGCGAGCCGCCCGCGGGCCCCGAGCCCGCCACCGAGGACGCGCTCTGCGCGCGGCTCGCCGCGCTCGCGCGCGGCGCCGACGCCATCATCGTCTCGGACTACGGCTACGGCGCCGTGACGCCACGGCTCTACCACGAGGTGCAGGCCCTGGCACGGCAGACGGGGGCGATCGTGACGGTGGACAGCCGGTACGAGCTGCCGCGCTTCCGGGGCGCCACGGCCGCGACGCCGAACGAGCCGGAGGTCGAGTCCCTCACAGGCATGCCGGTCGACGACGAGCTCACGCTGGAGAAGGCGAGCCGCCAGCTCCTCGACCGGCTCGAGACGCGCTACCTCCTAGTGACGCGCGGCAGCCGGGGCTTGGCGCTCATGGAGCGCGAAGGCGGGGCCACGCTGATCCCGGTCTTCGGCAGCGACGAGATCGCCGACGTCACCGGGGCCGGCGACACGGTCATCAGCGCGTTCACGGTCGCGCTCGCGGGGAGCGCCCGGCCGGTCGAGGCGGCGCAGCTCGCCAACATCGCGGGCGGCATCGTCGTGATGAAGCGCGGCACCGCGACGGTCGACCGCCGGGAGCTGCTGGAAGCGCTCGCGCACGGGCGGCCGCGGAGGCCGGGCCACGACGCCTGATCGCTCGCCGGGTGCCGGAGAGCCCGTGAGCCTCGCCGCCCGGGGCCGGCTCGCGCGCCCGCCCCGGAGGGCCGTCCGCGCCCGCGCCGCTGCCCTGCTCGGCCCGGACGAGGCGGCCGCGCTCGCTGCGCGCCTTCGCGCCGAAGGCAAGCGGATCGTGCTCGCCAACGGCTGCTTCGACCTCCTCCACGTGGGTCACGTCCGCTACCTCGCCGCGGCCCGGCAGCTCGGCGACGTGCTCTTTGTCGGGCTCAACGGGGACGCCTCGGTCGGGCGCCTCAAGGGGCCGGGCCGCCCGCTCGTGCCGGCGGTCGAGCGCGCCGAGATCCTGGCGGCGCTCCAGTGCGTGGATCACGTGGTGCTGTTCGACGAGGAGACGGCCGACGGCCTCGTCCGGCGGCTCCGGCCCCACGTGCACGCCAAGGGCACCGACTACGCCCTGACGACCGTGCCCGAGCGCCAGACCGTCAGGGCGGCGGGCGGGTCGGTCGCGATCGCCGGCGACCCCAAGACCCACGCCACCCGCGACCTCATCCGGCTGGTCCTCGAGCGGTTTGGGAAGTCCCGCGAGTGAACATCGCGATTGTCAAGCTTTCCTCCCTCGGCGACGTGATCCACGCGCTCCCGGTGCTGGGGGCGCTGCGGGCGGCCCGGCCCGAGGCGCGGCTGACCTGGATCGTCGAGCTACGGGAGTCCGCCATCCTGCGGGACCATCCGGAGCTGCACGCGGTCATTCCGGTGGACACGCGGCGCTGGCGCGGGATGCTCCTCTCGCCGCGCGGCCTGGCGCGGGTCGGGAAGGACCTCCGGGATCTGCGCGGACGGATGCGGCAGGCACGCTTCGACGTCGCGATCGACCTGCAGGGGTTGATCAAGAGTGGGCTCCTCACCGCGCTGACCGGAGCGCCGCTCCGCATCGGGTTCGCGGCCACGCGCTGTTGGGAGCCGCTGAACGCGCTCTTCACCAACCGCCGCGTCCGGCCGCCGACGGGCGCGCGGCACGTCATCGACCAGTACCGGTCTCTGCTGGCGCCGCTCGGCGTCAGCGCGGGCGCGGTATCCTTCAGGATCCCGACGAGCGCCGCCGCCGAGGCGCGGATGGACGAGTTCTTCGCGGCGCAGGGGCTCACGCCCCGCGATCATGTGGTCGCGCTCTGCCCCGGCGCCCGGCGCCCGAACAAACGCTGGCCCGTCCACCACTTCCGGACCCTGGCCGATCGCCTGAGCGGCGACACCGGGGCGCGCGCCCTCGTGGTGTGGGGTCCCGGCGAGCGAGACCTCGCCCGGGGGATCGCGACCGGACTGTGGTCGCGACCCGTGCTGGCGCCGCCGACGGACCTGGACGAGCTCGGCGCGCTGCTGCGTCGATGCTCGGTCTTGATCGCCGGTGACACGGGCCCCCTCCACCTTGCGGCGGCGGTCGGCACCCCGGCGGTGGGGCTCTTCGGACCCACGCCCGCCGAGCGCAACCGCCCGTGGGGGCCGCGGGGCCGCGGCCTGCAGAGCCCGGACGGGCTGATGGCGTCGATCGCGCCCGACGCCGTACTCGACACCGCGGTCGAGTTCCTCTGATGCGGCGTCTGTCGGTTTGCGTCATCACCGCGAACGAGGAGGAGCGGCTCCGCCCGTGCCTGGAGAGCGTCGCCTGGGCCGACGAGATCGTGGTGGTCGACGCCGAGTCGTCTGACAAGACGGTGGTGGTCGCCCGCGAGTTCACCGACCGCGTGCTGGTCCGCCCCTGGCCGGGGTTCGCCGCCCAGAAGAACTTCGCGATCGAGCAGGCGACCGGCGACTGGATCCTTTCGCTCGACGCCGACGAGCAGGTGACGCCGGAGCTCCGGCAGGAGATCGAGCGGGTGCTGCGGGCGGGTGGCCCCGCGGTCGGGTACTCCGTCCCGCGGCGCAACATCTTCTGGGGGCGGTGGATCCGGCACGGTCGGCTCTACCCGGACTGGCAGCTCCGGCTCTTCCGGCACGGCCGCGGCCGGTTCGTCGACCTCGAGGTGCACGAGTCCGTGCGCGTGGAGGGCCCGGTGGGCCGGCTCGCGGCGCCGCTGCTGCACGCGAGCTACCGCGACCTCTCCGACTGCCTGGCGCGCTTCGACCGCTACGCCACGCTCGCCGCCGAGGACCTGGTGCGCCGCGGCGGCCGGGTCGGGCCGGCCGACCTCTGGCTCCGCCCCCTCGGGCGCTTCCTGTCGATGTACGTGCTCCACCGGGGCTTTCTCGACGGCTGGCGCGGCTTCGTGCTGGCGTCACTCTACGCGCACTACGTCTTCGTGCGCTCGGTCAAGGCGTGGGAGAAGATGAGAGCATGACGGGCAAGGAGCGCGTGCTGTCCGGCATGCGGCCGACGGGCAGGCTGCACCTCGGGAACTACCTCGGCGCGCTCGACAACTGGGTGCGCATGCAGGACGGCTACGACTGCTTCTACTTCGTCGCCAACTGGCACGCGCTGACGACCGGGGCCGACCACGCGGCGGAGATTCCCGGGAACACGATCGAGATGGCCGCGGACTGGCTCGGCGCCGGCCTCGACCCCGAGCGCTCGACGCTCTTCATCCAGTCGCTCGTGCCGGAGCACGCCGAGCTCCACCTGCTCTTCTCGATGGTCACGCCGCTCGGCTGGCTCGAGCGCGTGCCCACCTACAAGGAGATGGTGGAGCAGCTCGGCCTCGAGTCGCCCTCGTACGGGCTCCTCGGGTATCCGCTGCTCCAGGCGGCGGACATCCTCATGTACAAGCCCCGCTGGGTCCCGGTCGGGGTCGACCAGGTGCCGCACGTCGAGCTGACGCGGGAGGTCGCGCGCCGCTTCAATCACACGTTCGGCGCGGTCTTTCCGGAGCCCGAGGCCAAGCTCACCGAGATCCCCAAGGTGCCGGGCACCGACGGACGGAAGATGTCGAAGTCCTTCGACAACGCCATCTACCTCTCGGACCCGCCCGAGGTCGTGACGGCCAAGGTGCGGCCGATGGTCACCGACCCCGCGCGCCGTCGCCGCTCGGACCCCGGCAACCCCGACGTGTGCCCGGTCTTCGACCTCCACAAGATCTTCTCGCCCGCGGCCGACCGCGAGTGGGCGGCGACCGGCTGCCGGACGGCCGGCATCGGGTGCCTCGACTGCAAGGGCCGGCTGCTCGAGCACATGCTCCCGCGCCTGGCCCCGATCCGCGAGCGGCGCCAGCAGGTCGCGGATAAGCCGAAGGAGATCGTCGAGATCCTGCGCGAGGGATCGCGAAGGGCGCGCGAGGTCGCCAAGCGGACGATGGACGACGTGCGGCGCGTGGCGTCGATCGAGCCGTGACGATGCTCGCCCCCGACGCGGTCACCCAGGCGCTCACGGTCCGGGTCGAGGAGTTCGAGGGCCCGCTCGACCTGCTCCTCCACCTGTGCCGGACCAACACGATCGACCTCGCCCGGCTGCCGATCCGGACCATCACCGACCAGTATCTCGCCCATCTCGAGGCGATCCAGTTCCAGGACGTGGAGTCGGCGGGGGCGTTCCTCGTGCTCGCGGCCACCCTGATCTACCTGAAGTCGAAGCTCCTGCTCCCGGCGGACGAGGACGCGCCGGAGGAGCTCGACGAGGAGGGCGAGGCGCTCCGCCTCGAGCTGGAGGCCCGCCTGCGCGAGTACGCGCGGGTCAAGGCGCTCGGCGGCTGGCTCGCTGAGCGCGAGGCCGAGCAGGCGCTGCGCTGGGCTCGCCCCGCCGGCGAGCTCCCGGCGGCCGAGGAGATCCCGCTGGAGGATCTGAGCGTGGACCTGCTCGCCCGCGCCCTCGCGCGGCTCGTGGCGGAGCAGCGCCGCCGGGCGCCGCGGGCGGTCGAGCCGGAGCCGCCGTCGGTCCTCGAGCGCATGGCCGAGATCGTCTCGCTCCTGCGCTCCACGTGGTCGCTGCTCTTCTCGACCTTGGTGGGCACGGAGCGGGAGCGGGCGGAGCTGGTCGTGACCTTCCTCGCGCTGCTCGAGCTGGTCCGGCTCGGGCGCGCGCGGGCGCAGCAGACGGAGCTGTTCGGCGACATCGTCATCGAGCGCGGGACGGAGGAGGTCCTCACGGATGCCGGAACCGATTGACGTAGTCGAGGCGCTGCTCTTTGCGTCGGACGTACCGGTCGAGGCCGATCGGATCCGAGAGGTCCTCGACCTCTCCTCGGCCGACGAGGCGCGGGCGCTCGTCGGCGGGCTCCGGGAGCGCTATGCCGCGCGCGACAGCGCGCTCGAGATCGTGGAGGCGGGCGGCGGCTATCGGATGCTGACGCGGCCCGAGGTCGCCCCCTGGCTCGTGCGTCTGGCGCGGAGCCGGACGCGCGCGCGGCTGTCGCGGCCGGCCCTCGAGACGCTCGCGATCGTGGCCTACCGGCAGCCGGTCTCGCGGCCGGACATCGATGCGATCCGGGGCGTGAACTCTGAGGGAGTCCTCGACAACCTGATGGAGAAGCGCATGGTCCGCATCGCCGGCCGCAAGGAGGCGCCGGGGCGCCCGTTCCTCTACGAGACGACCCGCGAGTTTCTGGTGGCCTTCGGCCTGCGCGGTCTCGGCGACCTGCCGGAGGTGGAGGGCGAGCTCGCCGTCCCCGAGGCCGTCGTGGTCGCCCCGACCGATGGGGACGCGTCTCAACAAGATCCTGGCCCGGGCGGGGCTGACGAGCCGGCGCGGGGCTGACCGCCTCGTCGCCGAGGGGCGGGTGGTCGTCAACGGCCTCCGGGTGACGACGCCCGGCGTCCTCGTCGATCCCGCCGTGGACCGGGTGGAGGTCGACGGACGCCCGCTGCCCGCGTCGGAGCCCCACGAGTACTTCGTCGTCTACAAGCCCCGCGGCTACGTCACCACGCGGCGCGATCCCCACGGCCGTCCCGTCGTGACCGAGCTGGTGCGGGGAGCGCGGGCGCGCCTCTACCCGGTCGGCCGGCTCGACTTCGACGTCGAGGGCGTCTTGCTGCTGACGAACGACGGAAGCCTCACCCACCGGCTCCTGCACCCGCGCTACGCGCTCCCGCGCGTCTACGAGGTGGTCGTCCTGGGCCGCGTCGCCGCGGGGGAGCTACCGGCGTGGCGGGCCGGCGTCGAGCTCGACGACGGCTTCGCACGCCCGACCGCGGTCGCGCGCGCGGGGGAGGTCGCGGGGGGAACCGTGCTGCGTCTCACCTTCACGGAGGGGCGCAAGCACGAGGTGAAGCGCTACTGCGCGGCGCTCGGCCATCCGGTCCGCGCCCTCCGGCGGGTCGCCTTCGGCCCCCTCACGCTCGGCGACCTTCGGCCGGGGCAGGCCCGGCCGCTGACAGACCGGGAGGTTGGGCAGCTCCGCACGGTGCGCTGACGCCACCCCGCTTGCTTCGCCGTCGATCCTGGCCCTATAATGACCGCACAGCACACAGACCGTGACCAGGGGTGTCTATGAACCTGGACGATTGGCGTTCCAGGATCAACGACCTCGACAACCAACTCCTCAACCTCCTCAACCAACGCGCAGAGGCCGCCCTCCGAATCGGAGACCTCAAACGACGGAAGGACCTCGCGTACTTCGTTCCGGAGCGGGAAGCGGAGATCGTCGATCGGCTCGTCAAGGACAACGGCGGACCCTTGCCCGCCGGCGCGGTCCGCGCGGTCTGGCGGGAGATCCTGTCGGCGTCGCTCGCGCTCGAGCGGCCGCTCCGCGTGGCCTACCTCGGGCCCGTGGCGACCTTCACCCATCAGGCGGCGCTGCAGCGGTTCGGCAGCCTGGCGGAGTTCCAGCCCGCCCGGACGATCCTCGACGTGTTCGAGGACGTCGAGCGGAACCGCGCCGAGTACGGCGTCGTCCCGGTAGAGAACTCGACCGAGGGCGCGGTCAGTCTCACCCTCGACCGGCTGATCGACTCCGACGTGCTCCTCTGCGGCGAGGTCCGCCTCGAGGTGGCGCAGCACCTGCTGTCCCGCGCGCCTGACCTCCACCAGATCAAGACCGTCTGCTCGCATCCGCAAGCCCTCGCGCAGTGCCGGGCCTGGCTCGCCGCGCACCTGCCCGACGTCGCCCTCGAGGAGGTGGCCTCCACGGCCGCCGCCGCGGCGCTGGCGGCCCAGGAGCCGACCGTCGGCGCGGTCGCCTCGGAGCTGGCGGCGCGCCTGTACGACGTGCCGGTCCTCCGGCCGCGGATCGAGGACGGCGCCAACAACTCCACCCGGTTCCTGGTCATCGGGCGGCGGGCCATGGGGCCCACCGGGCGCGACAAGACCTCGATCCTCTTCTCGATGCGGAACGAGCCGGGCGCGCTCGTCCGCATCCTCGAGCCGTTCGCCGCCGAGCGGCTGAACCTCACGAAGATCGAGTCCCGCCCGACCAAGCGCCAGCCGTGGGAGTACGTCATGTTCGTCGACTTCGACGGCCATCGCGACACGTCGGTGGTCGCGGCTGTGCTCGCGCAGATCCGCGAGCACGCGCTGTTCTTCAAGATTCTCGGCTCGTATCCGGCCGCATAAGGAGAGACCATGCCCACCCAGTGGGAATCGTTAGCCAACCAGCACATCCTCGGGATCGCTCCCTACGAGCCGGGCAAGCCGATCGAGGAGCTCGAGCGCGAGCTTGGCATCCACGACGCGATCAAGCTGGCCTCCAACGAAAACCCGTTGCCGCCATCCGACCGCGTGCAGAAGGCCATCGTGGCCGCGCTCTCCACGCTGAACCGGTATCCCGACGGCGGCGGCTTCTACCTCCGACAGGCGCTCGCCAAGAAGCACGGCGTGACGCCCGAGCACGTCGTGCTCGGCAACGGCTCGAACGAGCTGATCGAGCTCCTCGTCCATGCCTTCATGCGACCGGGCGACGAGGCGGTGGTGCCGCATCCCTCGTTCGTCGTGTACCCGATGAGCGTGCAGGCCGCCGGTGGCATCCGGGTCGTGGTGATGCTGCGGGACTACCGGCTCGACCTCGAAGCGATGGGGCGGGCGGTCACGCCGCTCACCAAGCTCGTGTTCATCGCCAACCCGAACAACCCGACCGCGACCATGGTGACCGCCGACGAGGTCGAGCGCTTCATGGCACGGATGCCGGATCGCACGATCGTCGTCTTCGACGAGGCCTACGTCGAGTTCGCCCAGGGGCCGGATTTCCCGGACTCGCTCGCCTACATGAAGCAGGGGCGGAAGGTCGTCGTGCTGCGCACGTTCTCGAAGGCGGCGAGCCTGGCCGGCCTGCGCGTCGGCTACGGCGTGGCCGATCCGGACGCCGTCGCGCTCCTGAACCGGATCCGCCCACCGTTCAACGTGAACTCGCTCGCGCAGGCGGCCGCCCTGGCGGCGCTCGACGACGAGCCGCACATCCTCGAGTGCGTCCGGCTGATCGACGCCGGCCGCCAGTTCCTCTACGACGAGTTCAAGGCCCTCGGGCTCAAGTACGCCCCCTCCCGAGCGAACTTCATCCTGGTCGACGTCGGGCGGAGCGCCGCCGAGATCTACCAGAAGCTCCTCCGCGAAGGCGTGATCGTCCGGCCGATGACCTCCTTCGGCATGGAGACCGCGCTGCGCATCACGGTCGGCACCCCCCAGGAGAACCGCCGGCTCGTCCGGGCGCTCGGCGCCGTGCTCGGGAAGCGGTCGGCGTGATCCAGCAGCTCACGATCGTCGGTCTCGGGCTCGTCGGCGGCTCCGTCGCGAAGGCGGCGCGGGCGGAGGGGGTGGCCCGGACGATCGTCGCCGTCGGCAGGGACCCGGGGCGGCTCGAGGCCGCCCGGCGGGACGGCGCGGTCGATCGGGTGACGACCGACCTCGCCGCGGGGCTCCGCGGCGCCGATTTCGTGCTGCTGGCGGCGCCCGTGGGCGCGATCGCGGCGATGCTCGCCGACGTGTGGCGGGCGGCGGCGCTCGACGCGACGCTGACCGACGTCGGCAGCGCCAAGGCCGTGATCGTGCGCGAGGCCGAGCGGCTCGCCGCCGAGCGGCCGCTCGGGTTCGTCGGCAGCCACCCCATGGCAGGGTCCGAGCAGAGCGGCTACGCGGTGGCGCGCGCGGACCTCTTCCGCGGCGCGACCGTGATCGTCACGCCGACGGAGCGGACCGACCCCGGCGCCGGCAAGCGGGTGACGCAGTTCTGGGAAGGGCTCGGGGCCCGGGTGGCGACCCTCGAGGCCGAGCGGCACGATCGCGTCGTGGCCGCGATCAGCCATCTGCCGCACCTGGTCGCCTGGGCGCTCGTGGACGCGGTCGCCCGGCTCGACGGGGAGGCCTTCGCGCTGGCCGCGCGCGGCTTCAAGGACACGACCCGGATCGCGGCGTCGGACACCCGGGTCTGGCGCGAGATCTTCCTGCAGAACCAGGAGGCGCTCGGCGCGGCGCTCGCGGCCTTCCGGGCGGCGCTCGCCGAGCTCGAAGCCGGCATCGCGGCCGGCGACGGCCCGGCGCTCGAGCAGAAGCTCGCCCGGATCCGGTCGGTGCGGGAGCGCCTGGCGTGAGGCTCCGCGTCCGGCCGGCGGCGGGGGGGCTCCGGGGCACGCTCGAGGTCCCCGGCGACAAGTCGATCTCCCACCGGGCGGCGCTGCTCGGAGCGATCGCGGAGGGCCCGAGCGAGGTGTCGGGCTACCTCGAGGCCGAAGACTGTCTCCGGACGGTCGGCGCGATCCAGAGGCTCGGGGTGGAAGTCGTCCGGAAGGGGCCCGGCCACTACCGAATCGCCGGTGTCGGGCTCGAGGGCCTGCAGGAGCCGGACCAGGTCCTCGACTGCGGAAACTCGGGCACGACGGCGCGGCTCCTGCTCGGTATCCTCGCCGGCCAGCCGGCCTGGACGATGCTGACCGGCGACGACTCGCTGCGGCGCCGCCCGATGGCGCGGGTGTCGGCGCCGCTTCGCCAGATGGGGGCGACGGTCGTCGGCCGCGCCGACGGGACCAGGCTCCCGCTCGCCATCCGCGGCCGGCGCCCGCTCGCGTCGCTCACGTACCGGCCGCCGGTCGCCTCCGCCCAGGTGAAATCGGCGGTCCTCCTCGCGGGCCTCTGGGCCGAGGGGCCCGTCGTCGTCGAGGAACCGGCGGTGTCGCGGGATCACTCCGAGCGGATGCTCCGGCAGTTCGGCGCCCGGGTGACCGCCGACGCCCGGCGGGTCACGCTCGAGCCGGGCGTCCCGCTCCGGGGCACGGTCGTCCAGGTTCCGGGCGACATCTCGTCGGCGGCGTTCATCCTCGTGGCGGCGACCCTCGTGGCCGGCAGCCGGGTCGAGATCCGCGGTGTGAGCCTGAACCCGACGCGCACCGGCATCCTGGACGTGCTCGAGGCGATGGGGGCGCGGGTGGAGCGCCTGGAGGGGCCGCCGTCGATCGAGCCCTCCGGCACCCTGATCGCGGGGGAGGCGGAGCTGCGCGGGACGACGATCGCGGGTGCGCTGATCCCGCGGCTGATCGACGAGCTGCCGGTGCTGGCCGTCGCCGCGGCGGTGGCGGGGGGCCGGACCGAGATCCGCGACGCGGCGGAGCTCAGGGTCAAGGAGTCGGACCGGGTGGCGGCGCTCGCACGGGAGCTCGGCAAGATGGGCGCCCGGCTCGAGGAGCGGCCGGACGGTCTCCTGATCGCGGGCGGCGCCCGGCTCTCCGGGGCGCGCGTCTCGAGCGACGGCGACCACCGGGTCGCGATGGCGCTCGCGGTGGCCGGCCTCGTCGCGGAGGGTGAGACGGTCGTCGAGGACACGGCGTGCATCGCGACCTCGTTTCCGGAGTTCGCCGAGACGCTCGGCCGCCTGGCGCCGGGCGCGGTCACGGTCGAACCGTGAGACGCCCCGCCCAGGCCGGAGCCCCAGCGATCGCGGCGCGCAGGACGGCCCGCGTCGCCCGCGGCCTCGCCGCGGGAGCGCGGGGGGGTGCGCCGAATGATGAGTAGCCGGGAGCCCGTCATCACGGTCGACGGGCCAGCGGGCGCGGGGAAGAGCACGGCGTCGCGGGAGCTCGCGCGGCG
>Ga0137415_10000861_pt1 | contig 29591 bp, 23 predicted proteins | sample CZODoug3_1_1_16f_FD_183082 | JGI IMG/M metagenome (GOLD analysis project Ga0137415, IMG submission 183082) | Vadose zone soil fungal communities from Angelo Coast Range Reserve, California, USA - CZODoug3_1_1_16fungal (Hybrid Assembly) | ecosystem: Environmental > Terrestrial > Soil > Vadose...
ACGGGTTTTCTTAATGGCGCACAAAGTCGCAGTACCGGCAAGCTCCTCTCCTCGTGAGGCCTCACGAGGAAGGGAATGTGCCACTCCCGACTTCATGTGCAAAGGCGCAAGGAGGGACATACACTCGGCCAATTCATTCACCTTCTATGAGCCGGTCCTTCCAGTTTTCAAGGATGTCCGGCGGTCATAGACCGCCGCTACAGTACAAGACCAGTTGTGGTAGAGTCGAAAAGTTAATTTGGAACGAACAATCGGAGAGATGTCCGAGTGGTTTAAGGAGCACGCTTGGAAAGCGTGTGTGGGGGTAACTCCACCGTGGGTTCGAATCCCACTCTCTCCGCTTAAGCGGCGACCGCTTAACGGCACAGGCTTTGGGGGGCTGTGCAATTGGAGCCCGAAAACCCCGCCAGGTCCGGAAGGAAGCAACGGTATTGGGTAAACCAATGTGACACAGTATCCCCCTGAGCCTGTTTTCTCGGCAGAACAGCAATCCGCGGCTGACTTTTCCTCATGAAATACCAGGTTATCGCTCGAAAGTTCCGGCCACAGGTCTTTGAAGATGTTGTCGGCCAGAAGCCGATCATCCAGACCCTGCAAAACGCGATCCAGAAGGATCGCATCGGCCACGCCTATCTTTTCTCCGGACCGCGTGGTGTTGGAAAGACCACGACCGCCCGCATTCTGGCGAAAGGCCTGAACTGCGCGCAAGGCCCCACGATCACTCCGTGCAACCAGTGCCCTTCCTGCGAGGAGATCTCGGCGGGAAGATCGATCGACGTTTTTGAAATCGACGCGGCGTCGAATACGGGGGTGGACAACATTCGCGAGCTCCGCGAAAGCGCCAGGTATGCTCCGGCGCGGAGCCGTTACAAGATCTTCATCATCGATGAAGTCCACATGCTTTCGACTTCGGCGTTCAACGCCCTTTTAAAGATCCTGGAGGAACCGCCCTCACACGTCGTCTTCATCATGGCGACAACCGAGCGCCACAAGTTGCCGGCGACCATCCTGTCGCGTTGTCAGCAGTTTGTCTTCCGGACGATTTCTCCTGCCGAAATCCAGGCTCACCTGCGTCAGATCGCCGAACGCGAAGGAGTGAAAATCGACGATCGAGCCCTCAGCTACATCGTCAAAGCGTCGGAAGGCAGCATGCGTGACGCGCAGTCGCTTCTGGATCAGATCATCTCCTTCAGCGGACAGGATGTGGTCGACGAGGACGTTCGCGATGTCCTGGGCTTCATTCCAGCCGAAATTCTGGATCGGACGCTGGATGCACTGGCCGGGCGCGACTCGAAGGCGCTGCTCGAGACCGCCGGCATCGTTGTAGACCAGGGCCTCAATCTTCAGCAATATGTTCGCGAATTCATAAGCCGGGTCCGCGATCTCCTCGTTTTGAAACTCGGCCTCGAAGACAAGGTCCTCGGCAGCGCCGACGAGAAGCGCGCGCTTGCCGCGCACTCGGAGCACTTTTCCGAACAGGATCTCATCCGATTTTTCGACATGCTGCTGCGGCTGGAGAATGACTTGCGCTGGACCTCTCAGCCTCGGTTCCATCTCGAAGTGGGGTTTGTCAAACTCGCCAAGGTTGGCCACGTCCGCGACATTGAAGATGTGCTTCGTGAGGTCAACCGGGGTGGAAGCGTGAGCGCACCGCCGATAAAGCGGTCTGCTCCGGCGCCAAAACCCCCAAAACCCGACGAAAAGCGCGAGGAGAAGCCGGCCTCACCGGAATCGTTTACTTTCGCCGATATTTTTACCCGCCGGGTGGAGGAGAAGTCTGCTGCCGCGGCCATCTATCTTCAAAACGCCGACCGGATCGACCGCACTGAAGACGCAGTCGAAGTCGTGATGCCCGGTGGCACTCCGCTTGCGATGCTCCAGACGAAGGAGCACAGAAAAGTGCTCGACGCGGCCGCCAGTGAACTCGTTGGCAAAGCGGTTTCGGTGTCTCTTATAATGAAAGAGCAGCAATCCTCTCGTGGAGTTGCTGCGGAAACCGCCAAAGACGAGCCTCTCGTGAAACGTTTCCTTGAGGTTTTCCGCGGAGATCTGGCTCAGGTCAAGCCCGCTAAGGGGGAATAATTATGAACATGCAGCAGCTGATGAAGCAGGCTCAGAAAATGCAGGAGCAGCTGCAGAAGCAAATGGAAGCGACTGTCGTTGAAGCCAGCGCGGGCGGCGGCATGGTTTCCGTGAAGATGAACGGCAACAAGCAGCTGCTTTCGATCCAGATCGACCAGGAAGTCTTCGGCGGCGCAGACAAGGAAATGCTTCAGGACCTGATCGTCGCCGCGGTCAACGAAGGCATTCGAAAAGTCGATGAAGCTCTGGCGGGTCAGCTTGGAAATATGACCGGCGGGATGAAGATTCCCGGCCTGTTCTAGGACATGGATATAGCAGAGCCGGTCACCAGGCTGGTCGAGCAATTCAAGAAACTTCCGGGCATTGGTACGAAGTCGGCGCAACGCCTGGCGTTCTTCATCTTGAAGATGGATACGGCGGACGCGACGGAATTGGCCGAATCTATTCTCGAAGTCAAACGATCGATCCGCCGGTGTTCGGTTTGCAACAACCTCACTGACGTGGATCCGTGCCAGTTCTGTACTCATCCCTCTCGTTCGGACCAGGTGCTCTGCGTGGTCGAGGAATCCAACAACATCCTTCCAGTGGAAAAAACACACGAGTTCAAGGGGCGATACCACGTCCTGATGGGTTCGATCTCTCCCCTGAAGGGCGTCAGTCCGGACCAGCTCGCCATTGCGTCGCTTATCCGGAGACTGCAGGCCAGCTCGGTCGAAGAAGTCATCATCGCGACGAACCCCAATGTAGAGGGTGAGACCACCGCGCTTTATCTTTCCCGCTTGATAAAACCCCTCGGAATACGCGTCACGAGGCTGGCGCTTGGACTGCCGGTCGGCGGAGATCTGGAATACGCCGATGAAGTGACAATGGCGAAAGCTCTGGAAGGCCGTCGCGAGTTGTGACGGCTACGGCCTCACTTTCGGCCGGCGAACCATCGCGTAAATGCCGCAGGCGTTCACAAGTGCTGCGAGTCCCAGGATCACGACAAAGGTCGTGTTCGAATCGCCCACTCTAGTCCCGAAACCCCTGCTCGCAATAAAAGACACAATCAGACTCGCCGGTAACGTCAACAGAAAAGACAGCATGCCTGCAAATTCGGAATTACCCGTGTCGTAAATCCGGATACTCAGTTCATACGCGATCGCAACTCCGGCCAGCGCCAGGTAACATCCGGTCACGATGATTCCCTTCATTACGCAAGTATAGTGGGCTGAAGATTCTTTTCTACCGCACTTGTGCTGAAGGCAGAGGCTTGTCCGGCAGCGTAAAGAGCAATGCCAGCGCGGCCCAGCTCGATCCGCCTGCAGAAGCGAATTGATGCCAGCCGTGCGCAAATCCGCTCTCGAAAGTGTGTGGTTGCACGGGAACCGCTCGTGTCGGTACAAACCAGGATCCGTCGTCGAGTTGATTTCGCAACAGCCATTGCACACCCTTCTCGTATGCCGGGTCTTTGGCAGGCACGTCGCCGGAAACATGCAAGGCATAAAGGGCCTCGCCGGTGGCATAGGCCTCGGCAGGAAGGCCCGGAAGCTGGCTCCAGCTTCCATCGGGATTCTGTGCGGCTTTCAATGCCTTCACGAACGGAGCGCGTTCGGAAGCACTGGCGCCTGCGTCGGCCAGGCCATTGAGTTGCATTGAACGTTCTTCTTGAGAGAAAGCCTTCGCGGAGAGCAGCCACCGTTTGGCGCGGGCAACCCGCTCTTCGAACTCCTCACGCCGGCCGGGTATGGGATAAAGTTTGATAGCGCGCAGGGCGACCGCGGTCGTCGTGAACGGACCATATTCTTCCGGAGGTCTGTAGCTGGTCGTTCTCCAGGCTCCGTCCGGGAATTGGTAAATCGAAAGGTAGTGGATATGCGCGTCGGTTAGCGCATCGGCCGGATAGGCGGCCGCGGCCATGCCCATTAGCGTATAACCGAGCGTGTCCGAACCTCCGCCGATCGTCGATCCCATGCGCATGGGCTCGAGGTATGGCATGTCGGTATCTACGGCGAACCCGAGTTCCTTTTTCGCCTGACCCTCATTGACGGCGAACCCCTTTTTCCGTGCTAAAGCGACTGTCATGGCCGGCAGAGAATTATTGTGGCAGGAAACGCAGGAGCGGCTCTTGTATACGGGCTCGCCGGTAATCTCAATCAGCGGAAGAATCTTTTTTACAGCCGCTTCTGCCGATGGAGAGCCGGCCGCGGCCCTGGGCCATTCCTCTTTAATTCCCTTTGCTCCGGCCTTTGCAAGGAGTTCCACGGTGGAGGGAATCCCCATGCGGGCTGCGAGTTGGTAAGCAGTGTCACCGCGATCATTTGTCGCGTTCGGTTCCACGCCTTTCGACAGCAGCCATTCCACCATCCGATCGCGATCCGCACGTGCTTCCATCGAAAGCACAGCCTGCATCAGGAGGGTAAAACCCTCGCGGTCCCTGGATTCCAGGGAAGCTCCGTGATCCAGGAGAAACTGGGAAATTTCCGGCATCGCTCGCTTGGCTGTGTCGTTCAACACGCCTCCCCCATTAGGACGGAGGCCGTTGGCAGGAGCGCCTTTTTCCACGAGCAAGCGGACGCACGCTTCACATCGACCTGTTATCGCCGCGGAGATCGTGGCACCGGTGGCGTCACCGGCGCGCACTCCGATACTGAGGAGAAACCGGATCGCTTCCAGATCGCCCTTTGAGGCCGCTGGGGCCATTAGCCGGTCCTCGGGCTGGGCGCCTCTCGCCGTTAGAAGTTTGAGAACGGGAGTTGATCCGAAAGTGGTGACGGCTATGCTCATCGGAGTGGCGCCGCGCTTACCTGTTACTTTCACGTCCGCTCCTGCGTCGAGCAGGAGCCTGGTTTTCGCCAAATTGGTCGCGGCGTACATCAACGCCGTGGAATCGAGCGCGTTTTTCGCGTTGACGTTCGCCCCGCCATCGATCAGGAGCCTCATCATTTTGGTGTCGGATTCGATAACCGCGTGCATCAAAGCCGTCGTGCCGTCGCTGTCCATAGCGTTTACGTCCGCACCCGCGCGAAGGAGTTTTTGAGCCGTTGAGTGATCCCCGTTCCGGATCGCAACCAACAGTTCGGGTGATCCGGCGGCCAGCAGTGCGGAGTGAGCCATGAGCAAGAGCACAAGTAAACGACTCATCGCGGTTCTCCTTTTCAGGAAGTCAGTGAAGACGTGGGGCGGGGAACATATTACTGAGGATTACTGGACAGAGGGACAGAAAAGTATTAGCCGCGGTCTTTAAGCGCGTGTTCAAACACAATTAAAAGACGTGGGCGTAAAGCCCACGGCTACGTGCATTCCGGAACAAGCCGGCTTAGTCTACTCTATGACAGAAATGAGCCCTGACTGAATCTCCGCAGGCTGCTTCGATTCCAGGTCCTTAACACACACATCCGCGATGAGCATGTAGGTCTCACCGTCTTCCAGAATGCGGGCCAATTGCCCGTCGAGAAACTTGAACTGCCTGTTATAAGCGTCGTATTGAACTTTTATTAAGACCATGAATACATCCTGTACTTTCTGTGTCCAGAAACAAAAAGCCCTCAGGACCCTGGGGTCTGAGGACTTCGTTGTCTATCACCCGCGCAACTTTGAACTGATGATGCGGCCTTTTTAGCGGACCTATGAGACTTTGTCAAGCGCCAAAAAAGAACGCGGGCTGAAGCCCGCGACTACATTAAGGCCAAACGTTGTTCCCAAATGTAGTCGCGGGCTTCAGCCCGCGTTCATCATTTGATCGAAGACATCTTCAGCGTGATAGGAACTTCGGACGAGGGGCCCTGAGAAGACCCATCGAATTCCAAGCTGGCGGCCGACTTCGCGCAGTTCGGCGAATTCGTCAGGATGGTAGTACTTCTTGATTTCGGCGTGTTTGGCGGAGGGACGAAGGTACTGACCGATCGTCAGTATATCAACGCCTGCTTCGACGGCGTGATGCATCACGTCGACGATTTCTTCTTTTTCCTCGCCAAGACCGATCATGATTCCGGTCTTGATAAAAATTTCGCGATTCATCTCCTTCGCGGCTTTCAGCAAACCGAACGAGGTCGTGTAGTCCGATTTGAATCGGATCGCAGGATACAGGCGGCGAATCGTTTCAATATTGTGGGAAAAGATATCCGGTCCTGCGTCGATGATCGTTTTGACCGATTCGAGCGAACCCTGAAAGTCCGGCGTCAGCAGCTCGATTTTCACATCTTCATCGAGCTTTCGAATCTCCCGCACAGTTTCGGCAAAAATCATCGCCCCGCCGTCCTTGAGATCGTCTCGATCGACGGACGTGATAACGGCATGTTTCAGCTTGAGTTCGGCGATCGCAGCGGCGACTCGCGCCGGTTCCGCCAGGTCGTACTCCGTGGGACGGCCGCTGGTCACGGCGCAGAATGCGCAAGCCCGCGTGCAGATGTCGCCGAGAATCATAAAAGTTGCGGTCCGGTGTTTACCCCAGCATTCGGAGATGTTCGGGCACATCGCATCTTCACAAATAGTGTTCAGCTTGTGAGAGCGCAGAATGCGGCGCACTTCGAAGAAATTTTCGCCACTGGGGATTCGAACCTTGAGCCATGACGGACGACTACTCATATGTGGATCGCGGCGCCAAAGACGGTTTCCATGGCCTCTTTCGTCGCCTCGGACAACGTCGGGTGGGCATGAATCATATTGGCCACATCGCTTACTGTGCCTTCCAGTGCCATGGCCGCTACAGCTTCGGCGATCATCTCCGTCACCAGGCTTCCAATCATGTGAACGCCAAGAATCTCGCCATACTTCTCGTCGGCGACGACTTTGACGAACCCGTCAGGCGCGTCGTCGACCTTGGCTTTACCAGACGCCATGAAGGGAAATTTGCCGGTTTTCACCTGGTAACCGGCCTCCGCAGCCTTTGCTTCGGTCAATCCGACGCTGGCCACCTGGGGATCGCAATAAGTGCATGCCGGAACTTGCTTGTAATTGATGGGAACAGGATGCTTGCCGGCGATTTTCTCGACCGCCACAATGCCTTCCTGGAACGCAACGTGGGCCAGAAGCGGCGAGGGCGTCACGTCACCAATCGCATAGACACCTTTCACGCTCGTTTCCATGTATTCATTCACTTTGATGAAGCCGCGGTCGGTAGTCAGCGCAATCTTATCCAGGCCAATGTTCGCCGTGTTGGGCCCTCGCCCCGTCGCCATGAGCAACTTCTCAACGTTGACCTTCTTGACCTCCCCTCTTTCCGTCTGAAAGGTCACTTCCACGCCGTCACCCTTGGGCTGTGCGCTTTCCAGCTTCGCTTTGGTGTAGACCTCGATGCCCTTCTTTGTGAAGAGCCGCTTCAGTTCTTTCGAGATCTCCTCATCTTCCAAAGGAACGATGTTGGGCAAAACCTCGATTAACGTCACTTTCGATCCGAAGCTGTTATAGATCGACGCAAACTCCACGCCAACTGCGCCGCTCCCGACGATCAGAAGAGATTTCGGGATGTGGTTCAACTCGAGGGCGCCAACGTTGCTGATAACGTTTTTCTCGTCGATGTTGTAGCCCGGAAGCGATTTTGCTTCTGAGCCGGTGGCGATGATGATGTTTTTCGCGTTTACTTCGGTAGAGGCGCCGTCGCCCTTAACCGCGATCCTGGTCGGGGTGATGATTGTGGCGTAACCCCTGAAACTGGTGACCTTGTTTTTTCGGAAAAGAAACTCCACTCCCTTGGCGTTCTTGTCGACGACATCATTTTTGCGGGCCTGGATCTTGTCCCAGTCGATCTCGATCTCGCCCATCTTGAACAATCCCTGCTGTGACGCTCTCTTCATTTCGTGAAGAAGATGGGCATCGCGAAGGAGGGCCTTGGTGGGAATGCATCCGCGCAGCAGGCAGGTTCCCCCGAGCCGCGTATCCTTTTCAATGACGGCGGTTTTCAAACCGAGCTGGCCGGCACGGATGGCTGCCACGTAACCGCCAGGCCCAGCTCCGATGATCGCGACATCGAACGGCGCCTGTTCCTTCAAAGGATCTCCTTATTCCGCACTGTAGCGGCGGTCTATGACCGCCGACGATGTCGCGATTGCGGGATCGTCGGCGGTCACAGACCGCCGCTACAGAACCCTAAAAGATATCGAAGTGCTCCTCGTGGAGGAGTGGATCGGACTTCACGATGATGTCCTTCCTGGTCCATTCCTCGAGGTCGTGGATCGAAACGAATTCACCGCTCTTTAGAACTTTGGCGACTTCGGGATTCAGGCGTATCGTGATCTCCTTGCCTTCCAGCAGGTGCGCCATTTTCTTGATCTCCTGCTGAATTTCGTAGCAGATGGTTTCCGCTGACTTCGCCCAGCCGGAGCCGTTGCAATAATTACACGGCTTGCACAGCGTACGCTCGAGCGAAGGCTGCGTGCGCTTGCGTGTGATAGCGACAAGGCCGAAATCGTTGAACTGAAGAATCTTCGACGGAGAGCGGTCCGCGCGCAGGGCCTCCTCCAGCGCCATCATCACGCGCTGGCGATTCTTTTTCTCCTCCATATCGATGAAGTCCACCACGATAATGCCGCCGAGGTTGCGAAGCCGGATCTGCCGGACGATTTCGTGTACCGCGTCGACGTTCGTGCGGACGATCGTATCCTCGAGCCGATTCGACTTGCCGACGAATTTACCCGTATTGACGTCGATCGCGACCAGTGCCTCGGTCTGATTGATCACGATATAGCCGCCCGACTTCAACCACACTTTCGGCCGGAGCGCCTTGTCGATCTCCGTGTTCAGTCCATATTCTTCAAAGATCGGTGTGTCCTTCAAATGCAATTTCACGCGGTTGACGAGGGCCGGCTGGAACTTGTTCACGAAGTCGAGAACGGTGGCGAACTCCGCTTCGTTATCCAGGCGGATGGCCCGGTAATCGGAAGAAAGCTGATCGCGCAGAAGCCGTTGTACCAGATTCAGGTCGCGATGAATCAGCGTCGGAGCCGACTTCTTTTCGCTCTTCCCGCGGATGTCGGACCAGAGGTTTCCAAGAAAACGGATATCCTGGACAAATTCTTCTTCACCGCGACCCTCGGCCGCCGTACGCACGATGAATCCACCGGGCAGCCCGTTGCGATGCTCGTGGATGATTCGTTTCAGGCGCAAGCGTTCTTCGTCCGAAGCGATTTTCCTTGAAACGCCGACATGATCGACAGTTGGCATATAAACGAGATATCTGCCCGGCAGCGCGATGTGCGACGTGATGCGCGCGCCCTTTTTGCCGAGCGGCTCTTTGGCCACTTGAACCAGGATCTCCTGGCCTTCGCGCAGCAGTTCCGAGATCATCGGATTCGATTTCGAAGGATACCCGTTGCCGCGCCGTTCTTCGGACTTTCCCGGAGGCGGTCCACTTCGGCCTCCACCGCGCCTGGCCCGTCGATTCGATGAGCGATGAGCGAATTGATAATTGTCGGACCGGTCGGTTATGCGCGCGGATGATGGGTTGTCCTGGTTTTCTTCTTTTTTCTCCGTGACCGAGTCGGTTTCGGCGGTCGGAGGGGGCACCGACTGTCGAGGACGCGTCTCCTCTGTCGGTCCTTCCTCAGCAACCGCCCCCAGTCTCGCATCCTTGTCATCAGGTCCGGCCTCATGCGATTCCGGTTGCGATTCGTGCCTGCGATATTTTGCCAGCGATTCACCGGGCAAGACTTCGAGGCTCCCGGTTCCGTACGTGCGATCGTCGGTTCGAGGCTCGTAGGACTTGCTCTCAAACGAAGGGATCTTCGGTTTCTTGCCGCGGCGGTCACGATCTCTGCGCCGAGGGCCCCGGCGATCGTAGTCCTCTTGTCCGCTCGATGGTGCAACCGGCTGCCGTTCGGTTTCGGCTGCCTCAGGCAATGCCGCGCGGATTTCGGGAGCCGCTGTTTCGGGAGCGGGCTCGGCATGAACCGGAATCGGAGCAGGCAATGGATGCTGGAGCTGTACTTGCGGCTGCGGCTGCGGTTGGGGGCGCGCGCCCCCTTCCTGGAGTTGAGCGACCTCTTCTTCGACCGTGGAAACGATCTTGTCGTACTCTTCCGTGTCTTCGAAGAAATCCGAAACGTAGAGGAATGCGTCCCGCTCGAGGCCGATGTCCACAAAGGCGGACTGCATCCCAGGCAGGACTTTCGTTACTTTACCCTTGTAAATGTTACCGACGATCCCCTGCGAACGATGCCGTTCGATATAAAACTCAACGAGTTCGTCGTCCTCGAGGATGGCGAGTTTGGTCTCTTGCGGGGTCGTTGAAATGATCAGTTCTTTCTGCATCGACGCTCCTGTGCCCGTCACTTGCAGCGCACAGGGACACGTCGAGACACATCGCCGAAGGGCAAAGGTCTCTTATTGTCATTGGGAACTCCTGTGCCCGGAGGAGCATTCCTTAAGCGTGGGGCCCACCCACGCTGCTCAACTCTGTACGGGCAAACTTAGCAAATCTTTGACGCTAAAATGGCGGGCACCATGCCCGCGCCGTTGAAGTCCGCGCCTGAACCGCAATATAACACGCTCTCAATCAATTCACGTAACGGCGGCGGCGTACGCTGATCACGAGTCCAAGGGCGATAAAGGCGGTCAACACTGAAGAACCGCCGTAGCTCAGGAACGGGAGAGGAATGCCCGTTGTGGGCATAAACCCGATAACCATTCCCACGTTCACAATTACATGGAAAAAGTAAATCCCCACAACGCCCATGACAATGAACAACCCAAGCTTGTCGCGTGCCGTCTGCGCATTGTAGACCGATCGAAAGATGATGAACGCCAGCAGCCCCAGCGTGACACTCACACCTGCAAAGCCCAACTCTTCGCCGACCACAGAGAAGATGAAATCCGTGTGGCGCGTGGGCAGATAACCCAATTGATTCTGACTGCCATTGAAAAGGCCTTTGCCCAGGAGGCCACCGGAACCGATAGCGATCTTCGATTGCATGACCTGATAGCCCTTCCCCAACGGATCTCTCTCCGGCTGAGCGAAAGTCAAAATCCGTTCCTTCTGGTAAGGCTTCAGGAAGAGCCACGAAACCGGCAGCACCAGAACGAATGCCAGAACCAGGCCAATGAGCGCTGTCGGCCGCAAACCGCGAATGAAAAGTCCGACAGCAATGACGGGCAGATAAGTCAGCGCCGTGCCCGTGTCCGGCTGTAGAGCAACGAGAACCATCGGCACTCCAACGATAGCGCCCGCTTTGGCGATCTGAATCAGCGTCATGTATCGGCTTTCTCTCAGCTCCGAGAGATATCGTGCCAACGCGACGACTGCGACCATCTTGATCGGTTCGGACGGCTGAAATCCGACGGGACCCAGATCAACCCAACTCTTGGAACCCGAAACGGTGTGCCCCATGGCCAGCGTGTAGAGCAGTGCTCCGACCGCAAGCATGTAGAGCCACGGGATGTGCTCGGAAATTACGTGATAGTCGAGGGCCGAGACAATGAAAAGGAAAACAATGCCCACAACAACCCATACGCCCTGCCGCACAAAATAGCCTCCCGACGGCTCATTCATCGTGGCGCTGTGTATTTCGATGAGGCTGATGACCGACAGGAAACAGGCGGAGGCAAGCAAAACCCAGTCGAAGTCTTGCAAGAATCTTTTCGACTTTATTGGTTCAATCATAAAACTCTTACTTCTGCGCGATCGTCGTGATCTGATCTGTAAACTGGCCGGTCTTTTTCTTGTAGTAGGTCTCCATGATGGCGTGCGCCACCGGAGCCGCGGCTTCACCGCCCCAACCGCCGTTTTCAATGAATGCGGCGACAACGATCTCCGGGTTCCGATAAGGCGCGAACCCGACGAACCAGGCATTGTCCTTGTACTCCTGGCCCTTCAGTTTCGCCTGCTTACTGACGACCTGGGCGGTGCCGGTTTTTCCCGCAACATCGAATCCGTCGATTTTGGCTCGAAATCCCGTGCCTGCCTCGTTGACCACTCCCCACATCGCTTTGGTCACGAGATCGACCGTGGATTCATGGATGGGATACTCCTCCGCTCGAAGATCATTCGCGGGAAATCCAAGCTTCTTGATCGCTTCCGGATCCACCAGGTGCGGCTGTCTCAATCGGCCGCCGGAAGCCAATCCGCCCATGGCCCATGCGGCCTGCATCGGCGTGACGGTCACATACCCCTGGCCGATGGCGACTGATATCGTCTCACCGGCATACCACGCCGTTTTGTAGACCCGCTGCTTCCATTCAGCGGAAGGAATGAGTCCACCGTCTTCATTCGGAAGGTCGACTCCGGTCCTGCGGCCCAGACCCATCATCGTGGCGAAATGAGAGATGCGGTCGATCCCGAGTTCCTTACCCACGTTGTAGAAATACACGTTGCACGAATTCACGATCGCGTTGTGCAGGCCGATAGTTCCGTGCCCGTCCTTCTTGTCACACGCGAAGGTGTGGCCGTAGAACGTCGCGTGACCCGGGCAGTAGATCGTTTGCAAAGGATCCAGGGTCCCGGCTTCCAGACCGGCAGACGCCATGAAGACCTTGAATACCGAGCCCGGAGAAAAATGGTTCTGAATAACGCGATTCGTAAGCGGCTTCCGCGAGTCTTTAAGTAGTCCGCTCCAGTCGGCCACGGAGATGCGCGTCGCAAAAAGATTGGGATCGAATGAGGGCTTGCTGACCATTGCAAGGATTTCGCCTGTGCGGGGATCCAGCGCTACAGCGGCACCCGTACGATCTCCGATAATGTCTTCCGCAGCGCGTTGAAGATCGAGATCGATCGTCGTGTAAAGGTCATTCCCCGGAACATATGGTTCTTCCTGAAGCTTGCCCATTTCGCGCCCCAGGCTGCTGACGATGACGCGCTTGAAACCATCTCTTCCACGAAGGACCTGGTTATACTCGCGCTCCAGTCCGGACTTGCCGACCAAATCGCCCGCTTTGTAATCGAGGTATTCCGGAGTCGTGAGCTCCGCGTCGGTCACTGCACCGACATAACCTAACGCGTGTGCCGCTAATCCATTACCCAGATAACGTCGTCTCGGCTGGTACTCGACGCTGATTTCGGGAAGCTCATACCTGTGGGCCTTTACATAAGCGATGTCGGCAACCGAAACGTCTTCTTTCAAAACGATCGGACGGAATTTCGGCTCGCGGCGGCGGCGATTGATGCGGTCGAGCAAATCCGTCACGGGGATATTGACGCCCGGACTCAGCATCGCTACGGTTTGCTCCACCGTGTGCGGACTGTTTTCGCGAATCAAAATGATGTTGTATGAAGGACGGTTGTCCGCGATGACCCGATGAAAACGATCGTAAATGCGGCCTCGCGGCGCGAGCAGAGGAATTTCACGAACGCGATTCTGTTCAGCGCGCTGTTCGTAGTAGGTCGATTGCACGATCTGGTGGTTCCAGAAACCAACAGTCAGAACCAGCAATGCTGCAACAATTACGTACCCGATGAAGCTGATGCGCCAACGAAGCAGTTCTAGTTCTTCACGTTGTTGCATTTCCCCACCTGTCGTGATACCCGAATAAAATCAAACCCAGCAATGTATTAAAGGTCGCCGATAGTATCCACCCACCGAGGGCGCTACTATAGGTCGTACCCGATGTCGAATCGACCATGAGCCCTAAGATACTTACCAGAAGGCCATCTCCAATGGTAAACAAAAATAAAGCGAACACCCGCGTAATGGGCTGATCCACATTGAATTTGGATCCGGCCGAGGCAGCCACAAATCCAATCAATGTTTTACTGAATCCGTTCGTCCCCAGGACCGCGCCCGAAAGACTGTCCTGCATCAGGCCGAGCGCGCTCCCAATGACGATGGATGCAACCGGGTTGCCCAGGGTGAAGCCATAATACACCGAACAAATCAGCGGTAAATCAAAATAACCAAAGACTTTAAACTTAAATGACAGTATCCCCTGGATCACCACGACCGCGACGAGCGCGACAGCAAATCTGCCGATAATTCCTAAAGTTGTGATCCTGACCATCGGCAATGCCTTCACGGGGTGGGTGGCCCCAGAGCGGGATCGGCAACGTCAACGTTCTGAGGATGATCCAGGATACAAATGACCTCTTCCAGGCGGTCCAGATCGGCGGCCGGGCGAATCTGAACAGTCCTGAGGAGTCCGCGGCGGGGGCCCACCAACGTGATCAGACCGACCTGTAGCCCTTTAGGATAAATACGATCCTGTCCCGAAGTGATGAATTTCAAACCCTCCTTCAAATCGTTGTCGTCGTCGATGTATTCGAGCTCGAGTTCGCGGCTGCCGTTTCCCTTAAGAACTCCCTGCCGGCGCGTGGACTCCAGCACCACGCCGACGGCGCTCTGAGAATCGATGACGAGCTGGACAATCGAAAAGAAATTGCTCGAATGAATGACGCGTCCCACGATGCCGTCGGCCGTTATTACAGCCGAATCGGGCTTCACACCATGCGAAAGTCCTTTGTCGATCGTGACGGTCTGGTTCGCACGCCCGGGATCGCGGCCGATGACTCTCGAAACGACAGTCCTTCCGATTCCCGTGTCCTGTATCGAAAGAAGCGTTCGCAAGCGCTGAACTTCAACGACATCCTCACGCTGTTTTTCGAGCTGTAATTTGAGTTCGTCAACCTGCTGCTTCAGTTGCTCATTTTCCCGATGAACGCCGATCAGGGCGAAGTAGGAATCCCACACGTAAACGATCCCGTACAAGGACCGATCGACGAGCTTTTCCAGCGGAGCCAGAGAGTCGAGCAGCCACATCCGCACAAAGCGCGTATCAAATCGATGACCTGCTTGAACGGAGATGAGTCCGGTATGGATGAGAAGCGCAATGCTCAGCGCAATCCATATGGGCCTCTTCGAAGCGACAATGACTCTGCTCATAGCGTCGACCCTGGGACCCTAATTGATCGCGATCTTTCTCAGCAGCTGGAAATCACTAAGCATTTTCCCCGTTCCGAGGACCACGCACGACAGCGGATTTTCCGCCAGCGTGACCGGCAGGCCGGTCTCTTCGCGAATTCGCTTATCGAGATTCTTGATGAGCGCCCCGCCACCGGCAAGCACGATACCGCGATCGGCGATGTCCGCGGAAAGCTCGGGAGGCGTGCGCTCCAGAACGACGCGAATAGAATTGATGATGATATTGATGCACTCGTCCAGCGCCTCGCGAATTTCCTCATCGGACACGATGACGCTCTTCGGTACACCCTCCATGAGATCGCGGCCTTTGATTTCCATTGTCCGCGGTTGATCGAGCGGATGCGCGGACCCGACCTCGATCTTGATCTGCTCGGCCGTGCGCTCGCCGATCAGAAGGTTGTATTTTCGCTTGATGTATTGCGTGATTGCCTCGTCCATTTCGTTGCCGGCAACCTTGTCGGAGCGGCTGTGGACAATACCTGAAAGCGAAATCACCGCGATTTCCGTGGTGCCACCCCCGATGTCCACAATCATGTTTCCCGAAGGCTCGGTCACAGGCAAGCCAGCGCCGATGGCGGCCGCCATCGCCTGCTCGACCAGGTGAGCCTCGCTCGCCTTGGCCCGATACGCGGAATCCTGCACCGCCCGCTTTTCGACCTGTGTAATGCCTGAAGGAACACCGATAACAATCCGGGGATGAACAAGGACTTTGCGGCTGTGCGCCTTCTGAATGAAATATGTCAGCATCTTTTCAGTAACGGTAAAGTCCGCGATAACGCCATCCTTCATGGGCCGGATGGCTACAATATTGCCAGGGGTTCGGCCAAGCATGTCCTTGGCCTCTTTGCCTACTGCTTCGACCTGATTCGTGACCTTATTGATGGCAACAATGGAAGGCTCGTTCACTACGATACCGCGACCTTTGGCGTAAACCAGAGTATTCGCTGTACCCAGGTCGATTGCCAAATCGCTGGAGAATAGACTGAACACCGGGCGGAAGTTCATGGAAGTTGTTGGGCTCCTTATTCTTTCGAGGAAGATCTAATTCGAGTCAAACACCAATAGGCGGTGGGGCTGAGACCGAGATATCTATAGATCATAGCCGAAAAGCACCGTCTAAAATCTACAATTTCTGCTAGCATAATCCGGGGACACACGGAAAATCAGGAAAACTGGAAATTCCCGCCTGTCCCGGAATGACTTGGGAGGACCGGCCGGCTATGTTGGACTTCATGAGGCGTCAACGCACGGCGCTTAAAGGCGTGTGGGTTATCCTGATTTTTATCTTTAGTGTAACCCTGATAACACTTTACATCCCTTTTGATCAGCTTGGGAACGTCAGCATCGGGGGCAATGTCGCCTCGGTTGGCAGCGAAAGTGTCACCACTCGGGAATTTCAGGCTGCCTACAAGAACTATATGGACAGAATGCGCGGCCAGGTCAGCCCGGAAATGCTGCGGGCGTTCCGGTTTGAGCGTCAGATCGTCGATTCCCTCATCATGCGGCACGTCGTGACCGAAGAGGGCAAGCGTCTCGGCTTGAACGCGTCGGCTGGCGAAATCGAACAAAAGATTCTTGAAAACCCGGTTTTCCGCGAAAACGGCAAATTTATCGGCCAGGCCCGCTATCAGGGCTTGCTCGCGCAAAACAATCTGACCATAGATGATTTCGAAGCCGGAGTTCGCGATGAAATCGTGAGCGAAAAGCTCCGAAGCTTCGTCACCGCTGCCGTAAACGTCACCGACAAAGACGTCGAGAAGGAGTACAGGCGGCGTAACGAGAAAGCGAAACTCGACTACTTCGTTATCGACGGCGCAAAGCTCCAGGACAAGGTAACCGTCAGCGACAAGGATCAGCACGACTATTACGAAAAGAACAAAGCCAAGTACTCGGTTCCCGAGAAGCGCCAGGCCAAATATATTTTCGTCAGCTCGCTTTCGATGCGGGCGCAGGTGCAGGTAACCGACGATGAACTGCGCCAGTTTTACGAACAACACAAACCCGAATACGATTTACCCGCACGCGTCTCGGCGCAGCACATCCTCTTCAAGACTCAGGGCAAGAAACCCGAAGAAATAGAAGCGATCCGTCAGAAGGCCCTCCAGGTCCTGGAGCGCGCAAAGAAGGGCGAAGACTTCGCGAGCCTCGCCAAGCAGTTCTCGGAAGATACGTCCGCTTCCAACGGCGGCGACCTCGGGTCATTCGGACGTGGTCAGATGGTTCCGGAATTCGAGCAGGTTGCCTTCAGCCTGAGCCCCGGCGCAATCAGCGATCTGGTTCAGACGCAGTTCGGTATTCACATCATCAAAGTCAACGAAAAGCAGGAAGGTCGCTCCCGTCCTTTCGAAGAAATGAAGGAAGCCGTCCGGCCGATCGTCTCAACCCGCAAAGCGGAGCAAAAAGCCAGCGATGTGGCGCAGCAGATCGCCGTCGAACTCGTAAACAACAAAGACTTCAATGCCGTGGGACAAAAGTTCGGCGCCGAGATCAAAGACACGCCGCTCATGGAACAGGTACAGCCGATACCGGAACTCGGAAATGCCTCCGAACTGCAGCGCCGAATGTTCACCATGGCCAAGGGCGAGATCGGAACGGCAATTCAGGTCGAGCGCGGCTATGTCATTCCGATGCTGACCGAAATCGCTGCCGGACATCCGGCCTCATTCGAGGAAGCGAAAGACAAGGTCGTCGCGGACGTAAAGGCCGAAAAAGCCCGCGAGCTCGCCGTTGCGCAGGGCAAACAGGTTGAAGAGCTGATCAAGGGCGGCAAGGACCTGGCCGCCGCCGCAAAAGCCGTCGGTGCGGAAATCAAGACCAGCGAACTGCTCACGCGCGGGGCATCTTTGCCGGAGTTCGGTCCGATTCCGGACCTGGAAAAGGAGATGTTCTCTCTTCCGCTCGGCAAAACGGGTACGCCATCGACCATCTCCGGAAAGACCCTGGCGTTTGCCGTGAAGGAACGCCAGGAAATCAATCCGGAAGAGATGAAGAAGTCGATGGAGACGCTCCGGACAGAGATGCTTCCGACAAGGAGAGAGCAGTATTTCGGGGCATACATGCAGGAAGTCCGGAAGAAGATGGAGTCGAGCAAGCGGATCAGGATCAACGAAGCCGTCCTGACGCAGATCGCGCAGAGCATCGGGTAGGAACGGCGTAAAAAATAGCCGCGAAAGGTAATTCGGGGACAGACGCATAAATCACCTAAATTCGATCAAGGACCGTTGACTTGAATTTAGGTGATTTATGCGTCTGTCCCCGAATTACCTTTCGCGGGCTATTTTTTACGTCGGGTTTCTACACTCCGATAACGCTGATCAACTCCTTCACCGCGGCAGCAGACTTCTGAAGAGCGGCTCTCTCCTCCAGCGTGAGATTGATCTCAATGATCTGCTCGATGCCGCGCTCGCCGAGCTTGACGGGTACGCCGACGTAGAGTCCGCTGATTCCGTACTCACCTTCGAGATACGCCGCGCAGGGCAGGATTTTCTTGCGATCGTTCAGGATCGCATCAACCATTTCCACGATTGCAGAAGACGGCGCGTACCAGGCGCTGGTCTTCAGGTATCCAACAATCTCGGCTCCGCCATCGCGGGCACGCTGTGCCAGGCGATCGATGGTTTCCTTCGGCAGGAGTTCGGTAATTGGTATTCCCGATACGGTCGAATATCGAGGCAGCGGGACCATGGTGTCGCCATGACCACCCAGCACGAATGCGTGGACGTTCTGCACCGAGACGTTCAACTCCATCGCGATGAAGGTTCGGAACCGGGCGGAATCCAGGACACCGGCCATGCCGATGACGCGTTCTTTCGGGAAACCGCTCACTCGATAAGCGGTCTGCACCATTGCGTCCAGAGGGTTGCTGACAACGATGATGATGCACTTGGGTGAGTTCTTGACGACCTGCTCGGTGACACCCTTCACGATCTCGTAGTTTGTCTTCAGCAGATCGTCGCGGCTCATCCCCGGTTTCCGGGGAATGCCGGCGGTGATCACAACGATGTCGGAATTCGCCGTGTCCTTGTAATTGTTCGTTCCCGTGATCCTGTTGTCATAGCCCTCGATCGGGGCGGACTCCGCCAGGTCGAGCGCTTTTCCCTGTGGGACACCTTCGATGATATCGATGAGAACGACGTCTCCGAGCTGTTTATCCGCGATCCTCTGTCCCGCAGTAGCGCCAACGGCGCCGGCACCGACGATACTGATTTTCTTTCTTGCCATTTACATGTTCTCCACAATCGCTTTCGCAAATTCCGAAGTCTTGACCTTGGTTGCACCCACCATCAAGCGCTCCAGATCGTAGGTGACCTTCCCCTGCTGGATCGTCTTTGCAAACCCTCGCTCAATGGTTTGCGCCACCTCTTTCCAGCCCATATGCTCAAACATCATACAGCCCGACAGCATCACACTCCCGGGATTGATCATGTCTTTGTCTGCGTATTTGGGTGCGGTGCCGTGCGTCGCCTCGAACACGGCAAAACCATCACCGATATTCGCGCCCGGCGCGATGCCGAGGCCGCCGACTTGTGCGGCGCAGGCATCGGAGAGATAGTCGCCGTTGAGATTGGGTGTGGCGATGACGTCGTACTCATCGGGACGCGTCAGCACCTGCTGCAGCATCGAGTCTGCGATGCGATCCTTCATCAGCAGCTTGCCCTCGGGAATCCGGGAGTCGTATTTCGACGTCACTTCTTCTTCGGTAACGGTCTGTGCGCCAAATTCCTCGCGCGCGAGCTCGTAGCCCCAGTCACGGAACGCGCCCTCGGTGTATTTCATGATGTTTCCCTTGTGCACAATCGTCACGGAACGGCGTTTATTTTCCAGGGCATACTGAATCGCGCGGCGGACCAGGTTTTTGGTGGCGGTGATCGAGATCGGCTTGATGCCGATGCCCGAATCCGGTCTCACTTTCTTGCCGAATTCCTTCTGAAGAAACGCGATGATCTTCTGAGCTTCCGGGCTATTGGCCGGCCACTCGATGCCCGCATAGACGTCTTCGGTATTTTCACGATAGATGACGACATCCAGCTTTTCAGGATGCTTGACTGGACTCGGAACCCCCTCAAAGTACCGCACTGGCCGGACGCAGGCATACAGATTCATCAACTGGCGCAGAGTGACATTCAGGCTGCGGATTCCACCGCCGACAGGGGTTGTCAGGGGTCCTTTGATCGCAATCCGGAATTCCTGGATGGCGGCAAGCGTATCGTCAGGCAGCCAGCTTCCGAATTTGTTGAACGATTTCTCTCCCGCGAAGACTTCAAACCACGCAACCTTGCGTTTTCCTCTCGAAATTTTTTCAACGGCCGCATCGAAAACGAGTTGAGATGCCTTCCAGATATCGCGGCCCGTTCCGTCTCCTTCGATAAAAGGAATAATCGGGTTGTCGGGAACGACCAGCTTCGTACCGCTCAGGGTGATTTTTTCTCCGGATGAGGGAACTTCGACTCCGTTAAACTGCATCAAGCCTCCTAATGGATTCGCTCGCGAACGAAAACGCGTGAAGCTACCACGCGCTTGAAAAGAATGTCAATTGACACCCCCCAGTATCTCTGCTAACTTCCGGAATTTGTTTTCGTTCCGTCGCGCTTCTCACCAAAACCAGTGGGGGGTTATGAAAGGTGTTCGTTGCAAAAAAGATCTTTTTGACCAAGGGCGTGGGAAAACACAAGGAAAAACTCACGAGCTTTGAAATGGCCCTGCGCGACGCGGGGCTGGCTCCCTACAACCTGGTTCGAGTCTCCAGCATCTTCCCGCCGCAATGCAGACTAATCCCGAGATCTCAAGGAATCAAACTTCTCCACGCCGGTCAAATTGTTTTCTGCGTCATGAGCGAAAACGCAACGAACGAGCCTCACCGCCTCATTGCAGCAACCGTGGGAATCGCAAGCCCGACCGATCCCAACGCTTACGGTTATCTCTCCGAGCACCACTCGTACGGCCAGACAGATCACGATGCCGCTGAGTACGCCGAAGAACTGGCTGCGGACATGCTTGCGACAACCCTCGGCGTAGACTTCGATCCGGATCGAAGCTGGGATGAAAAGAAGGAGATCTACAGGATCTCAACCAAGATTGTGAAAGTAACCAACATCACCCAGTCCGCGATCGGTGACAAGAAAGGCCTTTGGACCACGGTCGTGGCCGGTGCAGTCTTTATTCCCGAGCCGCTCTATGTTCCGGAGTAGAAGGGCCATTCGCATCATTGGCGTAATTCGCGGTTACGACCCCATTTTTTAATTCCAGTGAATTCACCACCAAAGCTGTGGAGAGGAATCGCCTCACCTCGGCTTCAGAAAAGCGGAGGTACGTCCTGCATGGTTCCCAACGGGAAGAGGTGGTCCATGCTGTCGATCGCTATCGGATGTTACGTTTCTTCGATTACGCGACAAGATTCGGTATGGGATGGTGATGCGGTCATAGCCGGCGCTCGCAATTGCACGACCGTGGCCTGTATTAGAGGTCCGGTAACTCATTGAATCTATTTCTACGGACGCGGAGAGCCGCCTGTCCTCATCAAGGCTTTGGCGGAGTGCGTCGGCGTTTTGCTGTAGCGGCCCTATTCGTATCGCAGGGCGCGCAAAGGATCCACATTCGACGCGCGGCGCGCCGGGACGTAGCTTGCGGCTAGAGTCAGACCTATAAGCAGAGTCGGCACGGCTATGTAGGTTGCGACGTCGGACACTGCCAGGCCGACGACGGCCGCCGTCACAAGGCGAATGACCGCGACACAGGCAATGGCGCCGGCGAGAATTCCTGCGAGCGCGAGGACCATGCCCTGCCGTAAAACCATCATCAACACGTTCACGCGTCCGGCACCGATGGCCATTCTGATTCCGATTTCGCGTGTCCGGCGTGCGACGGAATACGCGACCAGACCGTATAACCCAACGAGCGCCAGCGTGAGTCCGAGAAGTCCCATGCCGGTTGCGGTCTTCAAAACAAGCAATTGCGCTCCAGTCGCTTCCCGTTCGTAGTAGCTCGAGAATGTGCGGAGGCTGAACACCGGCTGGTTCATGTCGAGAGTACGTACGACGTCGCGTAATGGACCAGCGAGAGGTGAAGCGTCCGCGTTCACGGTTTCAACGAGCAGCGACATTTGCGGCTTCTCTTGTTGCCGGAATGGCAAGTACAGGAAAGGTGTGGGCGGTTCGAGGATGTTCGAATACTTTTCCGATTTCGCGAGCCCAATTACTTCGAGCCAGGGGCCATCGTTATTCAGGCGTACGCGTTTGCCGATGGAGTCGCGGTCGGGCCAATATGTGGCGGCAAACACCTCGTTGATGATTGCGACGCGAGATGAACCATCGTCGTCCTGCAGCGTGAACGCGCGGCCTCGGACAATTGCAGTTTTCATCGTATCGAAATAGTTTTCATCAACAACAGCCGTAGCCACTGCCGCGTTCTCTTGTCCCTGAGGAAACTGATAACCTTCCGGTACCACCGGCCTGCGCGAAGCGAAACCACGAGCGAGTGGAATGGCATCTGCCAGGGCGACGGACCTGACGCCCGGCAGAGCGCGGGCGCGATCGACAAGGTTGCGATAGAACTGACGCGTCTGAGCGGGCGTATACCGGACGAACGAGGTATCGAGTCCCATTGTGATGAGATGATCCTTACGAAACCCGGGATCGAGCTCCAATGTGTTGCGAAAGCCGGCCCGAAACATTCCAGTGACCACGAGCAAAACCATCGACAATGCGATTTGTGCGACTACCAGTACATTGCGTCCGATCATGCGGCGCCGCGCTGTGTCTGCTAATTCGGAACCCTTCAACCCGGTGACGAGATCGGTCTTCATGCTCTGCCATGCCGGAGCCAGACCGAACAGAACGGCACTGATGACGGCTGCAAAAAAACTGAATGTGAGGACCCGATAATCCAATTGCGGTGAGACAACCACCGGGATATCGGTCGGTACAACGGCCTGAGCTGCGTTCGCCATGAAGCGGATGCCCGCGTAAGCGATTCCCAGGCCCGACATACCGCCAAAAAGCGCCAACAAAAGACTCTCCGTTAAGAGTTGGCGGAGTAGACGAGTCCGGCTCACGCCCAGCGCCAACCGGATCGCTATTTCACGCGATCGAGCGCGAGCGCGGCCGAGCATCAAGTTGGCAACGTTCGCGCAGGCAATCATTAATACCACCGCTGCAAGGCCTGTCATCATGACGCTGATGATCGCGTTTGCTCGAGACATTCGAATGCGCTGCTGAAGCTCGGTTCGAACGGCCATCGTCCGATTCCGATTCGCGTCGGGATATTGCTGTTCCAGTTCCTTCCAAACCGCCGCCATCTCAGTCTCCGCGCTTTCGCGAGATTTGTCCGGCTTCAGGCGCCCCTTTACCTCCAACGTCCGAGCCTTTCTGTCTTCGAGCGGATTCTCCTGAACGGACGCAAGCCGCTGTTCCATCGCCAGGGGAACATAAAACGCTGGCCGGACGAACTGATTCAATCCAGTAAAACTTTCGGGCGCTATACCGATCACATTGAAGTCGATGCCGTTGATCGTCACGACACGATTGAGGATCGATTGATCCGCGCCCAAAATGTTTTTCCAAAAGTCATAACCCAACACGACGACAGCGTCACGTCCAGGGACTTTTCCCTCTTCAGCCGTGAATCCGCGGCCGATCATCGGCTGTACACGCAGTGCGCTGAAGAAATTCTCACTGACCATCATTCCGAGCCGCATCTCCCGCGTCGTGTCTCGCGACCGAGAGAAGCTCAGCGGCATCATTTCGCTGGCAATCAATCCTTCGAAAGATTGAGACTTTTCGCGGAGGTCGCGGTAGTTCGCATAAGACAGCAGGCCTAGAGAGGTTGAATCTTCGGGACCGTAAACGCTCACGGTCACAACTGCGTCCGGCTCGGGCACCGGAAGTGGACGCAACAGAATCGCATCATGAAAGCTGAACATGGTGCTGTTCACACCGATGCCCAATGCAACCGATAGCGTGGCGACAACTGTTAGGCCGGGATTCCTGGCCAACATTCGAAGAGAGTGACGGATTTCCTGGAGGAACATAGGCGCATGTACGCTGTAGTTTTCGCGAATGTTCCCGAAAACTTCCGACTGCGCTGCCCTCGTATGAATGATGGACAGCCCTGTTTAACGATGTACACGACTAGTTGCGCGCTGGGGGTCGCACCGCCTCTTGCGCGCCCGACTTCCCAGCGCTTACACCAAATGCCGCGCCGTCCCTGGTGAAACAAAGGGTGTATTCAACCTATCGGCAAAAGGACCGCGCTTGTTTAACGCGAAATAGGGTCGTCCTTCGACATGATGATCGTGCTTGCGGAGGAAGACCAAGAGAACAGAGGCGGGCGAGCAAAGGTCAGCCGCCCCGCGCCTTGTATGGAAGGAGTGGGGGGTGAGGGGATAGTGACCGTCAAAACTTAAGGTAATGGAGAGCGAAAGGGAATCGTTTAGAAATCTGACCACACCATCGAAGCCGTCCTTTATCCCGACCTTGTGCCAATTCTCAGGACGAAGCAGGCAATTTTGGCCTGCACGGGAAATTTCACCCTGCCCGACTCCAGGCGGAACCGGCCTGCGATGCGGAAAACACTAGGCAGCGCTGCTACATGAGATCGATTTCGAGTCGAGGTGCCTGTCGTGCCATGTAAATTAAAGTAGCTTTGTGCCATTTGAAATGGCAGACATTAACCTCCATGTTTCACGCCCTCGAGCCTGAGTCGGGCTGCCTGTAAGAACAGATCGAAACTCGTGGAGGGCAGACAGGCGGGTCGTTACGAAGCGAACTTCGTTTGCATTCAACCTGCTACGACAATCGTCATCACATTCCTGCATTTGTCGACGCCGATGACGACGAGATCCAGCAGGTCGACGTAACAGTAGGCTAAGAAACGTCTGTGGTCCGCAAAATCTTTGCGAGTTTCGGTCACGATTTTACGACTTCTTGTGCGGAGGTGGGCAGCTGATGCTCAGAACTCACAATATGTTCAAAAAGGACCCCTGATGGAGGAGCAATGTTGTCTGCCAGAACTCATGCGGAGATTGACCGCGTGACCGCAGAAGTGTTGGCCACGATTGAAAGACAGGAAGTTATTGAACGGATCACTGTCGTTCGGGCGTACCAGTATCTGTCAGAGACGTACCCAAACCGAACGGATTACGAAGACAGATTGACGAAGGCGGTTCGCGACCTTCGGCGCCTTTTCCAGAGGAATAGCACACTGGCCTTAGCCGTCGCAGTCGAAGCACTTTATGACACCATTATCCGAGACCGCTTTTCAGAATCTTTATCAGCCAACAAGACCACCAGCGCCATAGCGCGGTAGAAATGGCGAGCTTCTTCTTGGGCTATGGACGAAACCGTCGTTGAAAAGCCCATTATCCAGTTGAGCGAAGCCGGTCTGGTGCATCCCGGGGAACTCAAAGGATGCACTCCTACACTTTGCGGCTGTCACCTGGCCTGGTGAGCCAGTACATTGCCAGGGAACCGGGCCTGGATGTACGTGATGTGGCCGTTAATCTTGTTGAACCAGTGAGCGGTCCCGGGCGGGATGACCATCACGTCTCCCGGCTGGAGTTTGACCGTCTGCCCTCCCTTGATCCCCGCGGTCCGGTTCTTCGGATCGGGCATGGATCCGCCCGTCGTATAGGTAGCACTGCCTTCAAGGACGTAGTAAACCTCCGTCACGTCGTTACCATCACTTTCCTTCGTGTGCACGCTCGCGTTATTCGGCCCGTCGACTCGGCGGCGAATAGTGAAATTTTCCGGTGGAATGATTGTGGCGGCGTGACCAGCTACGACTGACTGCGGCGACTTGTCGTCGTCAAGAGTCTTCTTCAACTGAGCGGACGGAAAGAATTTGCCAGGCGGGGTCATCACGGCCTGGGCCATTCCCGCCAGGTCGTGCAGCGACAGTACCGCCATGATTAACAGAAGCGCACTAAACAACACTTTTTTCATCATCTTTCTTCCTCCTTGCAACAATCGTCACCCGTCGAGTGGAACGAGGAAGCGGTGGAACGTCGGAAGGTTTTTTAGTCGATCCGGTCTACACCCCCAACTGGCTTGCCAAATCTTCCATATTCTTTGCAGCGAAATCGACGGGCACCCGCGGAGCTGATTCTCCCGTACCAGGTCCATTCTCTCCCGGTCTTGCGATGTGCGCAGTCCGCAAACCATTCGCCGCCGCCGAACGCAGATCGTCGCTGTGCGCGGCGCACATCATCACTTCTTCGGGGCGCAGGTTCAGCGCCGCGGCGCTCATGAGGTAGACGGCAGGCTTCGGCTTGAAGTCGCGCGCGATCTCCGAGCCGAGAACAGCGTCCCATGAAAACTTATTGCGCCTTGCGATATCGACCATCAGCGCGATGTTGCCGTTGGAGCAGGGCGCCAGCATGAATTTGCGTTGGAGCCGCTTGAAGCCGGGGACCACATCGGGCCAGGTATCGATGCGGTGCCACGCGAGGTTGAGATTGTCGGCGACCTTGTCATCGAGCTTCCCCAGCCCGAATTTCGGCCTGATCTGGTCGAGCATGCGCCGGTGCAGGATATCGAGCTTGACGAAGGGCTGCCTTCCTGAACGCACCTCTTCCATGCTCGGCTGGTAGAGCGCGCGCCAGGCGTCGGCAAAGGCGTGCCAATCGAGATTGTAGCCGAGGGGCTTCAAGATGCGTTCCGCATCGCGGGCGACCCCGTTGCGCCAATCGGTACAAGTGCCGAACACGTCATAGACGAGCGCCTTCACTCCTTCGGCGGAGGCGCCGGGTCTGGCTTGAGCGAACACCCTGGTTAGAGCAAGAACCGGGCGGCCGGTAAACGCGCCTGCCGCCACTGCGATTGCGCCCCGAAGCACGCTGCGGCGAGTGATACTGGTCATCGTCCCCCTCCATGCGATCCGTTTTCATGCGTTCCACGAAAGAATAGCCCAAACGGCATCCAGCGCGAAGGTCGGCGCCAAAGAAAATCGTTGCACAGCATCCCGTATGCGACATTGCGCCCTCGGAACTCTCATGGGACCGTTGCATGATCCGCAGGCCCGTTCGGCCCGCTCCTGCCCCTCCAAAAGTTCCTGCGGAAGGGCCGATGGTGTTCTTGCCCTCCGCCCTCATAAAATCTGCTATCGTCTGTCTCACAGGAGCGCGTCATGGGAAACGTTCCGCCTCGATCTGAACGGCTGCCTGGATAATTCGTCCGAAATGAATTTTGTTGTTAGAAAACCCGGAGTCAGTAACAATCGCGCATATTCAGGTCAAATTTCGGGTCCATGCGAACGAGATGTACCCGTCGTCGAACTGGAACGTCACGTGTCTCGAGGAGGTACGAAAATGAACAATTGGAAGGTAACTAGTTCATCTTGTCGCCAGCGGTCGGTCGTCCGCCGAGTCCCGCTTACGATGATCGCAGTGATAGCGAGTCTTGCGGCCGCATATGCAGTTTTTGGTGTCAGCGGCTGGGCTACCGCGACGCCGTCCCCAGCGCAGGTCTCCGGGATGGCGAGGATGTCCGGCACGGTGAGTTCATCTAAACCGTTCAAGGCCGCGCAAGTCTACATCCGAAACGTAGACATGCGCATTATGTACATGGTCTTCACAAATGCGGGCCAATTTCGGGCCGTCTCGCTGTTTCCCGGCAACTATGAAATCAGTGCCACGGCGAAGGGATTCAAGTCGAATGTGCAGAAGCTGGCGGTGAAAGCCGGGGACAATCCGAAAATCAATGTACCGCTTCAGGAAGTGGCGAGCAGCAACGAGGGCGAAGCCGACCCGTTGCAAAATGTGGAAACCTTGAGGAGCAACCGCATCAAGGTGTCATTCGACACCTACGAGAACATCTTTCCAGCCGGGGCGGGACGCGACGTCGCGGAGCGGACCTGCATCATCTGTCATGGGGAAAACTTTCTTCCTTCGCAGCCTGGAAGTGCCGAGGTGTGGAACGCCCGCGTCGACCGTATGATGGGCAAAGCGAATTTCGATCGCCCCGCCAACTCATACGCAGAAGGCCTTCTGAGCTACAGAGCCCAACAGTTCCGCTTCGCGCGCAAGGACCGCGAAGACTTAGTGGCATACCTGGTCAAGAACTTCGGTCCTGGCGCGCCGCCGCGCAATGTCCGGACTGTCCAGGAAACACCCCTTGATGAAGCGAAGCTCGGCAAGGCGATGTTCATGGAGTACTACGTCCCTGAAGATCCGCCGGGACAAGGCGTGAATGCGCCGGAGTATGCCGGCCCGGGAGGACAACCCGGAAGAAGGCGGATACAGGATGTACGGTTTGATGCGGAAGGCAACGTATACGGAAGCGATCGTGGAATCCCTCGCCGGTTGGTCAAGGTCAATCCGCGTACGGGAGAACGGAAGGAGTGGGTGACACCCCATCCCAAGAGCGACGTCCACGAGGTGCTGATCTCCCCGGACGGCATGATTTGGATGCCGGAGCACGCAGAGGGAGGGGTGCGAAGCTACCTGCTCGGCTTCAACCCGAAGACCGAGAAATGGGATTTCAGCGTCGACGGAGATCCCACCGACGTTGTCCGGAATGGTATCAAGTGGATGCAGTCACAAGCCTTCGACTCGAAGCTTAATCTTTACATGGGATGGATCATGGGTGGTGCGCTGGCCAAGTACGAGAGAGAGACAGGAAAAGTAACCGTGTTTCCCATGCCAAGCACCAACGCCATTCCGTACGGCATCGTGTCGGACAGGAACGACAACCTTTTTATAGCGGATTGGGGCAGCGGTAAAATCGTAAAGTTCGACACACGTACTAGCGCGTGGACCGAATTTACGCCGCCGACATACCCCGGCCAGACCCGGCGTCCGAATGTGGATTATCAGAACAACATTTGGTGGGGCATCTGGGCCGCAGGCAAGCGCCCGGGCAAGCTGGCAAAACTGGACCAGACGACCGGCCGGATCACCGAGTACACGATTCCTGAGCAGAACGCGCAGCCCTACGACGTCTCTCAAGACCTCGAGGGCAACATCTGGTTCCCCGACTCACCGACGGCGGATCGAGGCGCGATGATCGGTAAGTTCAATCCGAAAGACCAGACGTTCACGTTCTATCCGAAGCCGCAGTTCAGCGCTGACACGCCCAAGATACAACTCACGAAAGACGGGGCCATCTGGTTCGCGCCGCGCGGGAGCCGAGATGCACCCGCCATTAGCGTGTTGTATCCCGATATGGATAAGATCACGACGTTTGGGGCGTACTATGTGAATGGTCCTCCAGGCTATCCTTACAAGTTTGCGGCTGCAACGGCAAAAACGGGTCAGTGAGAGATTCCCGTCGGCCAGTGCAGATTCCATTTTCGGCGTGGAACTGCACTGGCGGGGTCTCGACAAGTCAAAGTATCTATCCGCTCATCTCGCCAGGGGATTTGGCCTAACTTGGAATTTCACTGCCTTTGGTGGTGTTTCCGGTCCTCCTTCTCTATGCCAGCCCGCGTAGCTTGCAAAGTCCGCCCAGAGCCCCTTGCCCTTCCAGCCAGCCTTCGGATCGTCGACGCGGCCGTTCGCTGAACGCGGGAAGAAGCCCATCGGGTATGGCACTCGTAGCGTGACGAACTGCCTGGTCTGGGGGTCGAGCACTTCAATCGCGTCGGTGTTCACAGAACCATACATTGGCGCGTCTTTCCCCAGACCAAGCGTATCGTGGAGATCCATGTGAGTGAGATAGCTCTCGTTGGCGTGATAGACACTGTTGGTGTATGTCG
>Ga0137415_10000862_pt1 | contig 29580 bp, 27 predicted proteins | sample CZODoug3_1_1_16f_FD_183082 | JGI IMG/M metagenome (GOLD analysis project Ga0137415, IMG submission 183082) | Vadose zone soil fungal communities from Angelo Coast Range Reserve, California, USA - CZODoug3_1_1_16fungal (Hybrid Assembly) | ecosystem: Environmental > Terrestrial > Soil > Vadose...
GAGCGCGTGAAGAAGAGCGTCACGAAGGACGCGCTCCGCTCGCGCCCGCCGGGCATGTATCGCTTCCGCGAGCTGACGCCGCTCGACGACGGCGAGGAGCCGGTAACGCTCGGTGAAGGCAGCACACCGCTGCTGGCCCTGCCCAGGCTGGCCGCGCACCTCGGTCTTCGACATCTCTGGGGGAAAGACGAAGGTCAGAATCCGACCGGATCGTTCAAGGCGCGCGGCCTCGGCATGGCCATCACCAAGGCGCGGGGCCTCGGCGCGCGCGGCTTCGTCATTCCATCCGCGGGCAACGCCGGCGGCGCCGCCGCCGTGTACGCCGCGCGCTGCGGGCTGCCGTGCGCGGTGATCGTGCCGCGCGGCACGCCGCCGGCGGCGATCGCGGAGGCCGCCATCGGCGGGGCGAAGGTCTTCACCATCGAGGGCTCGATCGCTACCGCGGGCAAGGTCGTCGCGAAGGTCGCGCCGCAGATCGGCTGGTTCGATCTCTCGACGCTCAAGGAGCCCTACCGGCTCGAGGGCAAGAAGACCATGGGCCTCGAGCTGGCCGAGCAGCTCGGCTGGACGATGCCCGACATCCTCTTATATCCGACGGGCGGCGGCACCGGCCTCGTCGGGATCCCCAAGGGCTACGAGGAGCTGCGCGCGATGGGCTGGCTCGCCGGCGCGCTGCCGCGCATCGTGGCCGTGCAGGCCGAGGGCTGCGCGCCCATCGTGAAGGCGTTCCGCGAGGGCGCGGAGGCGACCGCGCCCTGGGACAACCCCACCACCCACGCGGCCGGCTTGCGCGTGCCCTCGCCCTTCGCGGGCCGCCAGATGCTGAGGATCCTGCGTGAGACGCGCGGCGACGCCATCGCCGTCGGCGAGGGCGCGATCCAGGACGCCCAGCGGCTGCTCGGCCGGCTCGAGGGCGTCTGGACGTCGCCCGAGGGCGCCGCCCTCGTGGCCGCACTCGCCGAGATGAAGGATCGGGGCGCCGTCGCCGCCGACGCGCGCGTGGTGCTGGTGCTGACGGGCGCCGGTATCAAGTACGACCCGCCGCCGCTGCCCCCCGCCGTCGACCTGACGGGTGCCGACGAGGAGATCGTCGCCGCGGTGCGGCGCGCGCTCGGCGTCTGACCCTCGGCGATGTGGTAGCATCGGCCCTCTATCGAGCACCCCTCGCTCCAGGAGGCCGGTCTTATGGCGATCGAGATCGGGAAGATCCGCAACGTCGGTGTCGTCGGCCACGGCGGCGTCGGCAAAACCTCCCTCGTGGAAGCCCTGCTCTTCACCGCCGGCGCCGTCACGCGGCTCGGCCGAGTGGACGACGGCAGCACGACCACGGACTTCGACCCCGACGAGGTCAAGCGCAAGATCTCGATCAACACCTCGGTCGCGTACCTCGACTGGAAGGGCCATCGCGTCAACCTCGTGGACACGCCCGGGTACGGTGACCTCATCGCCGACGCGCGCGCCGGCCTGCGGGTGGTGGACGCCGCGCTCGTCGTGGTGGACGCCGTGGCCGGCGTGCAGGTGCAGACGGAGAAGGTCTGGAAGTTCGCGAGCGAATACGAGCTGCCGCGCGCCATCGTCGTCAATCGCCTGGACCGCGAGCGCGCCGACTTCTTCCGCACGCTCGACTCGCTGACGCGCCGCCTCAAGGGTCGCATCGTGCCGCTGCACATCCCCGTCGGCGAGGAGTCGGGCTTCAAGGGCTACGTCGACCTCGCCAAGATGAAGGCGTTCGTCTACGCCGACGGCAAGTCGTCGGAGACGGACATTCCGGCCGATCTTGTCGAGCGCGCCCAGGAATGGCGCGAGAAGCTCGTGGAGGCGGCCGCCGAGACCGACGACGACCTGCTCACCAAGTACCTCGAGGAGGGCGTGCTCGACGAGGCCTCGATGCTCAAGGCGCTCAAGGGCGGCATCGGCGCCGGCAAGATCGTGCCGGTGCTCTGCGCGGGCGCCTCGAAGTCCATCGGCAGCCACCCGCTCCTCGACATGATCGCGCAGGAGTTTCCGTCGCCCGCCGACCGGGGCGACATCACCGGCACCGACGTGAAGGCCAAGCAGACGGCGACGCGGTCCGCGGACGCCAAGCAGCCGCCCGTCGCGCTCGTGTTCAAGACGCTGCAGGATCCCCACATCGGCAAGCTCTCGCTCTTTCGCGTGATGAGCGGCATCGTGCGCGCGGACTCCACGCTGCTCAACCCGACACGCGGCGCTCGCGAGCGCATGGGCCACGTGGCGTGGCTGCAGGGCAAGACCCAGAAGCCCGTGACGGACCTCGGGCCCGGCGAGATCGGCGTCGCCCAGAAGCTCAAGGAGACGCTCACCGGCGACACGCTCACCGACGAGGCGCACGCATTCGAGATACCGCGCATCACCTTCCCCGAGCCGGCCATCAACTTCGCGATCCAGCCCAAGACGCGCGGCGACGAGGACAAGATCTCCAACGCGCTGTCGCGCATCGAGGAGGAGGATCCGACCGTCCACCACCAGTTCGACCCGGAGACCAAGCAGCTGCTGATCTCCGGCGTCGGCAGCATGCACGTGGAGATGACCGTCGAGCGCATGAAGCGCAAGTACAACGTGGACGTCACGCTGCTGCCGCCGCGCATCCCCTACAAGGAGACGGTGAAGGGGCGCGCGGAGGGGCAGGGCAAGTACAAGAAGCAGACGGGCGGCCGCGGCCAGTACGGCGACACGTGGCTGCGCGTGGAGCCGATGACGCGCGGCGGCGGCTTCGAGTTCGTGGACGACATCTTCGGCGGCGCCGTGCCGCGCAACTTCATCCCCTCCGTCGAGAAGGGCGTCCGCGACTGCATGAAGAAGGGCATCCTCGCCGGCTACCCGATCGTGGACATGAAGGTGACGCTCTACGACGGCTCGTACCACGACGTCGACTCCTCCGACATGGCGTTCCAGATCGCCGCCTCGTTGGGCCTGCAGAAAGTCTTCATGGAGGCCCACCCGATCTTGTTGGAGCCGGTGATGAACGTCGAGGTGACCACGCCCGCCGAGGTGGCCGGCGACATCATCGGCGACCTCAACTCGCGGCGCGGCCGCATCGTCGGCATGGAGCCCGCGGGGGAGACGGCGGTCGTCCGCGCGCAGGCGCCGATGGCCGAGATGCTCACGTACGAGTCCAGCCTCCGGTCCATGACCGGTGGCCGCGGCGGCTACTCGATGGAGTTCTCGCACTACGAGGAAGTCCCCTCGTTCATCGCCGACAAGGTGGTGAAGGAGGTCAAGGCGGAGAAGGAAAAGGCCGAGAAGCACTGAGCCGGACGCACTAGAATAGACGTCGGATGATCTTCCAGCAGCTGCTGAACGAGGAGTCGGGCTGCCTGTCCTACCTGATCGGCTGCGCCCAGGCCGGGCGCGCCGTCGTGGTCGACCCGGGACGGGACCGCGTGCACGACTATCTCCGCATCGCCCGCAAGAAGGGCCTGACCATCACCGACGTGGTCGAGACGCACACGCACGCCGATCACATCTCGGGCAACCGCGACCTCGCCGCCGCCACCCAGGCCGCCATCCACGTGCACCGCGCGGCCGGGGTGACCTTCCCGCACGCGACGCTCGCCGACGGCGACGTGCTCCGCCTCGGCAACGTCGAGCTGAAGGTCTGCCACGCGCCCGGCCACACGCCCGACTCGATCTGCCTGCTCGTGACCGACCACACGCGCGCCGCCGAGCCGTGGTTCGTGCTCACCGGCGACACGCTCTTCGTCGGCTCCGTCGGACGCCCCGACCTCGGCGGCGCCTCGGCGGCCGAGGATCTCTGGGAGACGCTGCGCCGCGTGCTGCTGCCGCTGCCCGACGGCGTCGAGGTCTATCCGGCCCACGGCGCCGGCAGCGCGTGCGGGCGCGCGATGAGCGCGAAGGCCGCGTCGACGATCGGCTTCGAGCGGCGCTTCAACCCGGCCTTCCGCTTCGACGAGAAGGTGCGCTTCGTGGACTACATCATGGAGGACGTGCCGCCGAAGCCCGCCGCCTTCGAGACGATCGTGGCGAAGAACCGCGGCCTGCTGCCGCTCACGGCCGCCAAGCCGCGGCCGATGAGCGCGCGTGAGGCGTGGGAGGCGGCGCAGGCGGGCGCCACCATCCTCGACCTGCGCGATCCGGGCACGCACGGCGAGACCCATCCGGCCGGCGCCCTCAACGTCTGGATCGAGGGCCCGCAGTTCGCCGAGCGCGTGGCCGGGTTCGTGCCGGCGGGCGCCCGCGTCGTCGTGCTGGCCCAGGCGCCCTCCGACGTCGACCGCGCGGTGCAGGCGCTCTCGCGCGTCGGCGTCGACGACGTGATCGGCTATCTGCAGTGGGGCATGATCGACTGGCGCGACGCCGGGCTGCCGGTGGAGTCGGTGCCGCAGATCACCGCCTACGATCTGCACACGATGCTGGAGGGCGAGGGCGTGGTCGTCGTCGACGTCCGCGAGCCCTTCGAGTGGCTCGAGGGTCACGTGCAGGGCGCGACCCACCTGCCGATGTTCGAGGCCGTCGCGCGCGCCGCCGAGCTGCCCGCCGACCGGCCGAAGGCCGTCGTCTGCGCGGGCGGGCTGCGCTCGAGCACCACCATCAGCGCCCTCAAGCGCCGCGTGCCCGGCCCGTGGCTCAACGTCACGGGCGGCATGGGCGCCTGGCTGAAGGCGGGCTACGGCGTCACCCGCGCGTAAGGTCTGATGGCGTCCGCGCTGCGCGCGCAGTGGGACGCGCTCGTGAGCCGCGCGTGGCCGGTCTGGGGCGCCGCGCTCCTCGTCGCCACCGTCAACGTCTTCCTCTTCGCCTTCGACCGGCCCTGGACCGCCTCCGACGGGCTGCGCAACTGGGGCGACTGGGTGCTCACCGCCGCCGGTCTCGTGCGCCGCCCGGATTTATTGCCGCCGTGGCTCTACTCCGGCTCGCTGCTCAACCTCGGCGTGCTGCTCGGCGGCGCGGCGGGCGCGCTGTGCGCGCGCGAGTTCGCGATCCGCGTGCCCGCGCGCGGCGAGCTGGTCAAGGGCGCGGCCGGCGGCGTGCTGATGGGCGTGGGCGCCACGCTCGCCTTCGGCTGCAACATCGGCGGCTTCTTCTCCGCGGTGAGCGCGCTGAGCCTCGCCGGCTTCGCGATGATGCTCGGACTCGGCGTCGGCGCCTTTCTCGGCCTGCGCTATCTGCTCTGGGAGACCGCGCGGCGCCCGCACTGGTCGAGCGGCCGCGGGCGGACGTGGGCGCGGGCGCGTCGCGACGCGAGCCGCCAGCCGCTCGCCGGCGTGCTCTTGCTCGCCGCGCTGCTGGTCATCCCCTTCGCCTACGCGGCCGCCGGCCATCCGCAGCGCGGTGTCTTCCTCCTCTTCGGCGCCGCGTTCGGCGTGATCTTCCAGCGCTCGCGCTTCTGCCTCGTGCGCGCCTTCCGCGAGCCGTTCATGACCGGCGACGCCGAGCACACACGGGCGGCGGCGCTGGCGCTGGTCGTGAGCACGCTCGGCTTCGCGATCCTCAAGTTCACCGACCTCAAGGACAAGGGCGACTGGGTGTTCGCGGCCGCCGGCGTCGGCGGGCTCCTCGGCGGCACGCTGTTCGGCATCGGCATGACCCTCGCCGGCGGCTGCGGCGCGGGCTCGATCTGGCGCGCCGGCGAGGGACAGGTGAAGCTCTGGGCCGCCGTCGCGTGCTTCGCCGTGGGCGCCTCCGCCGCCCGACTGGCGCTCGGCGGCGCGCTGGGCAAGCTCGGCATCGCGGTGTTCCTGCCGGCGGCCGTCGGCTGGGGCGCGGCGCTGCTGCTCGTGATCGCAGTGGCGGCCGCGTGGGCGCTCGCGTCGACGTGGAACGAGGACGCGAGAAAATTCACCATACCGGACTGAACCGCTGTACCTTACCGTCGCAGTTCAGCGACCGTGGCAGTTCCAGGGGGGACGTCATGGCACGGATGAGCCGCAGGGACTTCCTCAAGGCATCGAGTGGCGCGGCCGTCGCCATCTCGGGTCTCGCCGGCTGCGCCGGCACCGCCGCGCCGACCGCGACGACCACCCCCGCTGATCTCGCCCCCACCTCGGGCCGCCGCGTGATCGTGATCGGCGGCGGCTGGGGCGGCGCCACCGCCGCCAAGTACGTGCGGATGGAAGACCCCTCGCTCGAAGTGATCCTCATCGAGCCCAACACCAAGTTCGTGTCGTGCCCGTTCAGCAACCTCGTGCTCAGCGGCGTGCGCTCGATCGGCAGCCTGACGTTCGGCTACAACGCGTTGCGCGAGCAGCACGGCGTCAGGATCATCCACGACACCGCGACGGCCATCGAGCCCGACGCGCGGCGCGTGCGGCTGGGCCGGGGCTTTCTCACGTACGATCGCCTCATCGTCGCCCCCGGCATCGATTTCCAGACGGAGCAGATCGAGGGGCTCGCGGCCGCCGGCGACAACGTGCTGCACGCGTGGAAGGCCGGGCCGCAGACGGTGGCGCTGGCGCGCCAGCTCAAGGAGATGCCCGACGGCGGCGTGTTCGTGATGTCGATTCCGCCCGCGGCCTATCGGTGCCCGCCCGGCCCCTACGAGCGCGCGTGCCAGGTGGCCTGGTACCTCAAGACGCACAAGCCGCGCGCGAAGCTGCTCGTGCTCGACGCCAACCAGAACGTGATCTCCAAGCCCGCGCTCTTCCGCGCCGCCTGGCAGGCGTACCCGAACCTCGAGTACCGCGCCTCCAGCAAGGTGGTGAAGGTCGATCCGGCCGCGCGCGAGGTGACCACGGAGTTCGGCGACAAGGTGCGCTACGACGTCGTGAACGTCATCCCGCCGCAGCGCGCGGGCGCCATCGCCGTGGCCGCCGACCTCGTCGGCGTCGACAAGCGCTGGTGCGAGGTCGATCACGTGACCTACGAGTCGGTCAAGGCGAAGAACGTTCACGTCATCGGCGACTCGACGATCGGCATTCCGATACCGAAGTCGGGCACGGCCGCCAACAGCATGGGCAAGATCGCCGCCACCGCGGTCGTGCATCTAATAAACGGGCGCGCGGCGCCGCAGATGCCGCCGATCAACACCTGCTACTCGTGGGTCAGTGACTCGGAGGCGATGGCCGTCGTCAACGCGTACCGCATCGACAACGGCAAGGTGGTGCAGATCGAGCAGAAGCTGACGCCGGGCCAGTCCACGCTCTACGCACAGCACGCGATGGCGTGGGCGGCCAGCATCTGGGCCGACATCCTTGCGTAGGGGGGCAGGCGCCATGCGTCCTCTCGTCATCGCGGCCGCGCTGGCGACCGCGCTGGCGGCGGCTCCGGCCACCGCCGGTCCGGTCGACACGCCCGGGTTCACGAGCGCGTTTTCGTGCAGCGCCTGTCACGGGCGCGCCGGCGCGAGCCGCGCCGACGCCGTGCCGATCCTGGCCGGCATGCCGGCCTGGTATCTCAAGAAGGCGATCGACGACTACGCGGCGGGGCGCCGGCCGTCGCCGGAGATGGAGCCGTTCTCGAAGATGGTCAAGACGCTCGGCGCCGACGAGGTCGCGGGGTACTTCGCCGCGCAGCCGCGCGAGGTGTCGCAGAGCAAGGTCGACCGCACGGCCATCGTCAACGGCCGCACGGCGTCGGCGACCTGCGCGGCCTGCCACGGCGAGGACGGCCGCGGCAACCAGGCGAAGGGCACGCCCGACCTCACGGGCCAGCCGCCCGGCTACCTGCTCAACCAGATGAAGCTCTTCAAGGCCGAGAAGCGCAGCCCCGGCGACGCCACCCTCACGTCGATCAAGGTCTTCATGAAGTCCATCGACGACAAGACGCTCGCCGACCTCGCCGCCTACTACTCGAGCCTCGGGAGGTAAGCCGCCCGTCTCGTGTCGCTCGTCTTCGGCGGCCTCCTCGTCGTACTCGGTGTGGTCGGAGCCTTCGTGGCGGGTCTCCTCGGCGTCGGCGGCGCCATCGTCATGATCCCGCTCCTGCTCTACGTGCCGCCGCTCCTGGGCGTCGGCCGCTTCGACGTCAAGACGGTGGCGGCGATCACGATGGTCCAGGTCCTGGTCGCCGCCGTGTCGGGCGTCGTCGCGCACGGCCGCCATCGCGCCGTGAACCCGCGGCTCGCCTGGGTCGGAGGCCTCACCATGGCCGTCGGCTCGCTGGCCGGCGCCGTCGCCTCGAAGCACGTGCCGCATCGCGTGCTGCTGATCGTCTTCGCCCTCATGGTTACCGGGGCCTTCGCGCTGATGTTCCTGCCGGAGCCGCCGGCGGACATCACGACGCCGGCAGAGGCGAAGCCGCACCGCCGGCGGCTGATCATGGCCGTGACCGGCGGCGTCGGGCTCGCCGCCGGCCTCGTCGGCGCGGGCGGCGCCTTTCTGCTGGTGCCGTTGCTGCTCGTGGTCGTCGGCGTGCCGATCCGCGTGACCATCGGCTCCTCGCTGGCCATCACCGCCTTCGCCGCGACGGCGGGCGTGGCCGGCAAGCTGGTGACCCACCAGGTCCCGCTGGTGCCCGCGCTGCTGGTGGCCCTCGGCGCCCTGCCGGGCGCGCAGCTGGGCGGGCTCGCGAGCCAACGGCTGTCTGGCGTTGCCCTCAAGCGGATACTGTTCGTGGTGATCGTGCTCACCGGCGTCCGCGTCTGGTGGGACGTCCTGGCCGACTGATAGAACCAAGACAGAGGAAACCAAGACAGAGGAGCGCCACGGGTTTCCCGGGCCGGTCCGAACGCTGGGGGGTTTGGGGGCCATCTCGGGGCCCCCAACGAGACAGAGGAGCGCCACGGGTTTCCCGGGGCGGTCCGAACGCTGGGGGGTTTGGGGGCCATCTCGGGGCCCCCAACAAGACAGAGGACCGGCCCGGGTTTCCCGGGCCGGTCCGAACGCTGGGGGGTTTGGGGGCCATATCGGGGCCCCCAACAAGAATGACGAGATACGGCTTCGTGATCGACCACCGCAAGTGCATCGGCTGCCACGCGTGCACGGTGGCGTGCAAGGAAGAAAACCAGGTGCCGCTCGGGACCTTCCGCACGTGGGTCAAGTACGTCGAGAAGGGGACGTGGCCGCACACGCGCCGCTACTTCTCCGTGCTGCGCTGCAATCACTGCGACGACGCGCCCTGCGTGACGATCTGCCCGACCGTCGCCCTCTACCGCCGCGCCGACGGCATCGTGGACTTCGACGGCGCGCGCTGCATCGGCTGCAAGTCCTGCATGCAGGGCTGCCCCTACGACGCGCTCTACATCGACCCGAACACGAACACCGCGGCCAAGTGCCACTACTGCGCGCACCGGCTGGAGGTCGGGCTCGAGCCCGCGTGCGTGATCGTGTGCCCCGAGCGCGCCATCATCGCCGGCGATCTCGACGATCCGCGCACCGAGATCGCGCGGCTCGTCGGGCGCGAGCAGGTGGAGGTGCGCAAGCCCGAGCAGGGCACGCGCCCGAAGGTCTACTACGTCGGCGCCGATTCCTCCACGCTGTCGCCGACGCTGCAGCGTGCGGCGCCGACCTGGCTCTGGGGCCAGCGGCCGGCGGCGGAGGCGGACCTCGTGGGCATGGTGGCGGCGCTGCAGGCGAGCGAGCACGGGGCCGAGGCGCTCGCGCGCCCCGTGTACGACGCGCCGCACGCGCCACGGCCCTGGGGCGGGCGGGTCAGCGCGTATCTGTGGACCAAGTCGATCGCGGCGGGCGCGCTGCTCGTCTCGGCGATCGCCGGCTCCGCGTGGTGGGGGACGACGCTCACGGTGACCGCGCCCGCCATCAGCCTGTTGTTCGTCCTGCTCACGACGGCGCTGCTCGTGCTCGATCTCAAGCGCCCCGAGCGTTTCCTCTACATCCTCTTCAAGCCCAACTGGCGCTCGTGGCTGGTCTGGGGCGCCTGGATCCTCCTCGCCTTCGGCGGCGCCGCCGCCGCCTGGCTGCTCGCGGGATTGACGGGACACTACGTGCCGGACGCCGCGCGGCTGCCCGTCGCGGCGCTCGCCGCCGCGACGGCGGGCTACAGCGCCTTCCTGTTCGGCCAGGCCGAGGGCCGCGATTTCTGGCAGAGCCCGCTCGTGCTGCCTCACCTCGTCGTCTCCGCGTTCGTCGCCGGCTGCGCGGCGCTGCTGCTGGCGTCGATCGCGTGGCCGGGGACGGTGCCGTTGCGCGGACCGATGCCGCGACGCTACGTCACGGTGGACGACGTCCTGACGCCGCTGCTGTTCATGGCCCTGCTCGCCCACGGCGCGCTCCTGCTGATCGAGGTGCTGAGCCGCCATCCGGTGCGCGACGCGGCCCTGGCCGCGCGCCTCCTGACGCGCGGCGCGTACCGCGCACGGTTCTGGGGCGGCGTCATGGTGCTCGGCACGCTGGCGCCGATGACCGCGCTGCTCGTCGCCGCCACCGCGAATTCGACGGTGCTCACCATCATCGGCGCGTTGCTGGCGCTCGCCGGCCTCTGGCTCTGGGAAGACCTATGGGTCAAGGCCGGCCAGTCGATCCCGCTGAGCTGAGGGTGGCGGAAGGAGAACGATGAATCGCCCGATTGCCGAGCCGCTGCATCCGGTGGCGCGCGACCTGACACCGCGCGAGGGCGGGCTGGCCGCCTATCCGCCCGTCGAGCGCTGGGACGACTGGCAGGAGTTCGATCCCGTCGCCTGGCCGAAGAAAGTTCCGCGACGCTACGAGCTGATCCCGACCATCTGCTTCAACTGCGAGGCCGCCTGCGGCCTGCTCGCGTACGTCGACAAGGAGACGCTGAAGATCCAGAAGTTCGAGGGCAACCCCGTGCATCCGGGCAGCCGCGGCCGCAACTGCGCCAAGGGCCCGGCCACGCTGAATCAGGTCCAGGATCCCGAGCGCATCCTCTACCCGATGCGCCGCCAGGGCCCACGCGGCGCCGGTCAATGGCAGCGCGTGACCTGGGACGACGCGCTCGACGATATCGCCGGCCGCATTCGGCAGGCCCTCGTCGAGCGTCGGCCCAAGGAAATCATGTATCACCTGGGCCGCCCCGGGCACGAGCTCGTCTACCTGCAGCGCGTGTTTCACGCGTGGGGGATCGACGGCCACAACAGCCACACCAACGTCTGCTCGTCCAGCGCGCGCGCCGGCTACGCCTTCTGGCACGGCATGGACCGGCCCTCGCCGGATCACGCCAACGCCCGCTTCATCCTGCTGCTGTCCTCGCACCTCGAGACCGGCCACTACTTCAACCCGCACGCGCAGCGGATCATCGAGGCCAAGATGCGCGGCGCGAAGGTCGCCGTCATCGACTCGCGCCTGTCCAACACCGCCTCGATGGCCGACTACTGGCTCTCGCCGTGGCCCGGGACGGAGGCGGCCATCCTGCTCGCCATGGCGCGCCTGCTCGTGAGCGAGCGGCGCTACGATCGCGCGTTCGTCGAGAAGTGGACGAACTGGGACGAGTACCTGCGCGAGGAGCGGCCCGATCTGCCGGTGACCTTCGACAGCTTCCACACCGCGCTCGAGGAGCTGTACGCGCCGTACACGCCGGAGTTCGCGGCGGAGGAGAGCGGCGTGCCGGCGGCGACGATCGTCGAGATCGCGCGCGCGATCGGCGCCGCGGGCGGCGCGCTCGCCACCCACATCTGGCGCAACACCGCCGCCGGCAACCTCGGCGGCTGGCAGGTGGCGCGCGCGCTCGAGCTGCTGGTGGTGCTGATGGGCGCCGTGTCCACTCCCGGCGGCACGGCGCCGAGCGCCTGGAACAAGGCGATCCCCGCGCCGCCGATGATGCCGCCGCCGGGCAAGGTCTGGAGCGAGCTGCTGATGCCCCGGGAGTATCCACTGGCGTTCTTCGAGATGTCGTTCCTGCTTCCGCACTTCCTGCGCGAGGGCCGCGGCAAGCTGGCCATGTATTTCACGCGCGTCTACAACCCCGTGTGGACCAACCCCGACGGGATGTCGTGGATCGAGGCGCTCACCGACGAGGCCAAGATCGAGCGGCACGCGTGTCTGACGCCGGTGTGGAGCGAGACGGCGTGGTTCGCGGACTACGTGCTGCCGATGGGCCACGCCTCCGAGCGCCACGATCTCATGTCGCAGGAGACGCACGCGGCGCGCTGGATCGGCTTCCGCCAGCCCGTGCTCCGCGTCGCCCTCGCCAAGCGCGGCAAGACGTTCGACCTCACGTGGCAGGCCCACGAGGCGGCCGGGCTCGGTCAGGTGTGGGAGGAGGACGAGTTCTGGATCGAGCTCTCGTGGCGGATCGATCCCGACGGCGCGCTCGGCATCCGCAAGTACTTCGAGTCGCCCTACCGCCCGGGCGCCAAGGTGCGCATCGAGGAGATCTACCGCTGGATCTTCGAGAACAGCGTGCCGGGGCTGCCGGAGGCGGCCAAGCGGGAAGGTCTCACGCCGCTCGCCTACATGCGCAAGTACGGCGCGTTCCTCGTCGAGGACAACGTCTACCGCACGTATGAGAGCCCGGCCGAGAATGGCGTCGTGGTCGACGGCGTCGCGCGCGTCGGCTTCCCGACGCCCTCGCGCAAGCTGGAGTTCTTCAGCAAGACGCTCAAGGACTGGAAGTGGCCCGAGCACGCGGTGCCCGGCTACATCCGCAGCCACGTCCACTGGTCGCACGTCGACCACGCCAGGGGCGAGATGGTGCTGCTGCCGACCTTCCGGCTGCCGACGCTGATCCACACGCGCTCGGGGAACGCCAAGTGGCTCTACGAGATCTCGCACACGAATCCGCTCTGGCTGCACCCTCAGGACGCGGCGCGCTTCGGCGTGACGACCGGCGAGCTCTTGAAGATCGCCACGGCCATCGGCTGGTTCGTCGACAAGGTCTGGGTGACCGAGGCGATCCGGCCCGGCGTCGTCGCCTGCTCGCATCATCTCGGGCGCTGGCGGCTCGCCGAGGCGGCGGGCGGCGAGCGCTGGTCCACCGCGCTCGTCGATCTCACGCGCGAGGCGCCGGGCAAGTGGCGCATGCGCCAGCGGCACGGCATCGAGCCGTTCGAGAGCGCCGATCCCGACTCCGCGCGCGTCTGGTGGGAGGACGCCGGCGTGCACCAGAACCTCACGTTTCCCGTGCAGCCGGATCCCATCAGCGGCCAGCACTGCTGGCACCAGAAGGTGACCGTGTCGAAGCCCGGCCCCGACGAGCGCTACGGCGACATCTTCGTCGACACCGACAAGTCGTTCGAGGTCTATCGCCAGTGGCTGGCGCTGGCCCGGCCCGCGCCGGGCCCCGGCAACCTGCGCCGGCCGCTGTGGCTGCCGCGCGCCTTCAAGCCCGATCCGTCCGCCTTCCGCCTGGAGCCGTAGGCGAAGCCAGGGAGTCGTAGTAAAAGGAGAGGGACAGGGGGAGGCATGACACAGCCGATCACTCGTCGCTCGGCGCTCGGCAGGCTGGGCGCCGTCAGCGTGGCCGTGGCGGCCGGGGCGCTGGGCGTGAGCGCCCACGCGCACGCGCAGGCGTCGTCTCAAGCCCTCGGGCTTCAGGAAACCGTCCAGGATGGGCTGAAGCGCGTCTTCGGGGGGCGCCCGATGAAGGACGGCACCGCGCTGATCAAGCTCGACATCCCGCCGATCGCCGAGAACGGCGCCGTGGTGCCGGTCAGCGTCGAGGTCAACGCGCCGATGACGCCGGCCTCGTACGTGAAGAACATCTGGATCGTCGCGGACAAGAACCGGATCCCGATCGTGGCCAGGGCCACGCTGACGCCGGAGGCCGGCCAGGCGTTCGTGGGCGCCAACATCCGCCTCGGCGAGACGACCGACGTGCGCGCGATCGTCGAGCAGAGCGACGGCACATTATTGACGGCCAGGCGCGAGGTGAAGGTGACCGTCGGCGGGTGCGGCGGCTAGCATGAGCGACGTCGGCAAGATCCGCATCCGCGTGCCCACCGCCGTGAAGGCCGGCGACGTCGTGCGCGTGCGCTGCCTGGTCATCCACCCGATGGAGCGCATCGAGCGCGACGCGCAGGGCAAGATCCTGGACCGCAACTACAACTACATCACCCGCGTCACCGCCACCTACCTCGGCAAGCCGGTCGCCACCTTCGACCTCACGCAGAGCGTGAGCGAGAATCCCGCGTTCTCCTTCGCGCTGAAGGCGACGGCGCCCGGCCCGGTGAAGGTCACCTTCGTCGACACGCACGGCGGCAAGTACGAGGGCACCGCCGACATCGCGTTCGCCTGAGCGGGCCGTGCGACCCGTCCCGCCCCTGCGCTGGGCCGCCGTCGCGGTCCTGGCCACCGGATGCGCGCTCGCCGCGAGCGAGTCCACGCCCGTCGCATCGCCCGCGTGGACCTCGCGCGCCATTCCGGAGGCGCGCGGGGAGGTGAGGGTCGGCCCCGACGGCACGCGGACGGCCGTGCGCTACAAGGGGTGGACGACACGCGACTTCGGCGCGTTCCGCACGTACGCCTACGACGACACGCGGCCGGAGCCGCCCGTGCAGAAGACCGTGATGCCGGCGGGCGTCCTCGGCAACCCCGCGCGAGGCCGCGCGTTGTTCCTCGACCGGCAGAAGGCGCCGTGCACCGGCTGCCACCTCGTGCCGGGCGACGACGTCTGGCCCGCCGGCAGCGTCGGCCCCGATCTCTCCACGCTCGGTGATCGCCGGCTGCCCGACGCGTACCTCTATCAGCAGCTCTGGGACCCGCGGGTGACGTTCCCGGCCACCGTCATGCCGCCGTGGGGCGCGGCCGGCGTGTTCACGCCGGAGGAGATCGTCCACGTCGTTGCTTATCTCCAAACGCTGCACGGTCCGCCGCCGCCAGAGAAGGACGCCGACCGCAATCCGTTCACGCGGCGCCGCTCGGCCGGCTTCGGCGACAACCTCGACCCGACCAACAACCCGGCGGTGATCCGGGCCGAGGAGGCGCAGGCGCTCTGGAAGGCGCGCGGACCGAAGGGCAAGGCGTGCGCCGACTGTCACGCGGGGGGCTCGACCACGGCGATGCGCGGCGTGGCCACGCGGTATCCGCGCGTCGTCGCGGAGCACGGGCGCGTGATGAGCCTCGAGGACTTCCTGGGGGTGCACGGAGAGGTGACCACCGGACGCGCGCTGCCCCTGGAGAGCGACGCGAACCTGGACCTGACGCTGCTGATCAAGATGGCGTCGGACGGGATGCCCGTGGCCGTCGATACCGCGAGCCCGGCCGCGCGCGCCGCCATCGAGCGCGGCCGAGCCTCGTTCTACCGGCGCGTCGGCGAGCGCAACCACGCGTGCGCCGACTGCCACACGCCCGAGCGTGGCGCGAACAAGTTCCTCGGGGGCCGCTGGCTGGCCGACGTCACCGAGGGGCTGACGCGGCATTTTCCGACGTGGCGCACCGACCGCAACGAGGTCTGGGACATGCGCAAGCGATTCCAGTGGTGCATGACGCCGCTCGGGGCCAACATGCTGGCCGCCGACGCCGTCGAGTACGCCGAGCTCGAGCTCTTCCTCACGACCTTCGAGGTCGGCAAGCCGATCACCGCCCCTGGGATAACGCACTAATTTATAGTGGGGGCCCCGAAATGGCCCCCACACCCCCCAACGCTCGTCACGCCCCGGCGGAGCCGTGGCGCGCCTCGATCACCCGCGTGTACCATACGCGCCATGCTCGCGGCGCTCGCGCTGGCCCTGCTCGCCGCCGCGCCCGCCGGCGGCGCGACGCTCGACGATCTCGTCGCCGGGCTGAACCTGGTGCCGCTGCACGGCGCCACGCCGGCCGCGCTCGCGCTCGAGCGGCTCGCCGATGGCAAGACGGTCGCGCTGCCGGCGCTGCGCGGGCGGCCCGTCATCGTCTACTTCTGGGCCACGTGGTGACCGTACTGCGCGAGGGAGTTGCCCTCGGCCATCGAGCAGGTCCACCGTGAGTACGGTCCGCGCGGCCTCGTCGTGCTCGCCGTGAACATGGAGGAGTCGCGCGAGACGGTGGGCGCCTGGGCGCGCGACAAGAAGCTGACCATGGACGTGCTCCTCGACGTCACCGGCGCCGTGAACGGCGCGTGGAACGTCACGCACTCGCCGATGGTCTTCCTCGTCGGACGGGACGGCCGCCTGCTGGCGCGCGCGATCGGCAACCGCGGCTGGACGGCGCCCGAGGGCCGCGCGCTGCTCGAGGCGCTCGTGGCGCAGTGATCGACGTCGTCGAGGCCGACATCCTCGTCCTCGGCGCCGGCGGCGCCGGCCTCTGCGCCGCCCTGCACGGCGCCGACGCCTCGCCCGCGCTCGCCATTGGCGTGGTCGTCAAGGGACTCTTCGGCCGCGCGGGCTGCACGCGCATGGTGCAGGGCGGCTACAACGCCGTGCTCACGCCGCCCGACTCGCTCGAGGCGCACCTCACCGACACGCTCGACGGCGGCGGCTGGATCAACGACCAGGAGATGGTGTGGCGGCTCGTGACGGAGGCGCCGGGCCGCGTGCTCGAGCTGGAGTCGCGCTACGGGTGTCTCTTCGACCGCAACGCCGAGGGTCGCATTCACCAGAAGCCGTTCGCGGGCCAGACGCACGACCGCACCGTCCACAAGGGCGACCTCACCGGCATCGAGATCATGAACCGCCTCACCGAGCAGGCGCAGGCGCGGCCGTCGATCCGCGCCTTCGAGGAGTGCCGCGCGGTGGAGCTGCTGCGCGACGACGCCGGCCGCGCGGCCGGCGCGCTGATCCTGGACGTGCGGACGGGGCGCTTCTTCGCGGTCAACGCGCGCGCGACACTGCTGGCGATGGGCGGCGGGCCGACGATGTACCGCGTGATCGCGTGCTCAGCCGACAAGGCGGCCGACGGTATCGCGCTGGCGTACCGCGCCGGCCTGGCGCTGCGCGACATGGAGATGATCCAGTTCCATCCCACCGGGCTCGTGATTCCCGGCTCGCTGATGACGGGCGCGCTGCTCGAGGAAGGCCTGCGCGGCGCGGGCGGGCAGCTGCGCAACGGGCTCGGCGAGCGGTTCATGGCGCGCTACGACGCCGCGCGCATGGAGCGCTCGACGCGCGACCTCGTCTCGCGCGCCTCGTTTCTGGAGGTGAGCGAGGGCCGTGGCACGCCCAACGGCGGCGTCTGGATCGACGTGTCGCACCTCGGCGCGGAAGTCGTGGAGCGGAACTTCCGCGGCATGGTCCGCCGCTGCCGCGATTTCGGCCGCGACCTCGCGCGCGGGCCGGTGGAGGTCGGGCCGACCGCGCACTTCATGATGGGCGGGGTCGTCGTCGATCCGGACTGCCGGACGGCGACGGAGGGGCTCTTCGCCGCCGGCGAGGACACGGGCGGCGTGCACGGGGCCAACCGCCTCGGCGGCAACGGCGTCGCGGAGTCGACCGTGTTCGGCGGCATCGCCGGCGATGTGATGGCTGCCTTCGTCGCGGGCCGGCCACGGCCGCGGCTGAGCCCCGCCGCGCTCGAGGCCGCCGCCGCGCGCTGCGCGGCGCCGCTCGGCCGCGCCGGCGGCGCCGAGGTCTACGCGATCCAGCGCGAGCTGCGTGACCTCATGTGGGAGCGCGCCGGGCTCGTGCGCGACGCCGAGGGCCTCGGCGTGGCCGCGGTCACGCTCCAGCGTCTCGCCGAGCGGCTGGAGGTCGTCGGGGTGCCAGGCCACGGCTCGCTGAACACCGCGTGGCAGGACTGGCTCAACCTCGACAGCCAGCTGACCGCGGCGCGGCTGGTCGTGGCGAGCGCGCTCGCCCGCCGCGAGAGCCGCGGGGCGCACTGGCGGCGCGACTTCCCCGCGCCGGCGGCGACGGCTCCGGTCAGCATCCGCGTGCAGCGGCGCGACGGCGCGCCGGTGGTGTGGGAAGAGGCCGTCGCCATGACGCGGGCGCGGCCGCGGGCGGGCGCGCCGCGGCCGGTGGCCGTCGAGATCGGCGACTGAGCCCCGGCTTCGCGTGACCGCGCAGGAGTCGACCAAGATCCACCTAGGCAAGCCACAGGACGTCGGCTAGATTTGGGCCCATCGGCTCCATGCTCGCGAACTCCCGGCTTGATCACCCGGTGGAAATTCGAAAGGAGCTCAAACGATGATCAGCAGGCGTGACCTCCTGCGTGGCGCGGGGACGGCGGGGCTGCTCGGCTGGCCACCCGGACACGCCTCCGGGGAGCCGCCGCCGGAGACGACGAGGCTCAGGATCGGCCAGCAACCGAGCCTCTGCGTGGCTCCCCAGTACGTCGTCGGCGAGCTCCTCAAGGCCGAGGGGTTCACCGACATCAAGTACGTGAAGACGACCATTGCGGGTGTTCTCAAGGCCTTGGCATCCGGAGAGATCGATGTCTCGATGGGCTTCGTCGGGCCGCTGCTCATCCAGCTGGACGCGGGCGCTCCTCTCACGGCCCTGGGCGGCGTGCACCCCGGATGTTTCGAGCTGTTCGGGACGGACCGGGTTCGCGTGATTCGGGATCTGAAGGGCAAGGCGGTCGCGATCACCGAATTCGGGGCGGCCCAGCACGTCTTCCTCGCCAGCATGCTTGCCCACGTGGGGCTGGATCCGCAAAAGGACGTGAACTTCGTCGAGCTTCCCGCGGCCGAGGGCAAGCGGCGCCTCGCGGAGGGAAAGGTCGACGCCTACCTCGGTTTTCCGCCGGACCCTCAGGAGCTGCGCGCCCTGAAGGTCGGACACGTCGTCGTCAACAGCGCGATCGACCGGCCATGGTCGCAATACTTTTGCTGCATCGCCACGGGTAACCGGGAGTTCGTTCGCAAGCACCCGATCGCGACCAAGCGGGCGCTGCGGGCCACCTTGAAAGGAGCCGACCTCTGCGCCCTCGAACCTGAGCGGGCCGCGCGGACCCTCGTGGATGGCGGCTTCACGCCGCGCTACGACTATGCGCTCCAGACCATGAAGGATGTTCCCTACGACAAGTGGCGCGTCTACGATCCGGAGGACTCCTTCCGCTTCTATGCCCTGCGCCTGCGCGAGGCGGGGATGATCAAGTCGGCGCCGCAGCCCCTCATCGCGCAGGGGACTGACTGGCGGTTCCTGAACGAGCTGAAGAAGGAGCTGAAGGGATGATCGGGCGGCGCACGTTCCTGCGCCGCATCGCGGCGACGACCGCCCTCACGATACTCGGTCGACCCCATCCCGCCGCCGCCGAGCCGCCACCGGAAACGACAAGACTGCGGCTCGCGCAGATCTCGGGGATCTGCGTGGCGCCACAGTACGTGGCGTCGGAGCTTCTTCAGCTCGAAGGATTCAAGGAAGTCCAGTACGTGACGATTCCCGACACGAATACCTATTCGTCGTTCGCATCGGGCGACGTCGATCTCAGCATGGCCTTCGTGGCGCCCTTCCTTCTTCAGGTCGACGCGGGACTGCCGGTCGTGCTCCTCGCCGGTGTTCACGTGGGCTGCTTCGAGGTCTTCGGGAATCCCGGAATCCGCGCGATTCGAGATCTCAAGGGCAAGCGGGTCGGCATACCAGCGCTCGAAACCGCGCATCATCTCTTCCTCTCGAGCATGGCGGCGTACGTCGGTCTCGATCCTCGCGACATCGACTGGGTGACTCACCAGACGGCGGACTCCGCCGAGCTTCTGGCGGCGGGCAAGCTCGACGCGCTGATCGGGTTTCCTCCGGTTCCACAAGAGCTGCGCGCGAAGCGAATCGGACAGGTGATCGTCAACAGCTCGGTTGATCGTCCGTGGTCGCAGTACTTTTGCTGCACGGTCGCGGCGAGGAAAGAGTTCGTGCAGCGCAACCCGGCGGCGACGAAGCGAGCCGTGCGCGCGATTCTCAAGGCCACGGACGTGTGCGCGCTCGAGCCCGCGCGCGCCGCCCGGACCATGGTGGACCGCGGATTCACGAAAGCCTACGACTACGCCCTCGCGACGATGAGGGAGATTCCGTACAACCGGTGGCGGGAGTACGACCCCGAGGACAGCGTACGCTTCTATGCGCTCCGACTCCGCGAGGTCGGTATGCTGAAGAACAATCCGAAGAAGATTCTCGCCGACGGCACCGACTGGCGCTTCCTCAACGAGCTCAAGAAGGAGCTGAAGGGCTGAAGACGCTGGTGATCGCTGCGCTCGCGCTCGTCCTGGCCGCGACGTCGCCCGTGCGCGCGCACGCCGCCGGGCGGGACGAGCGGCTCGCGAGGATCGGACCGGCGCCCGCGTTCACGCTCACGACCAGTGACGGCACCCGGCTCTCCCTGGCCGATCTGCGCGGGAAGATCGTCGCCGTGACGTTCATCTATGCGGCCTGCGTGGACACCTGTCCGCTCCTCACGGCAAAGCTCGCGTCGCTTCGGGAACAGCTCGGACCGGACTTCGGCGCGAACGTGTCGTTCGTCGCGATCACCGTGGATCCCGAGCGCGACACGCCGGACCTGCTCAGGGGCTACGCCGTCGCGCACGGTGCGAACCATCCCGGCTGGGCCTTCCTCACGGGCACGACGTCCGAGATCCGGGAGGTGACGCGGAGGTACGGCGTCTTCGCCCGGAAGACGTCGCGCGGCGACGTCGACCACACGTTCCTCACCTCGCTCGTGGACCGTGAGGGTGTGCTCCGCGTCCAGTACATGGGCGTCCGGTTCGATCCGAATGAGATGCTGCGCGACCTCCGCTCCCTCCTCCGAGACGGCGGCCGGTGATGCGCGCGCTCGTGCGGACGCTCCCGCGTCTCGTGGCCAGGATCCCGGCCGCGGTGCACACCAAGCTCCTCGTCGCGTTCCTCATCATCGTCGGTCTGCTGATCGCGCTCGGTGCGGTCGGTCTCGAGGTCCTCGGCGAGGTGAATCGCCGGTCGGAAGACCTCGTGAAACTGCAGCGCAAGATCGCCGCCTACCGCCAGATGCAACACGACACGACGGCCCAGCTCTACAGTGTGGCCGCCGCCCTGCTCGTCCCCGAGGACCGGAGCCTCGACGCCATCCTCCGCCAGCTCAACCAGTTCGGCTACGACCTGGATCGGCTGCAGTTCGTCGCGCGCGACGAGGTCGAGCTGCTCGGCCGTGTGCGGGCCGACTACGACGAGTTCATCCGGGTCGTCACGCGTGTCGTGGAGCTGATCCGGAGCGGCCGGGTCGCGGAAGGGCGGGAGCTGCAGCTCGCGCAGGCGACCCCGCTGGCCGACCGGCTGGAGCGGCTCACGAACCAGCTCGTGAACCAGGCGGAAGCCGACATGGTGGCCAGCGTGGACACCAGCCACGCCGCGTTCGTGCGGGCGCGGTGGGCGGTCATCGGGTTTGCCGTTGGAGCCACCGGCCTGGCCCTGGTGCTGGGGTTCGCCATCTCGTGGTCGCTCGTCGGGGCCGTCACCGCCATGGACGCCAGCCTCGGGCAGATCGCGTCCGGGGACTTCTCCCGGCGCGTCGACATCCCGAACCGCGACGAGCTGGGCGCGCTCGCCGCCAACCTGAACCGCATGAACGACGAGCTCGGGCGCCTGTACCGCGAGCTGGAGGCGGCCAGCCGCCACAAGTCCGAGTTCCTCGCCAACATGTCGCACGAGCTCCGCACACCCCTCAACGCGATCATCGGCTTCTCGGAGGTGCTCGACGACCGCATGTTCGGCGAGCTGAACGACAAGCAGGCCGAGTACGTCCGCGTCATCCTGACCTCGGGGCGCCACCTGCTCTCGCTGATCAACGACATCCTCGACCTCTCCAAGGTCGAGGCGGGACGGATGGAGCTGGACCTCGGGACGTTCAATCTCCGCATGGCCCTCGAGAACGCGCTCACGCTGATCCGCGAACGGGCCGTGCGCCACGGCCTCGCGCTCGAGCTGACGGTCGACGAGAGGCTCGGGGACGTCGTCGCCGACGAGCGCAAGCTCAAGCAGGTGCTTCTCAATCTCTTATCCAACGCCGTGAAATTCACGCCCGAGGGCGGCCGGATCGACGTGCGTGCGCTGCCCGCGGACGGCACCGTCGAGGTGTCGGTCACCGACAGCGGGGTCGGCATCGCGCCAGAGGACCAGGAGGCGATCTTCGAGGAGTTCCGCCAGGTGGGCCACGCCGCGCGCAAGCGCGAGGGCACCGGTCTCGGCCTCACGCTGGCGAGAAAGTTCGTCGAGCTCCACGGCGGCCGCCTGTGGGTGAAGAGCGAGGTGGGGCGCGGATCGACCTTCACGTTCACGCTTCCCGTGGCCCCCCATGCCGGGTGAGCTGATCCTCGTCGTCGAGGACAACGACAACAACCGCATGCTCGTCCGCGACGTGCTCCACGCCACCGGCTACCGCGTGGTCGAGGCGGAGACCGCGGAGGACGGGCTGCGCATGGCCGCCGAACAGCCGCCGGCGCTCATCCTCATGGACATCCAGCTCCCGGGCATGAGCGGGATCGAGGCGCTGCAGCGGCTGCGTGCCGATCCCGCCACTCGCGCGATCCCCGTCATCGCCGTGACGGCGTCAGCGATGACGCAGGACCGCCGCCAGATCCTCGCCGCCGGCTTCGACGGCTACCAGCCGAAGCCGATCAGCGTGAAGGGCTTGCTCCAGACCGTCCGGGAGATGCTGTCGTCCAGGTCCCCACACGAAACCCGGTAACGCGGCCTCTGGTCGGACACGCGCGATGATAGGATGCCGCCCATGCTCTCGCGCCGCCGCTTCCTGGCCGGCTCGGCCGCCGCGCTGGCCGTGGTCGCCTCGCCGCGCGCCGGCGGCGCCCAGGGCACCCTGGTGACGAAGCGCTCGCGGCTGGTCATGCTGGCCACCGGGGGCGGTCCGCGGCCGCGGAAGGAGCGCGGAAACACCGCGCACGCCCTCGTCGTCGACAACGTCCTGTACCTCGTGGACTGCGGCAGCGGCGTCGCGCGCCAGCTCGTGCTCGCGAGCATTCCGCTCGCGACGCTGCGCCACGTCTTCATCACCCACCATCATTCCGACCACAACCTGGACTACGGCAACGTGCTCGTCCAGGCGTGGGTGAGCGGACTCCGGACGCGGGTGGACGCCTGGGGCCCACCGCCGCTCCCGAAGATGACGCGGCTCTACTTCGAGATGAACGCGTACGACATCGACACGCGCATCGCCGACGAGGGCCGGCCGCCGCTGGCGCCCCTCGTGCACGCGCACGAGCTGACCCAGGCAGGCGTGGTCATGCAGGACGAGCGCGTGAAGGTCACCACCGCGCTGGTGGACCATCCCCCCGTCGTCCCGGCGCTCGCGTTCCGCTTCGACTGTCCGGATCGGTCGATCGTCTTCTCCGGCGACACGAACAAGTCCGACAACCTCGTGCGGCTCGCGAAGGGCGCCGACCTGCTCGTGCACGAGGCGCTCTGGGTGCCGGCCGTCGATCGGCTGGTGGCGCGCATCCCGAACGCGGCGACGCTCAAGAAGCACATCATCGACAGCCACACGTCCGTCGAGGACGTCGGGCGCGTCGCCGCCGCCGCCGGCGTCAAGACGCTCGTGCTCTCGCACCTCGTGCCCGCCGACGATCCGATGCTGAGCGAGCAGATGTGGATCGACGCCGCGCGGCCGTACTTCAAGGGCGACATCGTCGTCGCCCGCGACGGCATGGAACTCTAGACGGAGGCACACGACCCATGACCTTCGACGGCGACGCATTCGTGGATCGCTTCAACCGCGTGTGGAACGCGCACGACGTGGACGGGATCCTGGCCATGATGACGGACGACGTCGTCTTCGAGGCGTCGTTCGGCACCGACCCGTGGGGCACGCGGGTCATCGGCCGGGCCGGCGTGCGGCAGTTCCTGAAGGAGATGTTCGAGCGCATCGCCGACATCCGGTGGGACGAGATCCGGCACTTCGCGTGTCCCGAGCACGCCGCGGTCGAGTGGCTGACCACCGGCACGCCGAATGGCGGCGCGCGCTTCGAGGTCGAGGGCTGCGACGTCCTCACGCTGCGCGAGGGCAAGATCGCCGCCAAGCGCTCGTACCGCAAGGGCCGCGTGTGATCCTGCGCGGCGCCACGCTGATCGACGGCACCGGCGCGCCGCCCGTCCGCGACCGCGCCGTCGTGCTGGAAGACCGGCGCATCGCCGCCATCGTGCCCGACCGCCCGCCGCGCAGCGGCGCCGCGCTGGACCTCGGCGGTCTCACCCTGCTGCCCGGGCTGATCAACTGTCACGTCCACCTGTGCCTCTCGGGCGATGCCGACCCCTCGCGCACGATGACCGACGAGTCGTACGCCGCGACCGTCGTCGGCGCCGTGGTGCGGGCCCGGCGGACGGTCGAGGCGGGCGTGACCACGGTGCGCGACCTCGGCGGCCGCGAGTACGCGGAGATCGCCGTGCGCGACGCCGTGCGCGCGGGCGTGATCGCCGGGCCCCGGCTCCTCTGCGCGGGCCGCGCGGTGTGCATCACCGGCGGCCACGGCTGGCGGATGCTCGGCCGGCAGGCGGACGGGCCCGACGACCTGCGCCGCGCGGTGCGGGAGCAGCTCCGCGCGGGCGCCGACGTCATCAAGCTCGTGGCCACGGGCGGCGTCATGACGCCGGGCGTGGACCCGCGCGCGGCGCAGCTCACCCTCGACGAGCTGCGTGCGGGCGTCGAGGAGGCGCATCGCGCGCGGCGCCGCGCGGCCGCCCACGCCATGGCCGACGAGGGCATCGCGTGGTGCCTGGACGCCGGCATCGACACCATCGAGCACGGCGTGTTCCTCACGGAGGCGCTCGCCGCGCGCATGGCCACGCAGGGGACGGCGCTGGTGGCCACGCTGATCGCGCCGCACGCGATCGTCGAGGGCGGTCTGGCCGCCGGCATCCCCGAGTTCGCCGTCAAGAAGTCGCTGACGCTCCGCGAGCGCCACCTGGAGTCATTCCGCCTCGCGCTGCGCGCCGGCGTCGTCATCGCTGCCGGCACCGACGCCGGCACGCCACTGAACCCGCACGGCACGATCGTCCCCGAGCTGGCGCTCATGGTCACCGCCGGCATGGAGCCGCTGCAGGTGATCCGCTCGGCCACGTCGGTGGCGGCGAAGGTGCTCGGCCTCGAGGACGAGACGGGCTGCGTCGCGCCCGGGCTGGGCGCCGATCTCATCGCGGTGGAGGGGGATCCCTCCGTCGACGTCAAGGTGCTCGACGACGTGCGCCTCGTGATCGCCGACGGCCGCACCGTCGTGAGCCGGCTGTGAACGCCGGGCCGAAGACCCTCCGCCGCGAGTGGACGACCCGGGAGGGCTGGCGCGACACGCGCAGCGGCATGTGGGCGTGGCTCATCCAGCGCGCGGCGGCGATCCTGCTCCTCGTCGTGATCGCCGCGCACCTCGTCAATCCGTTCCGGCGCGGCGTGCAGGCGGCGCTGCTCGCGCTGGCACTGCTCCACGCGCTGCTCGGCGTGCGCGCGCTGCTGCTGGACTTCGGCCTGCCGCTCGTCTGGCACCGGGCGCTCTTCGTGGCCGCGCTGGCGCTCGCGACCGCGATCTTCGTCGGCGTCTGGACCTGGAGGTGGTACTGAGGCGGCTCGACGTTGGCGACAACGTCGTCCATAATCCGTGACGCCCGGCGACGGGCACCGAGAGCCCGGCCGCACCCGAGGAGGGCATGACGCCGAAGACGCTCGCGCTGGTGCTGCTGCTGTGCGTCGTGGCAAGCGCCGGTGCGGCCCTGGCGCAGAGCTTCGGCGACGCGGATCGCTACTTCGGCCTCGAATGGACGGGGGGCGAGCGCCGCGGCCGGCCGAACGTCAACGGCTACGTCGTGAACAACTATCGGGTGCGCGCGGCCAACATGCGGCTCCTCGTCGAGAGCCTCGACGCGAGCGGCAAGACGATCGACACGACGTCGGGCTCCCTCGCCGATGTGCCGTCGGGCGGCCGCGTCTACTTCGAGGTGCCGGTCAAGCAGAAGGCGCCGCGCTACCGGGTGACCATCACGGGCTGGGACTGGCGGGACGTCGGCCAGTAATGGTCCGGCTGGCCGTCTTCCGCTGGGCGCCGGGTGAGCCCGAGCGCATCCGCGCCTACGAGGTGCAGGCGGTCGCCGACACCACCGTGCTCGACGCGCTCGTCGCCGTGCAGCGCGAGCAGGATCCCACCCTGGCCCTCCGCTACGCCTGCCGCGTCGGCATGTGCGGCTCGTGCGCGATGGTCGTCAACGGCCGCGAGCGCTGGGCGTGCCGCACGCGGCTGGCGTCGCTCGGTCCCGGGCCCGTGAGCGTGCGCCCGCTCTACCACTTCCCGCTGCTGCGCGACCTCGTGGTCGACATGACACCGTTCGTCGACCGCCAGCGCGCCGTCGGCGCCGCGCTGGTGCCGGCCGCGGGCGCTCCCGCCTACGCCGCCATTCCCGCGGCCGCCGCCGAGCGCGCGGACATCGACGCGGCCATCGAGTGCATCGGCTGCGGCATGTGCCTCTCCGCCTGCACGATGGTCGCGCACGACCGGCACTTCCCCGGGCCGGCCGCGCTCAACCGCGCGTTCACGCTGCAGCGCGACCGGCGCGATACGGAGCATGCCGCGCGCTGGACGAGGCTGCTCGGCGACGACGCGCTGCCGCGCTGCCACGGCCAGGGCAATTGCACCGACGTCTGCCCGATGGGTCTCTCGCCCACGCGCTCCATCATTCGCCTGCGCCAGCTGGCCGTACGGCGGCTGCTCGGCCTCGCGCCCCCCCAGGGAGGGCCAAGCGCCTGAGAGGCCCGGCCGATCAGCCGGGCGCGTTGAGGGGCGGTGTCGACGGCGCCAGGCGCGCGAACTCCTTGCCCGGATACGACCGTCGCGTGTAGGCGAACAGCTCCTCGACGAACGCCTGCGCGTAGGACGGCAGGTGACGCCGGGGATCCCACACCGCCGCCGTGGAGCCGCCGATCGCCCGGCCGTTGCGCAGCAGCGGCGCCACGCGCAGGCCGCTGCGGCTGAAGAGCGTCGTCGACGGCACGACGGCGATGCCGTGGCCGCCGCGCGCGAGACTCACCAGCGAGTGCGGGTCGTTGGCCTCCAGCAGCACGCGTGGCCGGACGCGCGCGGCCTCGCACGCCGCGTCGAAGCGCAGCCGCGAGGCGAAGTCGCGCCGCAGCAGCAGGACCGTCTCGTTGTCGAGCTCGCCCACCTCGAACGCGCGCCGGCGGCCCAGACGGTGGCCGGGCGGCATCACGGCCAGCACCCAGACGGGAAACAGCGGCCGCGCGCGCAGCTCCTCGCCGCTCGGCACCGCGCCCAGCGCCAGGTGCAGCTCGCCGCGGGCGACGCGCGCGCGCAGCCGCACGCCGCCGTCCTCGACCAGCCGCACCTCGATGCCCGGCCACGCGCGGCGGAAGCCCGTGAGGAACGCGCTGATCAGGCTCTCGAGCGTCTGGGCGGTGGCGCCCAGCCGCAGCGTGCCCGTCCGTCCGCCCGCCAGCGCGCCGGCGCGCTCGCGCAGCGCGTCCGCCGCGCGCAGGATCTCGCGCGTGCGCTCCAGGAGGTTTTCGCCCTCGGCGGTGAGGTGCAGACGGCGGCCGACGCGGTCGAAGAGCGGCAGGCCCAGCTCGCTCTCGAGGTCGCGGATCTGGCGCGAGAGCGCGGGCTGCGTGAGGCTCAGCTGGGCGGCGGCGCGGGAGACGGTGCCGGCGTCGGCCACGGTGACGAAGTAGCGGAGGTGCCGTAATTCCATGCCTTTTAAGTATAAGCGACCCATAGAACTATGCATTGGATGTGGGGCGGTCGACGGCGTACTCATGGGAGCGTGATGCCGGCCGCCACCTGGGACCCCGCGCAGTACCTCCGCTGGAGCGATCACCGGCTCCGCCCCGCGGTGGACCTCCTCCAGCGCGTGCCCCTGGCGAGTCCGGCGCGCGTGGTGGACCTGGGCTGTGGCACCGGCAACGTCACCGCGCTGCTGCGCGCGCGCTGGCCCCACGCGCGCGTGACGGGCGTCGACGCCTCGGGGACGATGCTGGACCGCGCGCGCGCCTCCGATCCCGGCGTCGACTGGTGCCAGGCCGACGTCGGCACCTGGGCGCCGCCGGCGCCGGTCGACGTCCTCTTCTCCAACGCCACCCTGCACTGGCTCGACGACCACGCCGCCCTGTTCCCGCGGCTGCTGACGCTGGTGGCGCCCGACGGCGCGCTGGCCGTCCAGATGCCGCGCAACTTCGGCGAGCCCTCGCACACGTCGATCTACGAGGTCGCGCGCGAGGGGCGGTGGCGCGCGCGGGTCGAGCCGCTGATCCGACCGGAGCCGTGCCAGCCGCCGGAATACTACTGGGACCTGCTCGCCCCGCGCGTGCGCGCGCTCGACGTCTGGGAGACCGTCTACACGCAGGCGCTCACCGGCGACAACCCCGTGGCCGACTTCGTGAAGGGCTCCTGGCTCAAGCCGTTCCTCGACGCGCTCGACGGCGCCGAGCGCGTGGCCTTCGAGGATGCGTATCGCGCGCGGGTGGCGCGCGCGTACCCGCCGCGCGCGGACGGGACGACGCTGTTTCCGTTCCGCCGGCTGTTCATCGTGGCGCGATGCTGAGCGCCGTCGCCTTGACCGCTTCAGCGCGGCGCGTTAGAGTTGTCCGTCATTTACGCCGCCTCCCTCCCGCGTGGGGGAGGCGCTCGTTTGCTCGCGAATAGGGAGGCTCCGATGTCTGCGCAGATCAGATCACTCTATGCCTCCATGCCCGACCGCTTCGCGCGCGCTCGCAAGCTGTTCGGCCGGCCGCTCGCGCTCAGCGAGAAGATCCTCGTCGCGCACGCCCACGACTTCGAGAGCCAGCAGTGGGAGCGCGGCAAGGCCATCCTCAAGCTGCGCGTGGATCGCGTGGCGCTGCAGGACGTGACGGGCCAGATGGCGATCTTCCAGTTCATGATGTCCGGCCGCAAGCGGGTGGCGGTGCCGTCGACGATCCACTGCGACCACCTCATCCGCGCGGAGAGCGGCGCCGCCGAGGACCTCAATCGCGCCGTCAGCGAGAGCGCGGAGGTCTACAACTTCATCCGCTCCGCGGCGCGCAAGTATGGTCTCGGCTTCTGGCGTCCGGGCTCCGGCATCATCCACCAGGTCGTGCTGGAGAACTACGCGACGCCGGGCACGCTCATGATCGCCGCCGACTCGCACACGCCGAACGCGGGCGGGCTCGGCATGCTGGCCATCGGCGTCGGCGGGGCGGACTGCGGCGAGGCGATGGCCGGGCTGCCGTGGGAGGTGCTCCATCCGAAGCTCATCGGCGTCCACCTGACGGGCAAGCTCTCCGGCTGGACGGCGCCCAAGGACGTCATCACCTACCTCTGCACGCTGCTGACCGTGAAGGGCGGCACCAACAAGATCGTCGAGTACTTCGGCCCCGGTGCTCAGTCGATCAGCGCCACCGGCAAGGCCACCATCTGCAACATGGGCGCCGAGCTCGGCGCCACCACGTCGATCTTCCCGTTCGACGCGCGCATGGCCGCCTACCTGCGCGCCACCGACCGCGCGGACCTCGCGGCGCTCGCCGAGGAGTTCCGCGAGCACCTCGTGGCCGATCCGGAGACGGCGGACAATCCGGCGACCTTCTACGACGAGCTGGTCGAGATCAACCTCGACACGCTGGAGCCGCACGTGGTCGGCCCGCACTCGCCCGACCGCGGCCGGGCCATCGGCAAGCTCGGCGGCGAGGTGCGCGAGAACGCGTGGCCCGCGCAGATCACCAACGCGCTCATCGGCTCGTGCACGAACTCGTCGTACGAGGACATGCGCCGCGCCGCCCACGTGGCCATGCAGGGGCTCAAGGCCGGCCTCAGGGCGAAGGCGAAGTTCCTCATCACGCCCGGCTCCGAGCGCATCTACCAGACGATCAAGCGCGACGGCCTGATCGACACCTTCGAGAAGATCGGCGGGACCGTGCTCGCCAACGCGTGCGGCCCGTGCATCGGCCAGTGGAA
>Ga0137415_10000863_pt1 | contig 29576 bp, 28 predicted proteins | sample CZODoug3_1_1_16f_FD_183082 | JGI IMG/M metagenome (GOLD analysis project Ga0137415, IMG submission 183082) | Vadose zone soil fungal communities from Angelo Coast Range Reserve, California, USA - CZODoug3_1_1_16fungal (Hybrid Assembly) | ecosystem: Environmental > Terrestrial > Soil > Vadose...
CAGACGAACGGCGCCTTAGCCCGTAGAGCCTTTTGGCGAAGACGGGTGGCTGCGTACGGCGAAGTCGTGTGGTTCCGGCATCCGTTGCTGATGTCAAGTTCGTGGAGGCGATATCGGCCCAACCGGGTTCGACGAGCCATCAATCCACGGGCGACGGTGACAAAAAGGAATTCGTCACCGAGGAGAGCGCGAAGTAAGCCGTAAAGCCACTGCGCAGGGAAGGCCGGGATGCCTCCGCTGAACCTGTATGCTCGTGTGCGTATTCCTTTGTGCAATTGCACGCGAGACCGCGGGTGCAGCGTGCACCCGGTCTTCCCTGCACCCTCTGTTTTTTCGAGGGGCAAGACTGCAGCAACACCTCGGGCGCGATCCGCGCCGCGGGAACGTGAGATGATGTCTGCAACGAGCGTCATTGCGAGCGAAGCGAAGCAATCCATCTCGCCGCACGGAGAAAGAAAGAATGGATTGCTTCGCTTCGCTCGCAATGACGCAGGACGGATTGGGCGCTTGGCAAAACCCCTCACCTTCGCAACCAGCCTAATGCTATTCCCTCACCGGCACCCAAATCTCCAGCCCGCCATTGCCGGTCGTGGGATCGAACGTCTCCTCATAGCGCTCGAAGTTCGGCGCATCGGCGGCCTTCATCCCCGACATCGGCAGCCAGTGATTCCAGATCGTGTTGACGGTGCGGCGGATGGTCGAGATGTGCTCGGAATGGGTGAACACCGCGTATTTCTGCTCCGGGATTCGCACCCGGCTGAACTCGCGCGGCAGGTCGGAGAAATCGGTCACTTCGACGCCGGCGATGTAGTCGAAATTTCCGGAATCGTCGCCGTTGCAGCAGACCCCGTACGACACCTTGCCGACCCGGGCCGGAATGTTGTCGACCGACTGGTGAAAACGCTGCCACTGGTTCGGAATGCCGGCGCCGCCGTTCTCGTGGTTGATGCGTTCACCGAGGCCGGCGACCAGCAACGGCTTGCTGGCTGCAAAACGCGGCGGCTTGAGATGGTCGAGTGCGGTCGAGTCCAACATGATCGGCTCCTGGAGTCTGAGTTTGGAAAGGCACGCGGTGGCGCGGACCGTCTCGGGCGTGACCCCGAAATGGTCGCGGAACGCGCGGGTGAATGCTTCGTGAGAGCCATAATCGGCATCCAGCGCCAGGGTGAGGATATCGGGCGCGCCGCCCGCCAATGCGCGGGCGGCTTCGCTGAGACGCCGGGCGCGCACATAGCGCATGACCGAAAACCCGGTCGCGGCGGCGAACGCCCGCACCATGTGAAAGCGCGAGACGCCGCCGATGCTTGCGATCTCGTCGAGCGTCAGTTGCTCGCCGAGATGGCTTTCGATGTACCAGAGCGCTTTCTGGGCTGGGTTCATGGACGATGGCCTTGTTCGAAGCACTGACATCATGCGCGCCTGCCGCGCGCTTCGTTTGACAGTCCTTGCTCTCCGCGCCGGAATGCAAGGCTTGTTCCGTCAAGCGGAAATTAGCAGAAAGGCTTGCTGGCAACACGATGCCAATCGTGCATACTGCTCCCTGCATTGATCCGACGGCTCACTTCAAGCTGCCCTAAATCAAGACTGCAGGAGCCTCGGCCTTTACGTCAGGGAGGACGATGATGCACTATCGTGTCTTGAGCCATGCCACATCCATTGCAGTTGCGGGAGTTCTGGCCACAGCGCTCGCCAGCGCAGCCAACGCCCAGAAAAAATACGATCCAGGCGCGACCGATACCGAGATCAAGATCGGCAACATCATGCCCTATTCGGGCCCCGCATCCGCCTATGCCACCATCGGCAAGACCGAGGCGGCCTATTTCAACAAGCTCAATTCCGAAGGCGGCATCAATGGCCGCAAGATCAACTTCATCTCCTATGACGACGGCTACTCGCCGCCGAAGACGGTCGAGCAAGCCCGCAAGCTGGTCGAGTCCGACGAGGTGCTGCTGATCTTCAATCCGCTGGGCACGCCGGGCAATACCGCGATCCAGAAATACATGAACGCCAAGAAGGTGCCGCAGATCTTCGTCTCGACCGGAGCGGCCAAGTGGAACGATCCGAAGAATTTTCCGTGGACCATGGGCTGGCAACCCAGCTATCAGGTCGAGGCGCGGATTTATGCCGCCTATATCCTGAAGAACCTTCCGGGCAAGACCATCGGCGTGCTCTATCAGAACGACGATTTCGGCAAGGACTACATCATCGGGCTTCGCGAAGGCCTCGGCGAGCAGGCCAGCAAGCTGATCGTCGTGGAATCTTCCTACGAGACTTCTTCGCCGACGGTGGATTCGCAGGTGGTCCAGATCAAGGGCGCCACCCCGGATATCTTCGTCAATATCGCGACGCCGAAATTCGCCGCGCAGGCGATCAAGAAGATCGCCGAGCTGGATTGGCACCCGATCCATTTCCTCACCAACGTGTCGGTTTCGATCGGCGGCGTGATGAAGCCGGCCGGTTACGAGAACAGCCAGGGCATTCTCTCCACCCAGTATCTGAAAGACCCCAAGGACCCGCTGTGGAAGGATGACCCGGCGATGAACGAATGGCGCGCCTTCATGGCCAAATGGTATCCCGAAGGCGACCAGGAAGATGCCTCGACGGTGTTTGCCTACGGCGTCGCCAAGGGGCTCGAGCAGGTCCTGAAGCAGTGCGGCGACGATCTCACGCGCGAGAACGTCATGAAGCAGGCGGCCAACCTCAACTTCGAGATCGGAATCTACCTGCCGGGCACCAAGATCAAGACCAGCCCGACCGATTTCGCCCCGCTCGAACAGCTTCAGATGATGCGCTTCAAGGGCGAGAGCTGGGACCTGTTCGGGCCGGTGATGAGCGGTGAGAAGAACTCGTAAGTTCGAGAACAAGCACGACCGTCATTGCGAGGAGCGCAAGCGACGACTTGTCCGCCGTAGCTCGAAGAGCGAAGGCGGAAGCAATCCATTTTTCTACTGTGGCGAGATGGATCGCTTCGCGGAGCCTGTCATCGGGCGCGCATTCGCGCGACCCGTTGGCTCGCAATGACGGGCGGAGCATCCTGCGCCGGAAAGGCTCACTATGAAGATCACCAACGTCCGCGCCCACCATATCCGCATCCCCTATGACGCCGGCGTCGCGAGTTTCCGGCAAGGCGCTTCGGCCATCGCGGCGCTCGATATCGTTGTCGTCGAGGTCTCGACCGATTCCGGCCTCACCGGCTGGGGCGACGCTTTTGCCTATGTGAGCCCGCGCACCACCTGCTCAGCCATCGACGAGATGATCGCACCGCAGGCGCGGGGTCTCGAGGTTCCCGACGCCGCTGGAATCCCTGCGTTCATGGAGCAGGTACAGCGCAATCTGCATCTGTTCGGCCGCTACGGCATCACGATGTTTGCGATTTCCGGGCTCGACATCGCCCTGTGGGACCTTGCCGCAAAAGCGAAGGACGTGCCGCTGCATCGGTTGATCGGCGAAACCAGGCGCGCGAAAATTCCCGCCTATGCGAGCCTGCTGCGGATCGGCAAGCCCGAGCTGATCGCGGGCGAATGCCGGACCGCATTGCGGCTCGGCTATGGTGCGATCAAGCTGCACGAGACCACGACGCCGGCGGTATTTGCGGCGCGCGAGGCGATCGGACCCGACATCCCGCTGATGGTCGACATGAACTGCCCGCTCGACGGCAACAGCGCGATCGCGTTCGCGCAGGCCTGCCGCGCGGCCGCACCGACGTTCCTCGAAGAGCCGGTCTGGCCGCCGGAGGATTTTGCCACGCTGGCGGAGGTGCGGGCCAAAGGCGGGCTCGATATCGCGGCGGGCGAGAATGCCTGCACGGTGCATCAATTCCGCCAGATGATGACCGCCGGTGCCGTCAGCCACGCCCAGCCTTCGGTCACCAAGGTCGGCGGCATCACCGAGTTCTTGAAGGTCGCAGCCCTGGCCGACCAACTGGGCGTCAAAATTGTTCCGCATTCGCCCTATTTCGGGCCCGGCTTGCTGGCGACGCTGCAGCTGATGTCGCTGCGGGACGACGGCTTCATCGAAGTCTTTTACATGAAGCGCCCCGCCTGCCTTTGGCGCGGCCGCATCGATGTCGATGCAGGCGGCCGCGTCGAGGTACCGCAGGGGCCCGGGCTCGGCTATGAGCCGGACCGCGAGGTCATGGAGCGATACCGCGTCTCATGACGGCCGGCCGGCCGCGTGAGATGCATCGCTACTTCGCGCCATCCTTCGCAACCGGCGCCGCCTCCTTTGCCGCCGGCGCGTCGGCTTTCTTCTTCAGATCGTCCGCCGTCTTGTTCTGCGCCGCCTGCAGGTCGCTGACGAGCTTCTGCAGGCCCGCGACCACGCTCATCAAGTTCGCGATCTGCCGGTTCGCGGCATCGAGCTTCTGTTGATGGTCCGTCGCAAGCTTGGTGATCGTTTTCTGCAGGAAGTCGACATTGCTCTGCAGGCAAGAGGTGCGACGTTCCATGGTCTTCTCGACCGTGCAGATTTCGATGCCGGGAACGTCCTGGGCATGGCCGTTCGCGGACCAACAGAGCGACAGCAGCACGGACGCGGCGAAAGCATTGCGAACGGTCATCGAAATCCTCATTCAAATGCGTCATCACAGCATTGTGCGCGTGGCGCGTGAACAACGGCGGAGATACCACACTGATACCTCATTCCGGCGCTGTGCTTTGGCATATTTGGGGATTTAGGGCGCGTGGAACTGGATCGTTTCGCGTCCCGGCAATGGAGAAATGATCAGATGGCAACGCGCGAAAAGCGGCTGGCGCAATTCGATGGCAGCGGCGAACCGCCGCCGGACCAGATGGTGGAGGTGCTTTGCGAGGATCACAGCGGGACCTATCAGCTGCCGTTTACGTGCCGCTTCATCGACGGCCAATGGCGCAACCATGCAACGGGCGGGGCCGTCGAGGCGACGGTGATCGGCTGGCGTACACCCCGCGTCAAGCACATGCGCGCAACCCAAAGCCTGTCCGCGCCTGAGTGAGATCGGGGCCGCAATTTTCTCATTGCAGTGGCTGTTCTGACGCGATCCGATGGTCCGCTTCGCTCAAAGCGACATGAGACGCCGCCTGCTGTGCCAAATTGCGACGGCCATCCGCGCGGTTCTTAAGGTTCGGAACGCGGATGGAACGAAGCGCGTCCGAATCACTGATTGCGCGACGTACTGCCTTGTTCACGGCTAGATGTCGGCACCAGTCCCAGCCAGCGCACCACATGCAGGAACACAACGATCGGCGGCAGCCAGCGGCCGACGACAAAGGTTAATTCCTCTGGCGATGACATGACCGTCACTTCCAGGGCGTCGGCGGCGGCACGTTGTCGACGGCGGGCGGCACGTCGACGGTCTTGAAGTCGGCGGGGCTGACGATTTCCAGATACTCCATGTCCTCCGAGTAATCGTACAGATAGTGGGTGATGCCCGGCCGCTGATGCACGACGTCGCCGGCCTGCACCAAAGTCGACTTGTCCTCATACATGAAGCGGGCCCAGCCCTTGGTCATGATGACGATCTGGAAATCGCATTCATGCTTGTGCCAGCCGGTGCCTTCCTCGGGGGGCAAATCGGGGTTGGCCTTGACCAGATGGCAGATCACCTGCCCGCTGGTGGCGTCGGCAATGCCGAGATCGCGATACAGGAAGAAGTCGCGCAGACCCCCGCCCTTGAATTCGGTATCCGTTGGTTTGACGTGAGAGAATTTGCCGACGACGGCGTGCTGATTCATGGAAGCCTCCACGGTTCTCGTTCGCGAGATCGCGGCGCAGCTCAGCGTCCAAATTTTCGGCAGCGTCGCATCGTCGCGTTCACGGCTTGATGGTGCCATGCGAAATTCGCGCCAGCGGCATTGCAGTGCGGCGATTTGGCCGATCGCCGCGGTAAGGCTACGGAAGCGCCTGCAATCAAGCCTGAATTTGAGGTCGGCGGTTTTCGGCGCTCGACCCGCCGGGGACGACGCGGCACCGGGCCACGGCCTTGACGGCATGGGCTTTGAGCACGGGCTGCCCGATGCTTGAGCCCTTCAAACGGGCAACGCCCGGCCGACGTTGCCTAATATTCGACCTCGAGCTCCTCGATGTCGGCGGGCTCGGCCTTGGCGGCCTCGATCCACTCGGCCATCTCCGGCATCGCCATGATGGTCTTGGCATAGCCGCTGAGCTTCGGCTCCAGCTTCACGTCATAGGTCATGAAGCGGGTCACCACCGGCGCATACATCGCATCCGCCATGGTGCGGCGTTCGCCGAACAGGAACGGGCCGCCGGACTTGGCCAGGCAGCCAATCCAGATCTCGCAGACCCGGTCGATATCGGCCTGCGCCCGCGACCAGATCTTGAAGCCCGGGAAATGCCCCTTCAGATTGACCGGCAGTGAGGCGCGCAGCGTCGTGAATCCCGAGTGGATATCGCCGCAGATCGAGCGGCAATGCGCCCGCTGCACGCGGTCCTCCGGCAACAGGCCGGCGTGCGGCATCACCTCGTTGAGATACTCCCCGATCGCCAACGTGTCCCAGACGGTGGCGCCCTCATGCCGCAGGCAAGGGACCAGGATCGAGGACGACAGCAGCAGGATTTCGGCCCGCGCCGAAGCGTCGTCGGGGGCGGTGACGACCTCCTCGAATTCAAGCCCGGAGAATTTGGTCAGCAACCAGCCGCGCAGCGACCAGGACGAGTAGTTCTTGCTGCTGATGGTCAGTGTCGTTTTCGCCATATGGCCATTCCCTCACGCCTGTACGTCTATCTGCAGCCAAACGGACACTCCCGCTCGCCCAAACGGTTGGCGGCTAGTGCCCAATGCCTATGCTTGCGGCCCTTTGCGCAGCAAGCCACGTGCCAGTTTTCAGGGCTGTTTGACTCCGCTCTGGCGTCGATATTGCATAGCAACACGGGCAAGGGCGGAAGTGTATGATGTCAATGATGTACCAGGCGTACCAGAACCACATGGACCTCACGGCGCCATGGCGGACGGGGGCCGCATCCGCGCTAAAATACCTCAACCTCGTACCGCAGGGCGTCTCGGACAAGGTGTTCGGGCGGCTTGCGGCCGCGCTCGAATTGATCTCGCGCTCGTCGCTGACCTACAGCCGTCCCGACTATGGCATCGGCACCGTGACGGTGGGCAACAGGGAATTGCAGGTAACCGAGGAAGTCGCCTACGCCACGCCGTTCGGCTCGCTGTTGCATTTCAAGAAACTGGATTCGCCGGAGCAGCCGCGCCTGTTGCTGGTGGCGCCGATGTCCGGCCATTTCGCGACGCTGCTGCGCGGCACGGTGAAGACGCTGCTGCAGGACCACGACGTCTACATCACCGACTGGCACAATCCGCGCGACATTCCGCTCCATGAAGGTCGCTTCGGCCTCGAGGATTACACCGACCATTTGATCGCGTTCCTGAATCAGCTCGGTCCGCGCGCGCACATGGTGGCGATTTGCCAGCCCTCGGTCTCGGCGCTGGCGGCCGCGGCGGTGATGTCGGAGGACAATCACCCCGCACGACCGGCCACGCTGACCCTGATGGCCGGCCCGATCGACACCCGGATCCTGCCGACCAAGGTCAACGGATTCGCCAACAGCAAACCGATCAAATGGTTCGAGGAGAACCTGATCAACTACGTGCCGTTTCAATGCAAGGGCGCGTTCCGCCAGGTCTATCCCGGCTTCGTGCAGCTCACGGCGTTCGTGTCGATGAATCTCGAACGCCACATCAAGCAGCACATCGATCTCGCCGATCACCTCGCCAAGGGTGAGACGGAAAAGGCCGAGGTCATCAAGACCTTCTACGACGAGTATTTCGCAGTCATGGACCTGCCGGCGGAGTTTTATATCGAAACGGTGCGCGATGTATTCCAGGAGCATCTGCTGCCGCAGGGCAAGCTGATGCATCGCGGACGTCCGGTGAACCCGGCCGCGATCAAGCGCATGGGCCTGATGACGGTCGAAGGCGAAAAGGACGATATCTGCTCGATCGGCCAGACGCTGGCAGCGCAAGACCTCTGCACCGGCGTGCGTACCTATCGCAAGGTGCACCACATGCAGGCCGGCGTCGGCCATTACGGCGTGTTCTCGGGCCGGCGCTGGAACAACGAGATCTATCCGCTGTTGCGGGATTTCGTACACGTCAATTCGTGAGTTGAAGCAGCCAGGTCTCTCTCCACGTCATTGCGAGCCAACGGGTCGCGCGAATGCGCGCCCGATGACAGGCTCCGCGAAGCAATCCATCGCGCGGCAAAGGAAGCATGGATTGCTTCGTCGCCGCGCTCCTCGCAATGACGTTGGGGGCTCGAAGCGCCCTCCAACCTCTCCCTAGGCTAGCCGCCGATTGCAGGGTAGCATCGTGGGCGCAGGCCGACCGCTCAAGAGTCGTCCCGGGAGAAACATGTCATGCGGTTCAACTCAGCATCTTTCCGCGCGCTCGCGCTCGGCTTCGCAGGCGTCCTGTGGCTCACCGGCGCCGCGTCGGCCGCCGAGGTCCGCGTCATGATCTCGGGCGGATTGACCGCCGCCTACAACGTACTGGTACCCGAATTCGAGCGTGCCACCGGCCACAAGGTGTTGACGGCGTTCGGGCCGTCGATGGGCACGACCATCAATGCGATCCCGGTACGGCTGGAGCGCGGCGAGCCCGCCGACGTCCTGATCATGGTCGGCTATGCGCTCGGCGACCTCGTCAAGCAGGGCAAGGTGGTGGCCGACAGCCGCGTCGATCTGGTGAAATCGCCGATCGGGATCGCGGTGAAATCAGGCGCGCCGAAGCCGGACATCAGCTCCGCGGAAACCATTAAGCGGGCGCTGCTGGCGGCGAAATCGATCGCCTATTCCGACAGCGCCAGCGGCGTCTATGTCTCGACCGAGATGTTCGCCAAGCTCGGCATTGCCGACGAGATGAAGGACAAGGCGAGGAAGATCCCGGCCACACCGGTCGGTGAAATCGTGGCGCGCGGCGAGGCCGAGATCGGCTTCCAGCAGATCAGCGAACTAAAGCCCGTCGCCGGCATCGATATTGTCGGGCCGTTGCCGGACGAGCTGCAGAAAATCACCGTGTTTGCAGCCGGGATCGCCACCGTCTCCAAGGAGCCTGATGCCGGCAAGGCGCTGATCAAATTCCTCGCCGCACCTGCGGCGCGCGACACGCTCGTCAAGAGCGGCCTGGACCCGATCCCGGCCAGCGCGACGAACTAGTCTTACTTCGTCTGCGTCCGGATCGGTGAGTCCTTCAGGTCGTTATTGTCGTAGGCCTTGCGCAGCGTGCCGTTGGTGGTTGCGTCCGTCATGAACTTGGCTGCGAACGCCGCGGCCAGCGGATGATTGAGCGGTACCGCCACCGCGGTGACGGTCTGCTTGAAGGTTTCATCGAGCACGCGCGTGCCCGGAATCTTCTTCGCCATGGCGCTGAGCTGATCACGCGACAGCGCGAAGGCATCGATTTCGCCGCTCTTCAACAGATTGAAAATCTCGTCATAGGTCTGATAGCCGGTCACCTTGGCGTTCTTCAAATGCGCGATCGCGCCGCGCATCGTCGTGGTGTTGTTGACGGCGGCGACCTTCATGCCGGGCTGGTCGAGCGTCTGGAAATTCACAGCCGTTGAGCCCGCCTTGACGATGTAGGTGGCGTCCGCGACCTCATAGACGGGTCCGAAGGTCATTTTGGTCTCGCGCTCCGGGTCCTTTGGCAGGAAGGTGACGTCCCAGCTGGCTTTCGATGCGGCGTCGGTGATCTGACCGGAATTCTGGTGCACGACATATTCGACCGGCACGCCAAGCTGCGCCGCCATCTCCTTGCCGAGATCGACCGGCACACCGGCGTAGCCGCCGGCTTCCGTCTTGGTCGCCCAGAACGCACCGCCGGCCGGGCTGATCGCAATCGCCACCCGCAGCTTGCCGGTCGGCGCAATCTCATCCTTCAGGGCATCGGCGCTTGCCGGCATGGCCATCATCATCACTCCCAAAACAAGGCCGGCAACGCGCGGCAATTGAACGGACATCGGATTTCCTCCACGCCGGGTCTTTGCCCGGCTATTGCTGTGAGCAGCAATTTAACCGAGCCTGTGCGCAGCGTACAGCTAAAGTCAATTCGGCTGTGCCGCGGGCACCTTGATTTCCTTCGGCAGGATGATCGCCGCCACGATCACCAAAAGACAGAGCGCGCCGAAGGCGTGCAGCATGGTGACAAAGCCGCCTTGCTCATACAACCAGGCGACGAGCCCGACCGAAGCACCCGCGGCGGTGAAGCCGACGAAGTAGCGCACCGAATAGGCGCGCGAGCGCCATTCCTCGCTGGTGTATTTGCCGACCATGGCGTCGTTGACCGTGACCTGGCCGAACGCCCCCATCACGATGCCGATCGACACCAGGATCAGCGGCAAGTTGGACAGCGTCGCCGCGAAATACAGGAACGGCGCCAGCACGAACGACAGCGGCAGGCTGACGGTCTTCAGCGAATGACGGTCGAGCAGTTTGCCGATGCTATACTGCGTCATCGCGCCGAACACATAGACGCAGGCGGCGATGACGCCGAGCAGCGCCGGGCTCTTGGTCAGGTCGGCGAGCCGCTCCGCGAACAGTTTTGGCAGCGCCACCGTCACCGCATTGAAGGTGGTCGAGATCGCGATCACCACGATCAGGAGCGCCAGGATCACCCGCCACATATCCTCCTTGGCGACCCGGGCTTGCGCGGCCGCCTGCTTGGTTCCGACGCGGCTCTCATGGACCACGCTCATCGCAAAGGCGATACCGATCAGGATCGTCACCATTCCGGGGACGATGAAGGCCCAGCGCCAGCCGAGATATTGGCCGACCACGCCGGTGACCAGCGCCGACGAGGCGACGCCGAGATTGCCCCAGACGCCGTTCAGTCCCATCTCGCGGCCGAGCTTGTCGGCATAGGACACGATCATGGCGGTGCCGACCGGGTGATAGATCGAGGCGAACAGGCCGATCGAGAGCAGCGCTGCGCCTAGCTGCAGCGGCGTCTGCACGAAACCGACCGCGATCATCGAAACGCCGATGCCGGCAAAGAAGATCACCATCATGTGGCGACGGCTCCAGCGGTCGCCGAGCCAGCCGGTGATCAGCGAGCCCGCGCCAAAGGCGACGAAGCCGGGCGTGGCGTAGGGCAACAGTTCCGAATAGGCCATGCCGAGCGCCGGGCCCATCACGATCACCGCGGCGGCGAAAATCAGCATCGCATAATGGTCGATGAAATGGGCGGCGTTGACGAAGCCGATCACCCGGCTGGGGCTGTTCATGGTCAATTTCCTGAATCCTCACTTGCTTGGAAATGGGTTATAGGTGCTTCTCCTGACGGGATGTCGCCAATGACTATCGCCGAAACGCCAATTGCCGCGCTTCTGAAAGGCCAACGCGCCACCGGCGACGGCGTGCATCTGGTCGCGCGCACCTACAACAAGGGCGTCCGGCTCGACACCCACATGCATCGCGAGGCGCAACTGGTCTATGCCGCCAAAGGGACGATGCAGGTGACCACGCCCAAGGGGCGCTGGCTGGTGCCACCGGACCGCGCGGTCTGGGTCCCTGCTTTGTTCGAGCACGCGATCGATGTGCTGGCCGATATCCAGATGCGGACGCTGTATTTCGATCAGGCCTGGCTGAAGCGCGAGCAGCGCAGCGACAGTCTCGACGCTGAATTCGTGGTGCGGGTGTCGCCGCTGTTGCACCAGGCGATCCTCGCGCTGTTCGATACCGGCAACAGCCGGGAGCGAACCGCGCTGCTGGTCAGACTCGTGATGCTGGAACTGCATCACGCCGAGGATTCCGCGACCTTCATTCCGTTGCCGCATGAGCCGCGCTGTCGCCGCGCCGCCGACATCGTGCTCGGCGACCCCACCGGCCTGCACGAGATCGAGACGCTGGCGCGCGCGGTCGGCACCTCGGCACGGACGCTGTCGCGGCTGTTCTCGTCGGAGACGCAATTGAGCTTCAAGAGCTGGTGCCAGCGCGCCCGAATCGCAGCCGCGATCGAAAAACTGTCAACCGACGCCAGCGTTTCGGTCAAACAGCTCGCTTCCGACCTCGGCTATGCCAGCGTGCCGGCGTTTTCCCACGCCTTCCGGCAGGTCACCGGCAAGACGCCGACGGAGTTCGCCGAGAAGGCGTGAATTATACTTTTGTCGGGCCAATAGGCAGGCCATGACATATTTCCGTACGATCCATGCGCTTGATTATCGTCGGCCCGAGCCTAAATCCCTTGTAAGGTTCGGCATCACCGCGGATTCGACCTAAAGCCCATGGCCAACGCCTTTTTCTCCGACCTGCTCTCGACGATTTCCGAACGCGGCCGCATCCTGCTGCGGCGGGGCGGGCCTTCCGACGACCGGCAGGACGCCTCCGACCTGCTCGAACTGTGCGAGGCGCTGCTGTCCGGCCGCGGCGAAGCCTCAGGCACCGCGATGGCCCGCGAAGTGCTCGACCGCTACCACCACCTCGATGCCGCCGGCCGGCTTTCGTTCTTCGAGACGCTCGCCCGCGACTACGGTCCGGACCGCGAAAAACTGTCGCAGGCGATCGAGGGCTGGCGCATCCAGCCCAGTGACGATGACGCCAGCGACCTCCACTTTGCCTCCGAGCCGCGGCGGCAGGAACTGATCCGCCGGCTCAACCGCGCTCCTGGCGGCACCAGCGAACTGGTGTCGATGCGCGCCGACCTGTTGTCCCTGATGAAGGGCAACAAGGATCTGGCCGCGCTCGACCGCGACGTCGTGCATCTGCTCTCTTCGTGGTTCAACAGGGGATTTCTCGTGCTGCGCAGGATAGACTGGTCTACGCCGGCGAACATTCTGGAACAGATCATCCGCTACGAGGCGGTGCACGAAATCCGCGACTGGGACGATCTGCGCCGCCGCATCGACCCGGTCGACCGGCGCTGCTACGCCTTCTTTCACCCCGCGTTGGCCGACGAACCCCTGATCTTCGTCGAGGTGGCGCTGACCGAGACGATCCCCACCGCGATCGCGCCGCTGCTCGCCGAGCAGCGGCAGCCGGTGGCGATCGAACGCGCCCGCACCGCCGTGTTCTATTCGATCTCGAACACCCAGCGCGGCCTCGGCGGCATCTCATTCGGCAGCTTCCTGATCAAGCAGGTGGTTGAGGAATTGCGCCGCGAATTGCCGAAGCTCGATACCTTCGTGACGCTGTCGCCGGTGCCGGGTTTCGTGCAATGGCTGAAAGAGGCAAGCGACGTTCCAGCATCCGCCGAAGAGCGGGCGCTACTGGAAAATCTCGATAAGCCCGACTGGCACGAGGATGCCGAGCTGACCGCGCAACTGCGCGCCGTGCTCGAACCGCTTGCGGCGCATTATTTCCTGAAGGCGCGCACCGCGAAGGGTCGGCTGATCGATTCGGTGGCGCGCTTCCACATCGGCAACGGCGCGCGGCTGGAGCGGATCGACTGGCTCGGCGACCTCTCGCCGAAGGGCCTGCGCGAATCCGCAGGGCTGATGGTCAATTATCTCTACCGTCTCGACGATATCGAAAAGAACCACGAAGCCTACGCCAACCAGGGCGAGATCGCCGCGTCCAGCGCGGTGAAGAAGCTGCTCAAGAACGAAGGCCGCAGGCTGTTGGATATGCGGCTGTCGTAGCGGGAATCTCCGTCTCGTAGGGTGGGCAAAGGCGCGCTTGCGCCGTGCCCACCGTCAACGCTCCGCTCGTGATGGTGGGCACGCTGCGCTTTGCCCACCCTACGGCTCTCTCAACGTCATTGCGAGGAGCGAAGCGACGAAGCAATCCATACCTCCACGCGGCGAGATGGATTGCTTCGCGGAGTTTATCATCGGGCGCGCATTCGCGCGACCCGTTGGCTCGCAATGACGGGGCTACATCAGATTCAATTGTCAAACAGCAGAGAGGATGCGCATCCGCATTCTCGCGGCATGAGATGCCCGAGGTTTGCGTCAACTTCGCTCCCTCCGAAAAAACAGAGGGCGCAGGATCAGACCGCCCTGCCCGTATACAGGCCTCTCCGCCATCATTGCGAGCCAACGGGTCGCGCGAATGCGCGCCCGATGATAAACTCAGCGAAGCAATCCATGCCACCACGCAAAGGCAGAATGGGTTGCCGCGTCGCTTCGCTCCTCGCAATGACGGACTAACGGCAGAGCGCCTTCAAGAAGGAGCCTTGTCGCGGAAATACGGCTCGACCGGGCCGTGCACCTTCAGCGTCAGCGGGTTGCCGTAACGGTCCTTGGCGTTGCCGGCGGTGACGCGCACCCAGCCTTCGCTGACGCAATATTCCTCGACATTGGTCTTCTCGACGCCCTTGAAGCGGATGCCGACATCGCGCGAAAGCACTTCCTCATTGTAGAAGGGGCTGTTCGGGTCGGTCGACAGGCGGTCGGGCAATTGGTCGCTCATGGCCTCACTCTTCTCGTTCACAATAGCGCCTCGATTTCTCGCTTCAGGCCTTCGGGGGTCGCGGTGGGCGCGTGCCGCGCCACTACCTTGCCGGCGCGATCGACCAGAAATTTGGTGAAATTCCATTTGATCGAGGACCCGAGCAGGCCGGATTTCTCGCTCTTCAGATAATTGTACAACGGGTGTGCGCCGCCGCCATTGACGTCGATCTTGGCGAACATCGGAAACGTCACGGCATATTTGCTTTCGCAGAACGCTCCGATCTGTTTGGCGTCGCCCGGTTCCTGGGCACCGAACTGGTTGCAGGGAAAGCCCAGCACCGCAAAGCCGCGCGGCGACAGCGCCTGGTGCAATTCCTGCAGGCCCTTATATTGCGGCGTGAATCCGCAGGCGCTGGCGGTGTTGACGATCAGGAGCACCTGACCCTCGAACTGCTTCAGCGGGACCGGTTCGCCGGCCAGCGACTGCGCCGTGAAATCATAGATGCCCGACATAGTACCCTCTCAGGTTTAGCCCGCGGGATCGATCGCCGCCGATGGCGTGCCGCCGGCCTCGATCGCCTCGCCGGCGGCAAGGCACAGATCTTCGCGATAACGGCCGGACACGAGTTGCACGCCGACGGGAATCCGTCCCACCAATCCCGTGGACACGGTTAGCCCGGGAAGGCCCATGAAGGGAATGGCGATTTGCGTCAATTGCGCGTGCCACACCCGCGCGAACGACGCATCATCTTTCCGGTCGAGTTGATCCGGGAATGGCAGTTCCCCCGATACCGGCATCAGCAGCACGGCGTATTTCTCGAAGAATTCCAGCCATTCGCGCGTCAGCGTCGCGCGCCGGGTCAGCGTCTTCGAGAGATCGAACGGAAACACTTTTGATCGGTTGCCGCGCAAGCACGCCAATGCGCCGGGATCGCCTTCGCGTTCGGCGGCTTCCAGTTGCGCTTCATAGCCGTCGCCGAGCCAAAGCTTGGTCTGCAGGTCGGCGGGTTCGCGCAATGGCGGGGTGTTTGCGATCTCTTCGACGATCCAGCCCGCCCGCGCCAGCCGTTTGCCGGCATCGGCGACCGCGGCCTTCACTTCCGCAACCGGATCAAGCCCGTCGGGGTTGAGGCACATCGCGACGCGCTTGGGCATCGCCGGTCCTTCCAGCGGCGCCGGCACCCACCAGGGATCGCGGAAATCTTTGCCCGACATGGCGGCGAGCGCGACCCTGATATCGCCGATGGTGCGGGCGAGCGGGCCTGATACCGCCGAGATCTGCGGGCCGATCGGGCGGTCGGGCAGCGCCGCGTTGTAGGCTGCGATACGGCCGACCGTCGGGCGCAGGCCATGCACGCCGCAGGCGTAAGCCGGATAGCGGATCGAGCCTGCGATATCGGTGCCGTGGGCGATATGGCCGATGCCGGCCGCGACCGCAGCTCCCGCGCCGCCGGACGAGCCGCCCGGTGTGATGCTCGCGTCGCGCGGGTTCTTGGTGTCGCCATGGATCAGATTGGTGGTGAACCAGCGGTAGGAGAAGGCCGGGCAATTGGTCCGCCCGAGGATCACGGCGCCCGCCTTGCGCAGATTATCGATCACTGGGCTGTTGCTGTTGGCGATGACGTCGCGCTGCATTTTGAGGCCGTTGGTGGTGGCAAAGCCCTGCTGGTCGATATTGACCTTCACCGTCACGGGAACGCCGGCAAGCGGGCCCGCATCCTCGCCGCGCGCAATCGCGGCATCGATCGCCGAAGCCTCGGCCAGCACCTCGGCCGGCTTGTGATCGACCACCGCGTTGATCTTTGGGTTGACGGCGTCCAGCCGGGCCAAGGCGGCCTGTGCCGCCTCTTTCGCCGAGACTTTCTTCGATTTTATCAGGCTGGCCAGGTCGGTCGCCGACAGACGCCAAAGATCTTGCATGTGAAACTCCGTTTGACGCCGTCTTTTAACGTCACGCGGAGGGCATGGCCAGCGGCCGGCTGCCCGGGAATTTAGCGAAAGTGGGCGACATAATAAGCCAGATCGGCGATCTGCTCTTTGGTGATCGGACCCATCACGTCGGCCATGGTGCCGTCATAGCCGTGGCGGCTGTTGTCCTTGTACTCACTGAGCGTCTTGACGAGATAATCCTCGCGCTGGTTGGCGATGCGCGGGACGTTCTCCTTGCCGGAAAAGTCGGTGTTATGGCAGCTATTGCAGCGGTTCTGCTGCGCCAGCCCCTCACCGCGCGCCATCCGCGCCGGGTCGCCGGCATCAGCGGGCGGTATTGGTTTGGGCAAAGTGGCGATGAAGTCGGAGAAGGTTCGAAGATCGTCGTCGGTGAACGGCTTGGCCATCTCGTTCATCGGCTCAAAAGTGCGCAGTTTTTCGCGGAACATGAACAGCTGGATCAGTGCATAGGGCGCCTGCTGGCCGCCGAGCGAAGGCGTGTTCTCGGTCTCCGATTGCCCGCGCTCGCCGTGGCAGGCGAAACAGGCGACGGTGCGCTCCTGCATGGTTTCCGCGGCGGCCGAAAACGCCATGGAAGCGAATGCCAGTGCGGCAATGATCTTACGCATCAACTCGTCCCGATTTCGTCATTGCGAGGAGCAAAGCGACGAAGCAATCCACACTTGCTTTGTGGCGGCATGGATTGCTTCGCGGAGTTTATCATCGGGCGCGCATTCGCGCGACCCGTTGGCTCGCAATGACGGTGTCTAAGGCCTGGCGCTCTTGACTACTTACTGCGCCGCGACCCTTGGCTTGCCGTAGCTGATGCGGTAGACGGCGCCGTTCCAGTCGTCGGAGACCAGCAGCGAGCCGTCCTTCAACTGCATCACGTCGACCGGACGGCCGACATATTTGTTGTCCTCGAGGAAGCCGGTGAGGAACGGCTCCATCGACTTCACGGTGCCGTCCTTGTTCAGCTTGACGACGACGACGTCGCCGCCCTGCTTCTGGGATTTATTCCACGAGCCGTGACGCGCGACGAAGATCGCGTTCTTGTAACTCTTCGGGAACATGCTGCCGGTATAGAAGCGCATGCCGAGCGAGGCGGTATGCGGGCCCATCAGGCCGACTGGAGCGGTGTAGTCCTTGCAGTTCTTGCCCCAGCCGAGTTCCTGGTCGATGATGTTGCCTTGCCAGCAGTAAGGCGCGCCGAAATCCTCGCCGGCCTTGGTCACGCGGTTGAGTTCGTCTTCCGGCACGCTCTCCGACAGCCAGTCGCGGCCATTGTCGGTGAAGTACATCTGCTTGTTCTCGGGATTCCAGTCGAAGCCGACACTGTTGCGCACCCCGAGCGCATAGACCTCGGCGCCGGAGCCATCGAGATTCATGCGGCGGATCTGGCCGTGCGCGTCGTCATGCAGCACGTTGTTGCCGGGCTGGCCGACCGGAACGTAGAGCTTGTTGTCCGGCCCGATCGCGATGAACTTCCAGCCATGGGCTTCGTCCTTTGGCAGCTTGTCGTAGATCACGGTCGGCTTCGGCGGAGTGTCGAGATTGTCCTCGATCCTGTCGATCTTGGAGACTTGCGAGAGCTCCGCGATGTAGAGCGTGCCGTTTTTGAAGGCGACGCCGTTCGGACGATAGAGGCCCGACGCGATGATTTTCACCGCGCGTTTGCCGTCCTTGTTGACGATGCCATAGACCTTGTCGACCAGACGGCTGCCGACGAACACGGTGCCCTTGTCGCCCTGGGCGAGCGAGCGCGCATTCGCCATGCCGGCGGCATAGACCTCGATGTTGAAGCCGGCCGGCACCTTCAGCTTGGCGAGCGGCAATTTGTCGGGCGCGGCGGGAAGCGGCGGCGGCGCGACCGGCGCAAGCTTGGCGGCGGCCTCGTTGTCCGGCCGCCCGATCATGGGCGAGCCCGGCGGAAGCGGCTGGGCGGCGGCAGGTGCGGCGCCGGCGGCCGGCGGATTGGCGGGCTGCTGCGCGGAAGCGGCAAGCGTAAATGCACTAAAGAAGGCGCCGGCCAGCAACAGGCTGCGCGGCGCGGACGGATAGCTCATCATGGTGTTCTCCCCTGGCGGAATGCCTAATTTCCTCGCGCGGCCAACGCGTGGCCGGCACCGGTGGCTTTCCTGCAATGACAGTCTCCGACATTTGTCCGCCGATGCGCAATCGGAAACATGACCGGAATAGAAGCGGATGCGCGGTGTAGCGCAGAACAGTTTTGCGATGCGTCAATGCTTCGTGATGGAGCGATCGGGGGCGTCGAGGATCGCTTCGGCAAAAGGAAATTCCAGCACGATCGCGCCGTCGTCATCGGTCACTTCAATGACCGCATTCAAGAGCGCGCTGTCGGCGCCTTCGGTCTTAAATAGCTCCCGGATCATGGCGCGCGCCATTTCCCAGGCGCGGTCGGGATCCCTGAGCACTTCGCCGTCAGGATCGGAGATCAGCTCATCGCCGATACGGGTGTTGAAAAAATATCGCGGCATCGGCTGAAATCGTCTCCTGCAGGGGCCCCGCCATCGAGACCCTGTTATTCTCACAAGTTCTTTATCCGGAGCCTTTCATCACTCCGTCGCGCCAAGATCGCCATTCAGCGCAATGCGAACAACAGCGAAACGCTTGATCCCACGCTGTTTTGACCCTGAACGCCGCACAAATCCGTGAATTCCTTTCGCGCTGCAGCATGATCCGTGCCAGGGGCAAAGCCAAAGATTTAGCTGGCGAACTTTTCTGCCCGCAGTAGTTTATCCCTAGGGCGGAGTTCGTCCGGTTCCAAAAAGGAGAGCCAAGTGGCCTGGAAAACACCGAAAATCGTCGAAGTCTCGGTCGGCATGGAAATCAACATGTATATGTGCGCTACCCGCAAGTAAGCGGAAGCGGCATTTTCACGTCTAGCGCAGGTGGACCTCCGGGCCTGACACGTTCCCGATCGTGGAATTGTGTCTCAAGCCGGTGTCCACCTCGTAGCGTTTGGACTTTAAGTCCAGAATCTCCAGGAGACGGATCATGCTTCGCGTCGTCGTCCTGGGCGCCGCGGCGGGTGGCGGTGTTCCGCAGTGGAATTGCGGATGTCCGGTGTGCCAGAAAGCGCGAACCGAGCATCCCGAACTTCAAAGCACCCAAGCCTCGATCGCGGTCAGCGCCGACGGCGAGCACTGGTTCCTGGTCAACGCGTCGCCCGATCTGCGCCAGCAACTGATCGCGACGCCGCAGCTTCATCCCAAGGCCGGACAACTGCGGCACAGCCCGATCGCGGGCGTGATCCTGACCAATGGCGAGATCGACGCCGTTGCCGGGTTGCTGTCGATGCGCGAGGGCTCGCCGTTTACGATCTATGGACACGCGCGGGTGCTGGCGATCCTCCAATCCAACAGCATCTTTAACGTGCTGAACGAAGAGAACGTGAAACGCCGGCCGGTCGCGGTCGATCAGGCATTCGAGCCTTCCCTGCCCGATGGCTCGCCCTCCGGCATCGAGGTCTTGCCGTTCGAGGTTCCCGGCAAGAGCGCGTGGTACCTCGAAGGCAAGGCGCATCCGGGCGGCGGCGACGGTGCGGGCGACACGCTGGGCTTGCGGATTGCGGACAGGCGAAGTGGCAAATACTTTTATTTCCTTGCGGCCTGCGCGCGGGTGACCGACGATCTCAAATCCCGGCTGGCCGGCGCGCCGCTGATCTTTTTCGACGGCACGGTGTGGCGCGACGACGAATTGATCGCAGCCGGGCTGGGCAACAAGACGGGACAAGGGATGGGACATATTTCGATGTCGGGCGATCACGGCGCGATCGCAAGCCTTGCCGGCCTCGACATCGGCAAAAAGGTGTTCTTGCATATCAACAACTCCAACCCGGCGCTGCTGCGCAGCTCGGATGAGCGCAAAGCCGCCGAACATGCCGGCTGGCAAATCCCCGCCGATGGAACGGAGATCACGCTGTGAACGTCGTGACGACCAACGCAACGACCGCTCTATCGATCGGCAAGGGCGTCCCGCTCAACAATGCGGGCGAGCTGGAGGCTGCACTGCGCCACATCGGAGCGACACGCTATCACAGCCTGCATCCGTTTCATCGGCTGCTGCACGGCGGCAAGCTGAACAAGGGCCAGGTACAGGCCTGGGCGCTCAACCGGTATTATTACCAGAGCACGATTCCGCTGAAGGACGCCGTGGTCATCTCGCGCTTCCGCGACCGCGGTATCCGGCAGGAATGGCGCCATCGGATCGAGGATCATGACGGCGAACCCGGCACCGAAGGCGGCATCGAGCGCTGGCTCAAGCTGACCGAGGGACTGGGGCTCGACAGCGCCTATGTGGAATCAACCGAAGGCATCCTTCCCGCGACGCGCTTTGCGGTCGAGGCCTATGTGCATTTCTGCCGCGACAAGAGCCCGCTGGAGGCGATCGCCTCCTCGCTGACCGAATTGTTCGCGCCGAACCTGCACGAAGAACGCATCTCGGGGATGCTGAAGCATTATGATTTCGTCAACCCCGACATCATGAGCTATTTCAGCCGCCGCCTGCAGCAGGCGCCGCGCGATGCCGGATTTGCGCTCGACTACGTCAAGCAGCATGCCAGCACGCCGGCGGAACGCGAGGCGGTCTGCAATGCGCTGATCTTCAAGACCAATGTGCTATGGGTTCAGCTCGATGCGCTGTATCATGCCTATGTCGACGGCCACATCCCGCCCGGCGCGTTCGTGCCGAAAACGAACTAGAGGCAGCCAATGGCCAGCCGCAACATCAGTGTCAGCGAGGCAAGCCGGCCCATATTGCCGCGTCATGCCAGGCTGAAATTCGATGAGACGCGGCAGGTCTGGGTGATCCTGGCGCCGGAGCGGGTGCTGGCGCCGGACGAGATCGCGGTCGAAGTGCTGCAGCTCTGTGACGGAGTCCGCAGCGTGTCCGAGATGGTCGACCAGCTTGCGATAAAATATGCCGCGCCGCGCGAGGCGATCGCGACCGACGTGGTCGCCATGCTGCAGGACCTCGCCGACAAGGGCTTTCTCACCGAGGCGCGCGAGACGACGTCATGAGCGAGATCCTCAGCCAGGGCACAACCAAAGCCGCGCCCAGCGACGGGCTTGCGGTGCTGGAGCAGCGCCGCTCAGTGGCCGAAACCCATGGCATTCCGCTCGCCGTGCTCGCGGAGTTGACGCATCGCTGCCCGCTGCAATGCCCCTATTGCTCCAACCCGATCGAACTCGATCGCGGCGGCAGCGAGCTTTCGACCGAGGAATGGAAGAAGGTTCTAACCGAGCTCGCCGAACTCGGCGTGCTGCAAATCCATTTCTCCGGCGGCGAGCCGACCGCGCGCAAGGATTTGGTCGAACTGGTGCAGCACGCCAGCGACGTCGGGCTGTACAGCAATTTGATCACCTCGGCGGTGCTGTTGACCAAGGAAAAACTTTCGGCGCTGGCCGATGCCGGGCTCTGTCACGTGCAGATCAGCTTCCAGGGCAACGAGCCCGTGGTGGCCGACCGCGTCGCCGGCCTGAAGAACGCGCATGAAAAGAAGCTGGAAGCCGCGAAATGGACCCGCGAGCTGGATCTGCCGCTGACGGTCAACGCCGTCATGCACCGGCAAAATCTGCATCAGCTCGCCGACATCATCCAGATGGCGGTCGATCTCGACGCCGACCGGCTCGAAGTCGCCAACGTCCAGTATTATGGCTGGGCCCTGAAGAACCGCGCCGCGCTGATGCCGACGCTGCAGCAGATCGAGGACACCAGCCGCATCGTCGAGGAAGCCGCGGCAAGACTTAAAGGCACCCTTGCGATCGACTATGTGGTGCCGGATTATTACGCGCTGCGGCCGAAGAAATGCATGGGCGGCTGGGGCCGACAATTCTTCAACATCTCGCCCGCCGGCAAGGTGTTGCCGTGCCACGCCGCGGAATCCATTACCGGGCTCGAATTCGAGTCGGTGCGGTCCAATCATTCGATCGCCTGGATCTGGCAGAACTCGGCAGCCTTCAACCGCTATCGCGGCACCGGCTGGATGCCGGAGCCGTGCCAGAGTTGCGAATTCAAGGAAATCGATTTCGGCGGCTGCCGCTGCCAGGCGTTCGCGCTGACCGGCGATGCCGGCAATACCGACCCGGCCTGCACGCTGTCGCCGATGCATGAGGCGATTTTCAAGCAAGCCGAGGCCGAAGCGGCGGCCCACCAAGACCGTTTCCTCTATCGCAACTTTGCAGGCGGCACGCTGGAGACGGAAGGCGGCCATGGCGCCTGACGCCGACGCGGGCAAATCCTCGCAGCGCCGCTCCGATCCGTTTGCGCCGCTGACCTCCGAGCTGCTGGCGACGGGCGACGGCCACGAGATCCATATTGAAAGCGTCGGCCGCGACGGCGGCATTCCCGCGGTCTATCTGCATGGCGGGCCTGGCAGCGGCTGCCAACCCGATCACCGCCGGCTGTTCGATCCCGAGCGCTTCCACGCCGTGCTGTTCGATCAGCGCGGCGCGGGCCGCAGCCGGCCCAAGGGAAGACTCGAAGACAATACGCTGTCGCATCTGATCGCGGACATCGAAATGATCCGCGAGAAATTCGGCTTCGAACGCTGGATCGTGGTCGGCGGCTCCTGGGGCGCGACCCTGGCGCTGGCCTATGCGCAGGCCTATCCGCTTCGCGTCACCGGCCTCGTGCTGCGCGCGACCTTTCTCGGCACGCGCCAGGAACTCGAAGGCGCCTTCCTCCATGCGCTGCCGCGCTTCTATCCCGGCCTCTACGAGGATTTCCTCAGCATATTGCCGCCGGATGAACGCACGCAGCCGCTCGACGCGTACTACCGCCGCATCCTGGATTCCGACCCGGCCGTGCACGGCCCCGCCGTGCGGGCCTGGAACGATACCGAACGCATCCTGTCCGAACATGCGCCGGGAAAAACCCGGCTTGATCTTGGTTCGCTGAATTCGTCGCGTGCCCTGCCCACCACGCCGTTCATGGAAGCGCATTATTTCCAGAACGGCTGCTTCATGAAACCGAACCAGCTCATGAACGACACCGACAAGCTCGCAGGTCTTGCCGGCATCATGGTGCAGGGCCGCTATGATTTGTTGTGTCCTCCGGCCACATCGCATCGGCTTGCGGCACGTTGGGCGGGTAGCGAAGTCCGGATCGTCGAGGGCGCCGGCCACATCCTGTATGATCCCGGCGTCCGCGACGCGGTCATGAAGGCGATCGCCGATCTGGCGAGAGTGGGATGACTTTCGTCATCACGCTCTAGCATTTTTGTTTGAGCATGATCTTTTTCGGAAAAACCGGGACCCACTTTTCCGGATCATGCTCTAAACCAGGTTGAGATCCTTCGGCTTGACGCTCGCGAAGATGCGATCGAGGCTGGCTGGCTGCAGCCCATAGACCTGCTGGAGCAGTCCGGCAAAGAAAGCCTTGTAGTCGGTCAACACCGGATAATCGCGATTCTGGAACAGCGTTGTCTGCGCGACCTGGATTTGCTCGCCGGCGAGCCTGCCGCCATTGATGCCGCCGCCCATCACCCAATAGACGCTGCCGTGGCCGTGATCGGTACCGCGATCGCCGTTTTCGCGGAACGTCCTGCCGAATTCGGAGATCACGACCACGACGGTGTCGCGCCATAGGGTCGGGCCGATCTCCTCGGAGAAGCCGACCAGCGCCCGGCCGAGTTCGCCCAGACGGTCGGAGAGATAGCCGGTCGCGGCGCCTTGATTGACGTGGGTATCCCAGCCGCCGACGTCGACAAAGCCGAGATTGAACTGTTCCCGCATCAACCGTCCGATCCGCCGGGCGGACAGCTCAAACCCGCGCGGCGAGACCGCGCCCCGATTGGCCGCGGTCATCTCCTCCGACACGGATTTGTAGACATCGTCGCGGACCCGAAAGCCTTCCGAGACCGAACTGGCGAGATTGCTGTGAACGTACATGTCCTTGATCAGCTTGGCCTGCCGGTCATCGACGCCCGGCTTGCTGACGCTGGCGATACCGATATTGGGAATCTGCGATTGCCCCCGGAAGATCAGCGGAAGCTGGTCGGTGAAGGAAATCGGCTTGACCCGTGTCAGTTCCGAGGCGAGCCGGTTCATGAAGCCGGAGCGATAGTCACGGCTGCTGCCGACCGCCTGTCCGAACTCGATGGTGTCCTGGGTCTCGAAGTGACTGCGCGTGAGATCGTCGCTGGTGCCGGCAAATGGAATGAACGCCACCTCTCGCTTAGCCCAGAGCGGATAGATCGAGTCGCGCAGCGCGGGATGCAAGCCCCAATTGGCGTCCAGCGCCAGCGCCGCGTTCGGATTGCCGCCGTCAGGCCGCGCCACCCCGAGGTTGGGGCGCGAGGCGTAGTAGAAATCGCTCGAGATGGGAACGACGACGTTGGCAGCGTCATAGGCGCCGCGCAGGAACACCACCAGCAGGCGCGCATCGGTCGATGGCGCCGCCCATACCCTTCCTGCGACGGTCAGCGAGGCGGAAGCAGCGAATGCCCTAATGAGATCGCGTCGGTTCATATCGATCGCTCCTGCTCAGTGCATGAATTCGGGCGAGGACAGGTAAAGCGTATTCCAGTCCTGCGGCGATACGGCCTGATCGAGCGCCGCCAGCGTCGTGGGGCTGAGGATCTGCCGCAGATGGCTGAAGTAGAGCGAGTTTTGCACCAGCGGGAACGCGGGCTGATCGGCCGCATTCGGCTCGTTCGGCTTGAACAGCCCGGCCGAGCCGGAGCCGATCTGCCGGGCGATCTCGAAGCGCAGCATCATCTGGCCCGGGCCGTTCCAGGCGGCTGCGACCATCGAATATCCGTCCGGCGTTTCATGGTTGAACAGGCCTTCGGCCAGACGATTGAGCCAGCTCTGGACCGGCAGCGTGTTGAGGATAACCTTGCCGTCATAGGCGAGCCGAACCGCCGATATCGCGTAACCCATCGGGTCCTTGAACTTCGCCCCCGTCTTCAGCGTGTCGGCGAATTCCGGCGAATGGACCATGGTTGAAACCACGGCCGCGATGTCGCCCTCGGTTTTCTGGAACGTCTGCGCCATCCGCTGCACCAGGGCATCCGGCGGATTGTCGGAGACGAAATAGGTCGCGAGCTGCTTCGAGATGTGCGTGGCGGTAGCCGGATGGCGAGAGAGGATGTCGAGGGCCTCATCGACTTCGGCGAGGCCCCGGCCCTTGATGGGATGGCCGAGAAAATTCTTGTCGCCGTAGTCATGCCGTGCCGGATTGAATTCGAAGGCGCCCTCGCGGACCAACTGGGAGAGCAGTTCGGGCTTGAGCTTTGGATCTTCCGGTTTGAAATCGATGCCGACACCGGTCAGGATCCTGGCCAGCGCCTCGACATCGGCCTGCGCGTAGCCGGAGCCGACACCCATGGTGTGCAGTTCCATGATCTCCCGCGCGTAATTCTCGTTGAGGTGGCCGGCCGCATTGTCGGCATTATCGAGATAGCGCAGCATCGCCGGATGGTGCAGCGTTGCGCTGAGCAAATCGCGGAAGCGGCCGAGGGCAAACGGCCGGATCGCGCGGTCTTCGTAGTCGCCGACCAGGACGCGGAGATTGGCTTTATGCTGGTGGACATTGAAGTGGTTGAACCAGAACCAGGTCAGGCGCTCGCGCAGTTGATCGGGCGAATAGAGGGCGCGCAGGATGGTTCGCCCCGCCGCCTGCCTGGCGCGATCATTCATGGCCTGCTGATAGACTTGCTGTGCCGCCTTCCGCTGCTCGGGATCGGCAACCTGGTTGGCAGACTTGCCCTGCTGGTCGAAGGCGACTGCGATGTCGAACGGGAAGCTGTGGACATCCGGCATCGCCTCGATCTGGGCGCGCGCCGCCTCGGGCAACGGGGAAATTCCGGCGGGATGCAGTTGCTCCTGGAGCCATCGCTCTATTCCCACCTGCTGCAAATGCGCCGCGCTCGATGCGCTGACGCCCCAGGTCAGGCGATCGAGCATTGCAATATCGCGCGGTGCAAGCTCGGCTGCGGCGGCAGGCTGTATGCCGATCATTGCCGGCAGCGCGACCATCGCCACCAGGGCCAGGCGCGAGGCCGGTGAACATCTGTTGGATCGGATTGCTCTCATGAACTCACGCCATGGTGATCCCGCGGCAGCACCGCGAATGCAAGAAAGCACGACGCAACTGAACTAACGCTGAACAGGATTGCAAAAAATGTGGCAATCCTTGGTCTTCGCGGTCTGGTACGAACGGAACTCGCTTTCCGCCGCCGTTCATCAAGCTGACGGGCACCTTACCGCTACCCCTGCATTGCTCGTCAACCTCTCGGGGTTTACAAGCCTTGCTTTCAAAATGACCTGCAAAATGAGCAGAGAGGGATCGATCAATGCCGATGGCCGGAAAAGGCATGCTGCTGACGTCGATGGATATCGACGCGTCCGACGAGGCCGAGTTCAACCGCTGGTACGACCGCGAGCATCTCGAAGAGCGCGTCGCCATCGACGGCTTCCTCGAGGCGCGGCGCTACGTTGCCGTTGAGGGAAGGCCGAAATATCTCAGCCTCTATTCGACCGCGACGTTCGAGGTTCTCGACAGCCCGGCCTATCGCTTGGCGCTTGCCAACCAGACCGAATGGTCGAAGGCCAACATCGCGCGCTTCAAGAATATGATCCGGGGCGTCGCACGGATCACGATCAGCCGCGGCACCGGCCGCGGCGCCGCGCTCGGCATCATCCGGCTTCGTCCGCCGGCAGGCAGCGCAGAACAACTGCGCGCTGCATTGCAGGAGCAGCTCGATCCGGCAAAACTCGACGGGATCATCTCCATCCACCTACTCGAGAACGAACCGGCTCTCTCCAGGCCCCTCACCGCCGATGCCTCGGCGTCGGCGCCGGGCGCCGGCGACTGGTTCGTGCTGATCGACGCCACCGATGTGGCTGCGATCCCGGCAGCCGCGGCGCGCGTCAACGACAATGTCGCGTTCAAACCACTGGTGGTCTCCAGCGGCGTCTACAATCTGTTGTGGGGTCTCGAAAAGAGCGACCTAACGCACCGCTGACGCCGGGCGAAAGGCGGCGCAAGTCATGCTGCACCGCCGCATAAACGTCATCGAGATTAACGCCATCCGCAGACCAGCAACGCGAAAGCTGGAGATCGCGGAAAATTGCCTTTGTGCAGCGTCTTGAATGGCTCTAATAAGATAAGTCCATGATCCAATTCAAAAACCCGAAGAACGCCGACGTGAAGCGTTCGCGGGCAAAGATAAGGCCGCGCTGTTATTGGTGTTTTGCGCGGATAAGGTAGGAATGAAACCGACTGATATCGCGGCACCGGACTATTTTCACAAAGTGGTCGATTGCCAATGGGCCTGCCCCGCGCACACGCCAGTTCCCGAATACATCCGTCTGATTGCTGAGGGGCGCTATAGCGACGCCTATATGATCAATTGGCGATCGAACGTGTTTCCCGGAATTCTGGGACGCACCTGCGATCGTCCGTGCGAACCGGCCTGCCGCCGCGGCCGCGTCGAGGAAAATCCGGTCGCGATCTGCCGCCTCAAGCGCGTCGCCGCCGACTTCAAGGATGACGTCACGCACCGCATGCCAAAGCCTGCACCTGATAACGGCAGGCGCATCGCGCTGGTCGGCGGCGGTCCCGCTTCGCTGGCGGTCGCGCGCGACCTCGCCCCGCTCGGGTATCACTGCACCGTGTTCGATTCCGACCCCAAGGCCGGCGGCATGATGCGCTCGCAGATTCCGAAATTCCGGCTGCCTGACACGGTGATCGACGAGGAGACCGATTACATCCTCAACCTCGGCATCGAGTTCAAAGGCGGTCACCGTATCGACAGCCTGAAGGGGCTTCTGTCAGAGAATTACGACGCGATCTTCGTTGGCTCCGGCGCCCCGCGCGGCCGTGAACTCGATATTCCCGGCCGCAAGGAAGCCGCCGGCAATATCCATATCGGCATCGAATGGCTCTCCTCGGTCTCGTTCGGCCACATCGAGAAGATCGGCCGCCGCGTCATCGTGCTCGGCGGCGGCAATACCGCGATGGATTGCTGCCGCACCGCGCGCCGCCTCGGCGGCGAGGACGTCAAGGTGGTGGTGCGTTCCGGCTTCGAGGAGATGAAGGCCTCACCCTGGGAGAAGGAAGACGCGCTCCATGAGGATATCCCGATCCTCAACTTCATGGTGCCGGTCGGCTTCACCCACGACAATGGCAAGCTCACCGGCGTCACCTTCCAGAAGGTGAAGGCTGAATACGACGCCAAGGGACGGCGCAACCTGGTGCCGGCGGGCGAGCCTGACCAGACCATTGAATGCGACGACGTGCTGGTCGCGGTCGGCCAGGAGAACGCCTTTCCCTGGATCGAGCGCGATAGCGGCATCGAATTCGACAAGTGGAACATGCCGAAGGTCGATCCCAAGACGTTCGGATCGACCAATCCAAAAGTGTTCTTCGGCGGTGACGCTGCGTTCGGCCCGAAGAACATCATCTGGGCGGTGGCGCACGGCCATGACGCCGCGCTGTCGATCCACAAGATGCTCTCGGGCGAAGACATCACCGAGCGTCCGCTCCCCGAAGTGCACATCTCGTCGCAGAAGATGGGCATCCACGAATGGAGCTATGACAACGACATCTCGGCCGACAATCGCTTCAAGGTGCCGCATCGCGACAAGGTGATCGCGCTAAAGGACATCCGCACCGAGGTCGAGCTCGGCTATGACGTCAAGCTGGCGCTCGGCGAGGCGCAGCGCTGCCTGAACTGCGATATCCAGACCGTGTTCACCGCGCCGCTGTGCATCGAATGCGACGCCTGCGTCGACATCTGCCCGATGGATTGCATCACCTTCACGGAGAATGGCGAGGAAGGGGATCTGCGCGCGCGGCTGAAGGCGCCCTCGCCGCATCACGACCAGGACCTCTATGTCGCCGACGGGCTGAAGACCGGACGGGTGATGGTAAAGGACGAGGACGTCTGCCTGCACTGCGGCCTCTGCGCCGAGCGCTGCCCCACCGGCGCCTGGGACATGCAGAAATACCTCATCGATATGACTCACGCGGGATCAACATGTCAGTCCAAAGCCCGATCAGCAGCGTAAACGACTTCGTCGTCCGCTTCGCCAACGTCAACGGCTCGGGTTCGGCCAGCGCCAACGAACTGTTCGCGCGCTCGATCCTGCGCCACGGCGTGCCGGTGTCGCCGCGCAACATCTTCCCCTCCAACATCCAGGGCCTGCCGACCTGGTACGAGGTGCGGGTGACCGAGGACGGCCATCTCGGCGCCCGCGGCGGCGTCGACATGATGGTGGCGATGAACCCGCAGACCTGGGACAAGGACGTCGCCTCGATCGAGCCCGGCGGCTATCTGTTCTACGA
>Ga0137415_10000867_pt1 | contig 29529 bp, 23 predicted proteins | sample CZODoug3_1_1_16f_FD_183082 | JGI IMG/M metagenome (GOLD analysis project Ga0137415, IMG submission 183082) | Vadose zone soil fungal communities from Angelo Coast Range Reserve, California, USA - CZODoug3_1_1_16fungal (Hybrid Assembly) | ecosystem: Environmental > Terrestrial > Soil > Vadose...
TCGAATTCGGCGAAGAAGATGCCTTGCCAGCGGCCGAGGGCGAGTTTGCCATCCTCGACGAAGACGAACTGCGAAGTGCCGACTAGCATGGTCTTGACGTGGGAGTCGGAGTTTCCCTCAGCGTGGCGATAAGGGCCGGCCGACGGAACAAGGCGATCAAGAGCCCCTTCGGCGTCGGAGGCAACGTCAGGATCGGCATGTTCGTTAATCAGAACGCCAGCGGTCGTGTGCGGCACGTAAAGGAAGCACGTACCGGCTTTGATTCCCAGCGCGGTCACGACCCGCTGGACCTCCTGCGTCACGTCCACCATCTGAGTGCGCCGGGCGGTCCGCACGCTAATCGATTGCATAATTGCCTCCCGCAGTGGATCAGGGAATGGAAACGATGTAATGCTGGCCGGTTTTCTTGGCGCAGGCGAGCTTCTGCAGTTCGCCGAGACCACCGCTGCCGAGACGCAGCAGGAACGGAAGGAAGGAAAGATCGCGGGACTGCAGCCCCTTGTGGGGATAGAGAAGGTTTTCCAGAAATTCCGCGTGCAGCTCGATGATCTTCTCGTGGCGGTCGAGCGCGGCGCCGGTCTTGGCGCGCAATTTCTCCACCTGGTATCGGATGCGCTTTTCGGCGCGCGCGATGGTGCCCTGAATCGTGGGGTCCACTCCGCGGATGGACTCGTCCAAGCTGGCGATGCTCTTTTCAATTTGCCGCAAACTGCCATCAAACGAGCGCGCGAGTTTCTTTGGCACGTTCGTAGAATACATGCGTTTGCGAAGAGTCTGCGGCCCGAGCCAGGCATCTTCGACCTTCAAATTATATTTCTGCAGGATGCGGACGGCTTTGGGATCGACGAGCGTGTAGTCCGCGCGCGGCAGGAGAACCGGCATGTGACCCAGAAGCTTCTGATAGATCACCTGCGATTGGGCGAAATAAGCGATCTCGGCAGGGCCGCCATAATAAACCACCGTCGGCAAAAGATAATCCTGCATCACGGGGCGGAGCAGCGCGTTGGGGCTGAAGCCTTCAGGCCGCGAAGAAATCCGATCGATAACTTCTTCCCTGCTGACGGATTTCCCGCCGAACGAGAATTTCCCGTTTGCGGCGGTAATCACCTCGCGCTTGCCGTCTTCCATCGCGAAAAGCAGCGTGCTCTTTGACGTGACCTTCACCTGCGGGGCATAGCCGGCTCTTTCAAGATCCTTGTCGCGCTGGAGGAGCGCATCGTTCAATTCGTCGCGCTGTTCGAGAGCCTGGCGAAGGATGGGAGCGGCGATGGCGTGGAGGCTGGGATTCAGCGGGTCGAGAAGAATCAAGCCGTGAGGGGAAAAAAGCTTCGCGAAAAGCTTGGCGAAGGCGCTGCCATAAGTATCCTGCGGCGTGTAACACGAGCGCAAGATTTCGAGCAGCTCGAATCCGCTGGGGCCCGTGAGACTGTCCTCAATTTCTTGCAACAGGGCTTCGATTTCGACGCCAAGCGGAACGCGGCCAGCGGGTCGCGCTTCCTCAGCAGGCGGCGGCAAGACGAGCTTGTGCAGTTTCCCTTCATAGAACCACGTCGTATGGCGGATTTCGTCAATGTCGTGATCTTCCGTGGCCATCCAGAAGATCGGAACGGCTTCAATGCCGGAAAGCGAGAGTTCCCGAGCGGATTCGATGGCAGTGAGCGCCTTGTAGAAAGCATACGCCGGCCCGCCGAAAAGCCCCACCTGCTGGCCACTGACAACGGCGACCGCGCCATTTTCCAAGCGCCGCAGATTGCTTTCCGTTTCCGGGCCGCTGCCGAACGAAAGATTGTCGGCGCGCAGAATCGCAGCCACTTCCCTGCGGCGATCGGCCGGAAAATTCAACTGCCGGGCGTATGTTTCGGCGGAGTGCAATTCGGGTTTGTGCTGGTAGAAGTTTTGCAGGCGGGAAAAATTCTCAACGTAATCGTGGATAAGTTTGCTGGTGTGCGGCAGGCTGGAGGGTGAAAGGGCGCGACAGTCCATGAGCGTTTAGATGATAGTCCGGGTAAAAGGTCACGGCAACCGGAGTGTTAGACGCGCGCGGCGGCCGGATAGAGTTCCGCCAAAAGAGCGGCGATGGCGTTTTTCTTTTCTTCCTTGAGAGGCAGGAGCGGCGGCCGGGGCACGCCACCTTTATAACCCCGCAGATCCATGGCGAATTTCAAGCCGGCAATGCCGTTTTCAGAGACGACCAATTTGGACGCCCCCACAAGCTGCAACTGCAGTTGCCGGGCCTGCTCGTACTGGCCCTGCTGGAACAGCTCAAAAAGCTCCACGCATTTTTCCGGAAGCAAATCGGCCAGCGCGAGAATAGCGCCGCGGCCGCCAATAGCAAGTGCGGGATAGATCACGGCAGCGCCGCCGGTGAGCACCTGAAAGCCCGGGGGCGCTCCAGCTACCACTTCGCCGATGCGCTGAATGCTGCCGGAACTGTCCTTGATGCCAATGATGTTCGGATGCTGGGCCAGGGCCAGGATTTCCGGAGATTCCAAAGTGATGTTGGTGAAGACGGGCACCGAATAAAGAAGAATCGGTATCGGCGAAGCTTCGGCCACCGCCCGGTAATGCGTGATGAAGTGTTCCGCGCGGTAGGCGGGCTTGTAGTAGTAGGGCGTCTTCACGAGCGCGACCTGGTAGCCGAGGGCCGCGGCGCGCCTCGTGCGCGCAATAGTTTCGGCCGTAGATTCCGCGCCCGTTCCGGCGATCAGGATTCTCCCCGGCGCAGCTGCCTCTTTCACCGCGGCGAGAAGCAGATCCGCCTCCTCGCGCGAGAGCAGCACCGATTCGCCCGTGGAACCCAGCACGACGTAACCCGCGAGCCCCGTCCGGTTGTAGAGGCCGATGTTGTGCTTCATTCCGGAAAGCGAAACGCTGCCGTCGGCTTCAAATGGCGTGGTGAGCGCGGGAAAAATACCGCTGACGTTCATGGCTAGTCTCCGGTTCCTGGATTGCCCGAGGCGGCGACGCGGCTGCTGTGAAGATCCTGAAGGCAGGAAACTTCCCGCTGGAGTTCGATGAGCGCGTGGATGCCGCGTACGGCGGCATGGGCCGCTGAAAGCGTGGTGATGCAAGGAATATTGTAGCGAATGGCGGCGCGACGAATGGATTTTTCGTCGTAGAAGGATTCGCGGCCGAGCGGGGTGTTGATGACCAGATGCACCTTGCTGGTTTTGATCAGGTCGACGATGTTGGGCCGTCCTTCGTTGACTTTGTAGACTTCCTCGCAGGGGACACCAGTCGCATGCAGAGCAGAAGCCGTGCCTCGCGTGGCGACAATTTTGAAACCGAGCGAGACGAGTTCCTTGCCGATGGTGCCCAGCTGCCGCTTGTCGCGGTCGTTGACGCTGATGAAAACCGTGCCGCTGCTTGGCAATTTCTGTCCCGCGGCAAGCTGCGCCTTCGCGAAGGCCTGTCCGTAGGAAGTGGAAATGCCCATAACCTCACCCGTCGAGCGCATTTCAGGGCCGAGAATGGTATCCACCCCGCGAAACTTGTTGAACGGAAAAACGGGGGATTTGACGGAGTAGAAATCGTGTACGGCGATTTCCGCGACGCCGTTGGAGTGCACCAGCGGGAGTTTCATATCCGCAAGGCGGCGGCCGACCATCAGGCGCGCGCCGATTTTTGCGAGCGGCACGCCGGTGGCTTTGCTGACGAAGGGAACGGTGCGCGATGCACGCGGATTGACTTCGAGCACGTACACCGTATCGCGCTGAATCGCGTACTGCACGTTCATCAGGCCGACGACTTTCAGGCCGAGCGCCAGGCGCTTAGTGTAATCGCGAATGGTGTCTAGAACTTTCGGTGAAAGGCTGACGGGCGGCAGCACGCAGGAAGAATCGCCGGAGTGCACACCGGCTTCTTCGATGTGCTCCATGATGCCGCCGATGACCACGTCGGTGCCGTCGGCGAGCGCGTCGACGTCCACTTCGGTGGCTTCTTCCAGGAATTGATCGATCAGCACAGGGCGCGCGGGGCCCATCAACGCGGCTTGCGCCACATATTCCTGCACCGTGTTGACGTCATAAGCGATTACCATGGCTCGGCCGCCAAGCACGTAGCTCGGCCGGACAAGAACCGGCAGTCCAATTTCACCGGCGACGCGGGCGGCTTCTTCGGGAACAAGCGCCGTGCCGTTGCGCGGCTGCGGGATGCGCAATTCGTCAAGCAGGCGGCCAAAGCGGCGGCGGTCTTCGGCAAGGTCAATGGATTCGGGCGCGGTGCCGATGATCGAAACGCCATTACGCTTTAGCTCCAGCGCAAGATTCAGCGGCGTCTGTCCGCCAAACTGCACGATGACGCCAGCGGGCTTTTCGCGTTCAACGATGGCGAGAACGTCTTCCAGGGTGAGCGGTTCGAAGTACAGGCGGTCGGAAGTGTCGTAGTCGGTCGAGACCGTCTCCGGATTGCAGTTGACCATGATGGTCTCGAAACCATCAGCACGAAGCGCGAAGGAGGCGTGGCAGCAGCAGTAATCGAATTCAATTCCCTGCCCGATGCGATTCGGGCCGCTGCCGAGAATCATGATTTTCTGTTTCGGCGTGGCGTCGGTCTCGTCTTCCTCTTCATACGTCGAGTACATGTACGGCGTGAAGGATTCGAACTCGGCGGAACAGGTATCCACGCGTTTGAAGACCGGAGCAACGCCGTAGCGCGCGCGCTGCAGGCGCACAACAGCGGGCGTAGTCTTCCAGATTTGTGCAAGCTGCTCGTCGCTGGTGCCGACACGCTTCACTTCGCGGAGCAAATCCTTGGAGGCCGTTTCGACCGTAACGCTGGCCGCGCGGCGATGGACCTGGTTGATCTCTTCAATCTGGTGAATAAACCAGGGATCGATCTTCGTGAGATCGCAAATTTCGGCCGCAGGCAGGCCACGCTCAACGGCGGTGAGCAGCCAATGGATGCGATCGGGCCGCGGCGTGGCAAGTTTCTCGCGAAGTAACGAATCGGGCGTTTCCGCTGGCGCGCGCCAGGGAGTGCTCGGCTCCAGCGAACGAATCGCCTTCTGCAATGATTCTTTAAAGGTGCGTCCAATAGCCATCACTTCGCCGACGGATTTCATTTGCGTGCCGAGAGTGCTGTCCGCGCCGGGAAATTTCTCGAACTGCCACTTGGGAATTTTCACGACCACGTAATCAATGGTCGGCTCGAAGCAGGCCGGAGTTTTTTCGGTGATGTCGTTGGGAATTTCGTCGAGGGACATGCCGACAGCGAGCCGTGCCGCGATTTTCGCGATGGGAAACCCGGTGGCTTTGCTGGCCAGCGCGGAGCTGCGGGAGACGCGCGGATTCATCTCGATCACCACCATCTTGCCATTTTCGGGGTTGATGGCGAACTGCACGTTGGAGCCGCCGGTTTCGACGCCGACTTCGCGGATGATCGCCGCGGCCGCATCGCGCATGCGCTGGTATTCCTTGTCGGTCAGCGTCTGCGCCGGCGCAACCGTAATCGAATCGCCGGTGTGCACGCCCATGGGATCGAAATTCTCGATCGTGCAGATCACCACGAAGTTGTCGCGGAAATCGCGCATCACTTCCAGTTCGTACTCTTTCCAGCCGAGCACGGACTCTTCGACAAGCGCTTCATGCACGGGACTCATATCCAGCGCATGGGCGATGGAGTCAGCAAACTCTTCCTTGTTATACGCGATCGCGCCGCCAGTTCCACCAAGCGTGAACGAAGGCCGAATAACGAGAGGAAAGCCGAGCTGATCGCAGAGGCGCAGCGCATCCTGCGCGTTATTGACGAGCGCCGACGCAGGAACCTCGAGGCCAATCTTCCTGCAAGCGTCCTTGAACCAAAGCCGGTCTTCGGCAACTTTGATGGCGCGAAGAGACGCGCCGATCATTTCCACCTTATGCTTCTCGAGTATGCCGCCTTCGGCAAGTTCCACCGCAAGATTCAGCGCGGTTTGCCCGCCAACGGTGGGCAGCAGCGCGTCCGGCTTTTCCTTGATGAGAATTTCTTCGAGATATTCCTTGGTCAGCGGCTCGATATACGTTCGGTTCGCCAACTCCGGGTCGGTCATGATCGTGGCCGGATTGGAGTTCACCAGCACCACCTCATAGCCCTCGGCCCGCAGAGCCTTGCACGCCTGCGCCCCCGAATAATCAAACTCGCACGCCTGCCCGATAACAATCGGCCCCGAGCCGATGATGAGAATCTTGTGGATGTCTTTCCGTTTAGGCATCTATTCCCTTTTCGAAATGTGGCCTCATCTGCGAGAGCTCCCCGGGCTGGCGAATTCCTTCATCATGTCCGTGAACTGGGTGAAGAGGTAATGCGAATCGTGCGGGCCGGGAGAGGCTTCCGGGTGATACTGCACGCTGAAGAGCGGCAGATTCTTGTGGCGCATGCCTTCGTTGGTGTGGTCGTTCAGGTTGACATGTGTGATCTCGACGTCGCTCGATGGCAAGGATTCGGGATCAACGCAGAAGCCATGATTCTGCGCGGTGATTTCCACCTGACTGGTCAGAAGATTCTTCACCGGGTGATTCGCGCCGTGATGGCCGAATTTTAATTTGAACGTTTTCCCGCCGAGGGCCAGGCCGCAAAGCTGGTGACCCAGGCAGATGCCAAAGACCGGCACACGCCCCGCGAGCTTGCGAATATTTTCAACGGCGTAGGTGACAGGCTCGGGATCGCCGGGGCCGTTCGAGAGAAAAACGCCATTAGGCCGCAGCGCAAGCACATCTTCGGCGGAAGTATTGGCCGGAACAACCGTGACGTCGCAATTGTGATCCACAAGTAAGCGAAGAATATTCAGCTTGATTCCGTAATCGTAAGCGACCACTTTAAATTTTTTTGTGTCCGAACTGGCGCCGGATTCGCCCATCTGCTCGGCCCAGGGAGAAGTGGCAAGATCAATCGAGCCTTTTTGCCAGTCGTAGGGCCTGCCGCAGCTCACCCGGCCAGCCAACTCCTGCCCAGCCATCAGCGGCAACTGTTTCGCTTCATAAACAAGTTGATCTGCGGGCGTGCCGTCCGTGGCCACAATGCCGCGCAGCGCGCCGACCTTACGGATGTGGCGCACCAGCGCCCGCGTATCCACATCCCAGATAACGGGAATTTTGTGGCGGTTCAGATAAAGCTGCGCCGATTCCGCCGCACGCCAGTTCGAAGCAACCTGCGAAAATTCGCGCACAATCAGCGATTCGATGTACGGCCGCGTGGACTCTTCATCATCCAAATTCGCGCCGACATTTCCGATGTGGGGATACGTCAGGCAAACAATCTGGCCCGCATAACTGGGATCGGTGAAAACTTCCTGGTAACCCGTGAGGCTGGTATTGAAAACAACTTCGCCGCCGCGGCGCGTGATCGCGCCGGCCGCGCGGCCGTTAAATATGCGCCCGTCTTCGAGCGCAAGGATTGCGGGTCGATGCTGAACTTCCGTCAGTGTGTCCTCCGGACTGCGTCATTTGTCGCTTGCCTCGGTGGTGGAAAGCGAACCGAAGTGGTCCACGGGCCAGTAAGCAAAAACAGCGCGGCCATAAATAAACTGGCTGGCAACCGGCCCAAAAACGCGCGAATCGTTCGAACTGATGCGATGGTCTCCCATCACGAAGTAACTATCCTTGGGAACTCTCACGGGGCCGAAGTCAGTGACATCGGTGTATTGCGGCGGCACATACGGCTCGGGAATAAGCTGCCCGTTGACATAGAGCAGCCCGTGGCGAATATCCACTGTTTCGCCGGGTAGACCGATGACGCGCTTGATGAACGACTTGGAGCGGTCCAGCGGATACCAGAAGACCACCACGTCGCCGCGATGAATGTCTTCAAACCGGTAAACGAATTTGTTGATGAAGATGCGTTCCTGGTCGGAAAGCAGCGGCGCCATGCTGGTGCCTTCCACTTTCACGGGCTGGTACAGGAACACGATGATAACGAGCGCCAGGCCGATGGCGATGAGCAGGTCACGCGTCCAGACGCGAATTTCGTTGCGGAGAAGAAGGTGAGTGCTTGCCTGCGAAGACGAAGGGTCCTGAGGCGAAGCTGCCGCTGCCACAAAAGTCTTATGGGCGTCGGGTGAGCCGCCCGTGGGGGGAGGGATCAGATTCTCGTCAGGTTTGGACATTTCCAGCTGTCTTCATTTTATATCATGCGCCGCGAAAATCACACCAGCACCGAATTGCAAACGTGGCTGGCTCGACATTGCCCGGCATTGTCTTTAGGATTCGAGCGATGCCCTCCCCCATTGCCTTCATCATTCCCGCGCTAAATGAGGAAGCGGCGCTCGCACCCATGTTAGACGGGTTACGCGCGGCTTTGGATGCCGCGGCCTGTGCGGCTGCGGACATCCTGGTGGTAGACAACGGTTCGCGCGACGCCACCGCAGACGTGGCCCGGAAGCACGGCGCGCGCGTGATTAGCGAGCCGCGGCGGGGCTATGGGCAAGCGTGCCTCGCGGGGATCGCCGCGCTATCGGACAACACGGAGATAGTGGCGTTTCTGGACGCCGATGGAAGCGATGATCCCGAGGACCTGCTGCGATTACTGACTCCGGTTCGCCAAGGGAAGGCGGACATGGTGCTGGGTTCCCGAACGATCGCGGCCCGAGCGGCAGGGGCGTTCACACCCCAGCAAGCATTTGGCAACTGGCTGGCGACGGGGTTGATGCGAGTACTTTTCGGGGCGCGCTATACGGACCTCGGCCCGTTCCGGGTGATCCGTCGCAAGGCGCTGGAGCGGCTGCGGATGCAGGACACGAACTTCGGCTGGACCATCGAAATGCAGATCAAGGCGCATCGCGCCGGGTTGCGCGTCTTGGAGATTCCGGTGAACTACCGGAACAGAATCGCCGGCGAGTCCAAGATTTCTGGAAATCTTAGGGGTAGTTTGCGCGCCGGATGGAAGATTTTATGGACCGTCGCGAAACACGGGTTGTCAGCCGGGCGATGAGCTAAAAAAACTGTCTCCTCCCGTGGACGGACGGGAATCTAACAGCCAGTTGACTTCAGTGTGACATCCGTCGCACTGCAAGCGGCTACCTTAAAAGAGGCGTTACGGTTGATTGCCTCAGGAAGAAAAGTTCGGCCCCTGTCCAGCCCTTCCCTGCTCGCTAAACCGCAAAGCCATCTGCAACCAGTGCTTCGGCACAAAGAACATCGGAGAGGAAAAACAAGAATGAGAGTATCCATCAAAACGCTGGCGGTCCTTGCCCTGGCGGTTGTGTTTCCCTGTTTGACCTTCGCGCAGTACACCCGCACCGACCTGGTCACCAACTCCGGGGCGGGCGGCACCGTTCATGACCCCCATCTTGTCAACGGCTGGGGCCTCGTTTCCACGGGCACAAGCCCCTTCTGGGTGAGCGACAACGCCACCGGGCTTTCTACCCTCTACGCCATCAGCAACACGAATGGAGTTTCCGCTAGCATTGTTAGCCTGGTTGTGACCGTTCCACCGGTGACCGGTGGACAGGGGACACCGACCGGAATCGTCGCGCCGGAAACCCCCAACGGGGTAATGGCTTTCGTCGTTTCCGGCGTCAATCCAACTACCGGAAAGCAAGCCTCCGCAAACTCCATTTTCATCTTTTCCACCCAAGATGGGACGATCACGGGATGGAATCCAGGGGTTGGCGGGACTAACGCCACCCTCGCCGCCGACAGATCATCCGCCGGCGCCACGTACACGGGCCTGGCCATCGCCAACAACGGCGGACAGCCATTCCTATACGCCGCGGATGACGGAGCGAACCGCAGAATCGACGTATTCGACTCCAATTTCAAATTGGTGAACGAACAGCTTGGTCCGAATGCTTTCGTCGATCCCAAAATCCCGCAGAAATTCGCTCCTTACGGCATTCAGACCGTTACCGATGCGCAGGGCGTGCAAACGATTTGGGTCACCTACACGGCTCTCGACAAAGCGCAAAGCGGTTTTGTAGCCACGTTCACTACGGCCGGGGCGCTGATTTCTGGGTTTGCGCTGCATGGAACTCTTCATTCGCCCTGGGGCGTCGCGTTGGCGCCGGCCGATTTTGGGCCGATGAGCAATGCGCTCCTGATCACCGACAACACTCCCCGCGGACGCATCAACGCCTTTGATCCGAAAAGCGGCGCGTTCCTCGGCCCGCTGCGCGATGCAACCGGCAAAGCCATCGAGATCGACGACGTCTGGGCCATTCAGTTCGGCCAGGGCGGCGCGGCGGGCTCGAACGGCAATCCCAATCAACTCTTCTTCACAGCAGGCAACAACAATTACGGCGACGGCACATTTGGCGTAATCACGTTTGGCAAGTAAGGCCGGGTACATCCTTGTAAAACCCGGATGCGTAGGGCCCGAAGAGATCTTCATTCTCTTCGGGCCCTCGCATTTATGGGCGCTGTCGTCAGTCGGAGAGGGCGAAGTTCAGAGCGGCGAGCGATGCGACGACAGCGGTTTCCGTGCGAAGGATGAGTTTGCCGAGGGAGGCGTCTTCAAATTGCGCGGCGCGGGCCGCGGCGAGTTCCGCATCGGTCCAACCGCCTTCCGGCCCGATAGCAAGAACCGCGGCCTTCGCCTGCTGATTGCGCAGGACTTCCCGCAGCGACTTTGCATCGGGCGCCTCAGATAGAAAAACTCGCAGGCCTTCCTTGTGTGCGGCGAATGCAGTTTCCGGTCTAGCCGGCGAATCGAGAATGGGCAGTTGGACACGACGCGATTGCTGCGACGCTTCGAGGAGAAGTTTCCTCCAGCGTTCGGCCCTCTTGGCAGCGGCAGCGAGCAGCGCTTTTTCCGAGCGCGCCGCCGCAAGTGGGACAATGCGGCTCACACCCAGTTCCGTGGCTTTTTCAAGCGCCCACTCAAAGGAATCAAATTTCACCACCGAAAGCAGCAGCGTCGTCCGCAAGGGCGGATGATGCGCCGGAATCTCTTCGACAAGGGAAAACTCGACCGAATCCCGCGAGACGTTCTCGATGCGGCCTAACCAGACTCTTGTGCCATCACTGAGTTCGTAAAGTTGGCCGGCCTGCGCGCGAAGTACACGGCCGAGATGGTGCGCGGCCTCACCCTCCATCACGGCGCGTTGCCCGGAAAATTGTTCAATGAAAAAACGTCGGCGCATGAACGCTATCTTCCCATGAAACGGTCGGAGGCGACGGAGCGGATTGTGTTCAAGGCGCGAGGGCTTTTGAGTGCGGGAGCAAAGCTCCCGCTTTTGAGGTTTTAACACGGAGACAAATCACAAATTCGATACCACGGCTTACTCCGTAAAAGCGGAAGCGGAGCTTCCCTTCGTGCCTCAGGGCAAGCCGCACTCAAAACTAGCCGAAGATGTCTTTGACTTTGTCAAAGAGCGTGGAATTGCGGTCGGCGGGCTTGTTGTCGACTTTCAACGTGGCGTCAAGCTGCTCTATAATCTTGCGCTGCTCGCGAGTCAGCTTCGTCGGCGTCAGCACACGCACATGATAATAAAGATCGCCGCGCCCTCCGCCATGCGGATCGGGCAGGCCCTTGCCCTTAATACGAAACACCGCTCCGCTCTGCGTACCTTCAGGAATTTTCAGCCGCTCTTCCCCGGTAAGGCCGGGGACCTGGAGATCGGTGCCCAGCGAAGCCTGCGAAATGCTGAGAGGAATCGTGCAGTAAAGATCAGCGCCGCGCCGCTCAAAGAAGGCGTGTTCCTTCACCTCGAGCACAACATACAGATCGCCAGCCGGCCCGCCATTGGGCCCGGGCTCGCCCTCGCCCTGAACTCGTAGCCGCGTGCCGGTGTCCACACCCGGCGGAATGCGAAGCTCGATCGTACGTTCGCGATCCACACGCCCCTGCCCCCTGCAATCAGGGCAGCGCTCCTTGACGATTTGTCCCGCGCCCTGGCATGAAGGGCACGTTCGATTGATAGTAAAGAATCCCTGCTGATAAACAATCTGGCCGCGGCCACCGCAAGCCTGGCAGGCCACTACGCCGGTGCCTTTCTTTGCGCCAGTGCCATTGCAGGATTCGCAATATTCCTGGCGGGGCACGCGAATTTTGGTCGTGATCCCGGTAGCGGCTTCCTCAAAAGTAAGCGTCATGTCATAACGCAAATCCGCGCCCCGCTGGACGCGACGTCCGCCGCCGCGCCGGCGGCCACCGCCCGCGCCGAACAAATCCTCGAAGCCAAAGAACTCTCCAAAGATGTCGTGAAAGTCCTGGAAGATCGTGCCGTTGAAATCGGGCTGCGCGCCCACACCCGCCAGTCCTTCATGGCCATAGGTGTCATAAATCTGGCGCTTCTGCGTGTCGCTGAGGACGCTATACGCCTCGGTACATTCGCGGAAGCGGTGCTCGGCCTCTTCTTTGTTCTCCGGGCTGCGGTCGGGGTGCCATTTGAGGGCGGCCTTCCGGTACGCAGACTTGATTTCCTCAACGGACGCCGTTTTCGTGACGCCGAGAACTTCGTAATAATCGCGGTGGTGAGACTTGGGCATATTCGCTGGTCTGGTTCCCTTCTCAATCTAAAACTAGCAGGGATCACCGGCTGAAGCGCCGCGATCCCGATCGCGTGTTGCCGATTAATTCACAGCTTTATTCGATGCGCCGCCGGGATGGACCGCTACGCGCACCATGGCCGGACGCAAAACACGCCCGTGAAACACGTACGCGGGCTGAAAAACTTCCAGAATAGTGCCGTCGTCATGTTCCGTCGTTTCCGTGCGATCCATGGCTTGATGCATGTGGGGATCGAACGGCTTGCCCAGCGGCTCAACACGCTCCACACCGAGCCGCGCCAAATTATCCAAAAGCTGTTTGTAGATGAGTTCGAAGCCTTTGCGGTAGCTCGAGTATTCATCTTCTTTGTGCGCGGCAAGGGCGTGCTCGAATCCATCCACAATCGGGATCAAGGATTCAACCACACGAGCCGTGGCGCGCTTCGAATCTTCGGCGCGTTCCTTTTCAACCCGCTTGCGGTAATTCTCGAAATCGGCCTGGCGGCGCAGCAAGGTCTGCTGCAGGTCTGCGAGATCCGCCGAGAGTTTTTTCAATTGAGATTCCTCCCGCGCGGCATCCGCGGATTGCGACTCCTCGGGTTGTCCGGGCCCTTCATCATCTGGAATATTTACTTTGATTTCCTGCTCGCTCATAAATCTATCCTCAAAATGTTCAGTGTCCTACTTTTCTCCCAGAATGCGCCAATGCGAGTGAATTTTCTACTCGATCTTTTGCAAGGCCTCGCTAAAGAGCTGCGCCACATAGGCGACCGCGGTCATGGCGCGTTCGTAGTCAATGCGCGTGGGACCAAGCACCCCGAGCGATCCCTGAACCTGGTCGTGGCCCGAGTAGGGCGCGCTGATCAGGGCCAGGTTGTGGCCGGCCTGGGAGATCTCTTTGATGCCGATCTGTACGAAAACGGGCTCCGGCGTCTCGATGCACGCGTTGAGCACCGAAACGAGGCGATGCTTTTCCTCGATGGCGGCAAGCAATTCCCGCAAGTGCCCCTGATCGGCGAATTCCGGCGTTCCAACAAATTGCGAGGCTCCCTCGACGTAGATCTGCTGCGTGGAGGTCTCGGACAGAATCGCGGGGTCGCATAGCGTCAAGGCGCTCTGCGCCAAAGTTTCGTAGCGCTCGCGTTCAGTGGCGAGTTTCTGCAGCAAGTCGCTGCGGATGGCGTCAAGCATCCAGCCGGAATAATGGCGGTTAAGAAAGTCGGCGGTGGCGTCGAGTTCCGGTTGAGTAAAGACGCGACTGGGCCGCAAAACCTTGTCCCGCGTGTTGCCGCCGGGAGAAATCAGCACGACCACGACGCGGCCGTCGGGAAGCAACCACATGCGCGCATGCTCCAGAACCGCCCGCCGCAACGGCGGAGACACAATGATGCCCACGCCTCGCGAAACTTCCGCAAGGACATGGCCCGCGCGCTCCGTGATTTCAGCAGCGGAGTTTGCACCGCTCATTTCCCGGTTAATCCAGTTGCGGTCTTCCATCGTGAGGGTGGCCTGAGACGCAATCTCTTGCGCAAAAAAGCGATACGCCGCCGCAGTGGGAACGCGGCCAGCCGAAGTGTGCGGCTGGTAAAGATACCCGCCGTCCTCCAGGTCAGCCATGATGTTGCGGATGGTGGCGGTGCTCAGGGACTCCTCGAAACGCTTGGAAATGGCACGGGAAGACACCGGTTCGCCCGTCTCGATGTACGTGCGCACCAAGTCCGCCAAAATCTGACGGTTACGCCGTTCTTGGAGAGCTGGATTCCGCATAGCAGCACTCATGTAGTAGTGCTACTTACCATTTTAGGCGGCCTGTCAAGTGCAGTCAAAGGAGATCGTCCAGCACCAGTACCTGGATTTCCGTGAGACGACGGAACGATACATCATTCGTTATTAGTCCTGTAGCCGCCGAGTAGACCGCAGTTGCGGCTTGCAACGCGTCAGGAGTCCGCAACCGATATGTCGCGCGAAACCTCGCCGCCAGCGCCGCAATGGGGACGGTAGTGGGCATCCATTCCAGATGGGGGTACCGGGTTAACAGTAGAAAAAACTCACCTACGAGTTTTTCATCACTTTCACGAATGGGCTGCACCAGAAGTTCTGTCATGCTAATGCAGGACGTAACTGCGCTCGACAGCGGGCGTTCCAACCAGGCAAAGAGATGATCCGTTGCCGGCAAATAGCGAGGATTACCCTGCACATGGTAAACGAAAATACTTGTATCGAGAGCAACGCGACGATGACGCCGAAGGAAACCGGCGAGATCCTCTAATCCCAACTTTCGCGTTCCTTCTTGAGGTAATCCGGTGGGTACAGGCCGCGACCCAACCCGCGCAATGCAGCCCTAAAGGATTTCGGTTTCTCCATGATAAGTACCCGATTCCCCAGCACGGTGAACAGGACTTTATCACCCGGCTTCAGGCCCAGGGCTTTGCGGGCTTCACGCGGAATGACGATTTGATTTTTCGAAGAAACGGTTGCTTCAGCCATGCTTTACATTTTAGCAAAAAGTAAAGCGTTTATCCAGCCAAAACTACAGTTCTAATTGTTATCAATCTGGGCGCGCTGGAGCTTGTCGGAGTAGTCGATGTAGACGGATTTCCACTCGGTGAAGAAGTCGATTGCGGCGACGGCTGCTTCGCGGTGGCCGTTGCCGGTTTGCTTGGTGCCGCCGAAGGGGAGATGCGTTTCCGCACCGATGGTGGGCGCGTTGACGTAAACGATGCCGGTGTAGAGGTCCTGAATCGCGGCAAAGGCGCGATTAACATTTCGCGTGTAGATCGAAGCGGAAAGGCCATAAGGCACGCCATTCGCAACTTCAATTCCCTGCTCAAGGCTGTCAACAGGGATAAGGGAAACGACGGGGCCAAAAATTTCTTCCTGCGCCACGCGCATCTTCGGTTGGCAATCGCCGAACACGGTCGGCTCGTGGAACCAACCTTTGGCCAGAGCACCGCTGGCCAGGCGATGGCCGCCGGTCAAAAGTTTCGCGCCTTCCTTCACGCCAATTTCGACATAGGACATCACCGTCTGCAATTGCTGCTCGTTGATACATGGCCCCATCTCAACGGCAGGATCAAGACCGTTGCCGACCTTGAGCCTGGCAGCGCGCTCGACAAAACGCGCGACGAATTCCTTGTAAACGCTTTTATGGATGCCCACACGGCTCGCCGCCGTGCAGCGCTGGCCCGTTGTACCGAAGCCGCCCCAGATCGCGCCGTCCACCGCGAGGTCGAGATTCGCGTCGTCCATCACCAAAATAATATTCTTCCCGCCCATCTCTAGGCTGTAATGCTTGAAGCTGGGCGCGCAGGTCTCCGCAATGATCCGCCCGGTCGAGGTCGAGCCGGTAAAACTGATCACAGGAACGTCCGCGTGTTTCGTAAGCGCCGCGCCCGCTCCGGGTCCATCGCCGCCAACCAAATTGACAACGCCCGGCGGCAGCCCCGCTTCGGAAAGTATTTCAATCAGGTGATACGTGGAGAGCGGGGTATCTTCCGCAGGCTTGATCACCAGTGTATTGCCGCAAACCAGCGCCGGCATCATTTTCCACGCAGGAATCGCCATCGGGAAATTCCACGGCGTAATCAAGCCGCAAATGCCGATGGACTGCCGCATGCTCATGGCAAATTTATTCGGAAGTTCCGACGGCGTGGTCTGGCCAAACAGCCGGCGGCCTTCGCCAGCCATGTAGTACGTCATGTCGATCGCTTCCTGCACGTCGCCACGCGTTTCGGCAAGCACCTTCCCCATTTCCCGGGTCATGTCGCGGGAAAACTCCTCCTTGCGCTTCACAAGAAGCTCCGCCGCGCGAAAAAGAATTTCGGCGCGCTTGGGAGCCGGAACAAGACGCCAGGACTTGTAAGTTTCTTTGGCTGCGGCAACGGCCGCGTCCACATCTTCCCGCGAAGAAAGCGGGAAAATTCCAATCAGCTCGTCGACGTTCGCCGGGTTACGGTTCTCCAGCGTCTTCCCGCTCCGGGGCGCGACCCATTCCCCATTGATGAAATTCTTATACGCATGTGAAGCGGATGCGGTAGCCATACGGCCTCCTGGACAAAATCGAGTCTATCGGCGCGCGCCGCGCGGCGTCAAACTAGGCCCAACGACTGCGTCGATAAGTTCTCACTCTCCGTTCTTCAAACTGTCATCCAATCGAAACGTGAACTCGCAACAATGGTGACACGCGCAGCAACAATTCATTTTAGTTTATGGGATGGATTGAAGAATCCAATCCAACGGGGTGGAGATTTTCCACAGGATAGCGGCTTTTCTGGACTTTCAAATTGTGTTACAAGACTAGCCAATAGCCGAGGGAAGTAGCCCAATTCATTGAAATAGCAAGGGACGGCGAACCAGGTTCACGTGTCCCCATCTGTCCCCCTCACCCCGGGGGAGTGCCCGTGGTGTATTTGTCTGCGCGTACGAATGCAAATCTGAAAGGGGAGGTTCTGGGATGAAAGTGGTCACGAACAAGCAGTCGCTGTACCTGCGAAGTTTATTGGTTGCGTGCCTTGGCCTGTTGCTGGCAAGCGGAATTTGGGCGCAGTCCACAACGGACGGTGCCATCGGCGGAGTCGTTACCGACCCATCAGGTGCGATTGTCCCCGGGGCGATGGCGACCTCGACGAATCTTGGAACCTCCCGGACCTCCACCGCGACAACGGACGGCGCCGGACGCTACCTGATTGGCCATCTGCAGCCAGGCACTTATTCGCTGGAAATCGCCGCAAAGGGATTTGGTGGATTCAAAGCCACTAACATCACTGTGGAAGTTGGGCGCGCCACCCCGATTGATGCAACGCTGGGGGTCGAGGCACAAAGGGAAACCATCGTGGCCACGGCGGAAGCGCCGGTATTGGTCACCGACCGCGCGGATTTCACCACCAACATCAATTCGACCTCACTCGAGAATTTGCCCATGAACGGAAGGCGCTGGTCTTTTTACGCCCTGAGCACGCCCGGCGCCGTAGCCGACGGCGGATTCGGATTGGTCAGCTTCCGCGGAATCTCCGGCTTGTTGAACAACAACACCGTGGACGGCGCGGACAACAACCAGGCGTTTTTCAGCGAAGAGCGCGGCCGCACCCGAATCAGTTATTCCACCAGTGAAGCCGCCATTCAAGAATTTCAGATCAACACCTCCAACTACTCAGCGGAATACGGGCGGGCGGCAGGCGGCGTGGTCAATGCGGTCACGAAAAGTGGCACAAACCAGATTCATGGCCAGGCTTTCTGGTACCTCCGCAGCAGTGACTGGGGTGCCATCAACCCCTTCTCCTTCAAAAAGGTAAACATTAACGGCACGCTGACCAACGTACCATTCTTGCCAGAGGACAAGCGGCACCAGTTTGGCGGCGGCATCGGCGGCGCGATCATCAAGGACAAGCTGTTTTTCTTCTTCAGCGCCGACCAGCAACTCCGGCCATTTCCGGCGGCGGCCAACTCCGGCACTCCAAACGCAATTTTCGCGCCTATCACGGTGGCTCCGCCGACAGCTCCGAACACCTGCACTTCGAAGGGATTGAGCGAGGGGAACATTTTGTCTTGCCGGGGGATCACCCAGCCTCAGACGGATGCCGCCCTCGCTCTGCTCACAAACCTAACGGGAACCGTCCCGCGGCGCGGGGACCAATTGATCCTGCTCCCCAAAATCGATTGGAACATCAACACCAAAAACCACGCTTCGTTTACTTACAACCGGCTGCGCTGGAATTCACCGGAAGGCATCCAGAGCGCTGGCGTCGTGAACCGCGGCGTCGAAAGTTTCGGCAACGATTTCGTAAAGAACGACTGGGGAATCGCGCGCCTTACCTCCACTGTCACGAACACCCTCACCAATGAGCTGCGCTATCAGTACGGAAGGGACTTCGAATTCGAAAACGGACAATCCGCCATACCCGGAGAGCCTGTTTCCGCTTTCGGCCTGTCGGCACAGATCTCCGTCGGCGGCGTCGGCGGCTTTACGTTCGGCATGCCGAATTTCCTGAACCGTCCAGCGTTCCCGGACGAGCGCCGGAACCAGGTTGCGGACACGGTCGCATGGAGCCACAACACACATCTCTTCAAGTTCGGCTTTGACTTCAACCACGTGCACGACACCGACATAAACCTATTCGAACAGTTCGGTGCTTACTCCTATAACTCCCGCGTCGACTACATCAGCGATTTTGTTCAACAGGCGACGGGAGCCACCACCCCGTTCTGCGCGACTACCACGGCGCCAATCACTCCCATTCCCTGCTACGCAAATTTCGCTCAGGGTTTCGGTACGCCTGGATTTCAGTTCGCAACGAATGACCTGGCATTTTTTGCACAGGACGACTGGCGAATCCGGCCTCGCCTGACGCTGAGCCTCGGCCTGCGCTGGGATTCCGAGTTCCTGCCATCCACGCAGATTCCCAATTCCCTTCTGCCCGGCACCAACTCCCTTCCTTCGGACCGCTCGGACTTCGGCCCACGCATCGGAGCCGCCTATCAGTTGACCCGCGATGGCAAGACGGTGGTCCGCGGAGGATACGGCATCTTCTATGGCCGGATCATCAACTCGACCATCTTCAGCTCCATCTCCAGCACCGGAGTGCCAGCCGGCCAAAACACTGTATTCCTGCTGCCCAGCCAAACTGGAGCTCCCACTTATCCGAACGTAATCGCTTCGGGCAACCCACCGCCCTCGTTGAACGTCGTGCAGTTTGCCCCAGACACGAAACTTCCGATGATCCATGAATTCGACCTGGAAGTGGAACGGGAAATTGCAACGAACACCGTGGTGACGCTCTCCTACATCGGAAGCATCGGCCATCGCTTGCCCCGATTTGTGGATACCAACCTGGCGGCACCGACGCTTGAGACGACGTACACCGTCACCCAGGGCGCCGGCGCCGTGACGAGTCCTTTCCTCAACCAGGCATTGATCGGGCAAACCGTCACCGTGCCTTATTTCGGTGTTCCCAGCACAAATACGGGCACAAAACGTCCGAATACCGCATTTGGAGCGATCACGGATATCTCCGACTCCGTCGACTCTCACTACAACGCCCTGGTGATTGGCGTGAACCGCCGCTTCTACAAAAGCTTCCAGATCCAATCGTCCTACACGTGGTCGCACGCTACCGACTTCGGGCAAAGCACGCAGACATTCACTGCCACCAACAACGTCTTAAACCCATTTGACATCGGCCTGGAATCGGGCCGATCCAACTTTGACATTCGCCAGCGGTTCAACTTTGGCGGCGTGTGGACTCCCGACTTCTACAAGGGAGAACGCATGATCGGAAAGCAGCTCTTGAACGGCTTTACGATCTCGCCGCTCATCACGATTTCTTCCGGTGTGCCGTTTACGCCGCTCCTCCAGGGTAACGCCCCAACACAGACAGTCGGCGGTGTCACTTACGTTGGTGTAACCGGCGGGTCAGGCGTTTTGGCCGCTGGCGGCACAAACCGTCCACCCTTCTTCGCCAACAATTCCTTCCAATTACCTAGAACAGCAACCGTGGACTTGCGCCTGGAAAAGGCGTTCACCTTCTGGGAAAGCCGGAAACTAACTTTCTCGGGCGACGCCTTCAACATGTTCAACCACGTCAACTTCACCTCTGCCGACACGCAGATGTACGCCATCACGGGCTCGAATCTCGTGTTCAACCCGCATTTTGGAGTTCCCACGCAGTCGAGCAACTCGTTGACCAGTCAGCGGCAGATTCAGGTTGGCATCCGCCTGGACTTCTAAAAACCCGACTTACACAGAAACGAGAAGGGCGCGCTTTTCGGCGCGCCCTTCTCACATTCACACTACCTCTCACAATCAACTGAAGTACCGATTCGGCTTAGATCTGGCCCATGCCGCCGTCGACATTCAGTTCTACGCCGGTGATGTAAGACGCGTCCGAGGAAGCCAGGAAGGCCACAGCCGAGGCGACTTCTTCAGACTTCCCGAAGCGCTTCATCGGAACCTTGTTCAGGACATAGCTGGCAAATCCTTCCATCTCTTCCTTGGAAAGCCCAGTTCGCCCGAAAATCGGCGTTTCGATTGGGCCGGGAGCGACCGCGTTCACTCGAATGTTGCGCTCGACCAGCGCGCTGGCAAATGAACGCGTAAGCGAACGCATGGCTGCCTTGGTTGCGGCGTACACGGAACCCGTCGGGAGTCCCTGGTGGCTGACTACGCTGGTGTTCAGGATGATTGAAGCGCCATCGTTCAGATAGGGCAGCGCCTTCTGTATGGTGAAATACGCGCCCTTGGAATTGATGTCGAACTGTTCGTCATAATGTGCTTCTGTCACGGCCGTCACCGGAAGAAACTTGGCGACGCCCGCGTTGGCAAACAGAATATCGATCTTGCCGAACTTCTTCGAAACCGCTTCGTACACCTTTTCAATCTCGCCGGACTTGGAGACGTCCGACTGAATGGCCAGAATGTCGTTCCCAAGCAGCTTCACAGCCTCGTCAAGCGTCTTCTGGCTGCGCCCGGTGATCGCCACCTTTGCGCCCTCTTCCTTCAGCCGCTGCGCGCTGGCCAATCCGATTCCGCTGTTCCCTCCCGTGACCACCGCTACTTTTCCTTGTAAACGCTTCATAATTCCTCCGTTGAAAGCAAGCCCGGAGCCTTGTCCGGGCAAATTTGATTCATGCAACTTCAACGGTTAGATGGGCATCTAACTATTTGGTTACGCAATTAATCGCAAATTCTGCAAAGTCACAAGGAGCGCGTTAAACTGTTGTGGGTGGAAGGGCCTGAAGAATGAACCTGGCACAGATCGAAAAGATCTCCAAAGCGCTGGCAGACAAAACCAGATTACAGATCTATGAACACATCGCTTCGCACGAAGGTGTTCACTGCTGCGCCTTGGTGGAAATGCGGGGAGTGACGCCCGCCACGGTCTCTCACCACCTGAAAGTTCTTTCGGCGGCGGGACTCGTCGAATGCAAGCGGGAAGGCCAATTCGTGCTGAACAGGGCGAAGACAGAGGTCTTGGAAGAATTCACGAAGTCGGTGGCCGCGCTTGGGCAAAAGCGCAAGAAATAAATCCCCACGTATATTTCAGGAAAAAACAGCCGGAGGGAAATTTACTCGGGTTCGTTCTTTACTTCGTCGCGCTGCACTTTCGAGGAGAGCAGGCGGTTGGATGAATTCGGCGGAGGAGTAGGAACGCCCATGCCGGCCGTCTCCGAGCCAAGGCCGAGCTTCTCCAGCGTCAACGCGTCCATCTTTCCCGTGGGATTCAGTCCGTGCGTGGACTGGAATTTCTTCATCGCTTCGACAGTGGAGTCGTCCCACTTCCCGGAAGGCGTACCCGAGTAAGCGCCATTCTTTGCGAGAGCACCCTGAATTTCATTGACGCGATCGACCGTGGGCGCCGCCTGTCCCTTCACGCGCTTGCCTCTCCGGCTGGAACTCTTTCCCGATTTGCCCGATCTCTTCTTCGCGGTCCCGGTTGTGCTTTTGGCAGCAGCGCTGCCGGTTGCAGTTTTGTGCGAAGCCTTGCTCGCACTCGTGGTTTGCGCGGCTCCGGCCGCAGGCAGCGTCAAGCTGCCCACGGCCAGTGCCGCAAGAATCAAGCGAGTCATTCGACGGTTGTTCTGTTGTGTCCGCATAGCTGGGCGAATTTGCCTGTCTATTGTTTCGTGTCCGCTGGAACCACGCCCGGAAGGAACATGGTCATCACCCGGTCGCCGTTGCGGCGCAGGACTTTGAACACAACGTTCTCTCCTGGCTTCAGCTTGGAGACGGCCTTGCGGTAATCGTCCACCGAAGTCACCGCCATGCCATTCACTTCCGAAACGACGTCGCCCGGCTGGAAGCCGGTGTCGTCGGCAAAGCTGGCCGGTTCGATTTCGCTGACCACCACGCCCTTCTGTCCTTCAATTCCCACCTTCTGGGCGCGAACGGGAGTCAGGTTTTCGACGTGGAGTCCGAATTCGGCCGGTGCGTTCTCATCGGGTGTGCTGCTCACGCGGCCCTGGGTGTTGGGAAACACGCGGGTGCGATCTTCAACGGTCGCGGTCGTGTCCTTCATCTGTTTGTCGCGGTAGTAGGTGATCTTCACCTTGCTGCCGATGGGAGCCGAAGCGATCGGGTTCACCAGGTCGTTGCCGGTCTTCACCGCAGTGCCGTTGACGGATGTGATCACGTCGCCGCCCTTCAAGCCGGCCTTTTCCGCCGGGCTGCCGGGTTCGACGCCTTCAATCACCACGCCATAGGGCGCGCCAAGCGACTTCAACGTAATCTGGTTCGTGCCGAGTTCTTCCTGAAAGCTGACGCCGATCGAGCCTCGCGTCACGCGGCCGCTCTTGATGAGCTGGTCATAAACGCTGAGTGCGGTGGAAGACGGCATCGCAAAGCCAACGCCTTCGTACCCGCGGCTGCCCGTGATAATCGCGGTATTGATGCCGATCACCTGTCCTGCCATGTCCACAAGCGGGCCGCCGGAATTGCCCGGGTTAATCGCCGCGTCGGTCTGCAGGAAACGCTGGAACTGCTGGCCAATGCCCGCGCGATCCTTTGCGCTGATGATGCCTGCGGTTACGGTCGCATTCAGTCCAAACGGGCTGCCGATCGCAAGAACCCAATCGCCCACCTGCACGCCGTCGGAATTGCCAAGCTTCGCGTACGGAAGTTCCTTGCCCGCATTAATCTTAATTACCGCAAGGTCCGTCGCTTCGTCCACGCCCACGACTTTGGCGGTGTACTTGGTGGTGTCTCCGTTGAGCTGCACCTGAATCTTGGTGGCCTGCTCAACAACGTGATTGTTGGTCAGGATGTACCCGCTCTTGTCCACGATCACGCCGGAGCCGAGGCTGCGCTCCGCCTTGGGCCCGGTATCCGGACGCCCGTCAAAAAAATGGAAAAAGAAATCTTCACTGGGATCGTCTTCGTCGCCCGAGCGGTGCCGCTTGGACTTGCGGTCCATCACCTGGGTGGTGGCGATATTGACGACGGCTGGCTCAACGCGATTGACAATGGCCGAAAAACTATTGGAAGAAGGAATCGGGTCCGGCAGGGCAAGCGGCGTGGCGGAAGAGCCCGCAAACGAGAACGACCGCATGGCGGAAACTTTTCCGGAAACTACCGTGCCAATCAGGATGCCCACCGAGAGGGTTGCTGCGATCAGCCCGGCGGCCACATATGTGCGCCGGCTGGTCCAATTCACCTTGGAATTTGTTGACTGCTCCATAACAATCTGGCTCCTATCTATATCCGTGGCCCAGTCCACCTGCGGAAAGTATAACACCGTGGAAAGCGCGGAGTTTCTACTTACCTTAGATGCGCGTCAGCGTTAACTGGCCATCCGGACGGGTCTCACCGGAACTCTGGTGCATGATTGAATTGGACGTGAAAAGGTTAGCTTTGGGCTTTTCGCGGATCCGCCGGTAAGTTTCGGCTTGACAAGCAGTTCGCGTTCTAGCATAAATAGGTTAGCCGCAATTGCGGTGTCACGTGGCGATTTAGGGCGACTTGCTCCACGTAAAAAACTGCTAAAGAGTTGGTAGAGTTTAGAAATTTTCTAACACCCTCCCTGCACTTTGGCACGGAGGGTTTTTCATTTTACCCCTCCGCGCTGCCCGCGATCATCCCACGTCATTCCATCGGCGGCTCCCGGCCTATCGCCAGAGAGCCCCGGCGAGGTGACTTATGAAGGAAATCTACTTTTTACGATGCAGAGAATGCGGGAAGAAGTATCCGAATCAACCGCAATCTTACTGCGAAGAATGTTTCGCTCCCCTGGAAGTGAGCTACGACTACGAAGCCCTGCGGCAGACCACCAGTCGCGAGGCCGTGTCGCGGCGCGCGTTCAATATGTGGCGCTATTCGGAGTTCCTGCCGCTGCCGCAGGGATTCACGCCCAGCCAGCCCATCGGGGGAACGCCGCTGGTGAAGTCCCGCAAGCTGGGAGAGCACCTCGGCGTGAAGAATCTCTATTTCAAGAATGATGCGGTGTGCTTCCCTTCTTTGTCGTTCAAGGATCGCGTGGTGGCCACGGCGCTTGCCGCGGCACGGCGATTCGGGTTTGAGACGATTGGCTGCTCCTCCACGGGAAACCTGGCCAACGCGGTTGCGGCGCAGGGCGCCCAGCAAGGATTCGACACCTGCGTGTTCATCCCCGCCGATCTGGAGCCGGCGAAAATCCTGAACACAGCGGTATACGGCGCGCGGATTGTGCGGATCAACGGCAACTACGATCATGTCAACCGCCTCTGCACGCAGATTGCGGACAAGTTCCGCTGGGGACTTGTGAACGTCAACCTGCGTCCGTATTACGCGGAAGGCTCGAAGACGCACGGCTACGAAATCGCCGAGCAGCTTGGCTGGGAACTCCCCGACAACGTGGTGGTGCCGATGGCGGGCGGTTCGCTGATCGGCAAGATCGCCAAGGCGTTTGCCGAGCTGGCGCATCTTGGCTGGGTCGAGCCGAAGCAGGTGAAATTCTTCGGCGCCCAGGCTACCGGATGCTCGCCGATTGCGGACGCAGTCAAACGCGAATTGCCGCGCTTTACGCCGCAAAAGCCAAACACGATTGCCCGGTCGCTGGCCATCGGGAATCCCGCCGACGGGCCGTTTGCCCTGCGCCTGATTCGCGAATCAGGCGGCTGGTCGGAAGATGTTTCGGACCCGGAGATCATTGACTCGATCAAGCTACTGGCGGAGACCGAAGGCATCTTCGCGGAGACCGCGGGCGGCGTAACCGTAGGCGTTGCGGCCAAGCTGATTCAGCAAGGCCGCATCGGCAAGGACGAAACAACCGTCGTCTGCATCACCGGCAACGGTCTGAAGACCACCGACGCGATCGCCGCCGACTTCCCCGCAACGGAAGTCATCGAGCCAAAGCTCGACGCCTTCGAAGCCCTCCTTCACGAGCAATTGAAGGACGCAGTGAACGCCGAAACCAGGTAGCGCAGGCTTTAGCCTGTGAACTCCTAAACTCTTAAACTCTTGAACTCTTAAACGCGAACTTGAAATTTCTCTCTACCACCCGGCAAACAAGCCGCATCGAAAGGATTGGAGTAACCCATGGCAATCACAATAGAAATCCCGACAGCGTTCCGACGCTTCACCGAAGGCTCGCCCAAAGTAGACAGCGGCGCCACCACAATCGCCGAAGCCCTGAACGACTTGACCGTGAAGTTTCCGGCGCTCTCTCGCCACGTGCGCGACGAGCAAGGCCAAATCCGCCAGTTCCTCAACGTCTATCTCAACGAAGAAGACATCCGCTTCCTCGGCGGCGAATCCTCCCCGCTGAAAGACGGCGACCGCGTCCTCCTCGTTCCCTCTATCGCCGGCGGCTAGCCATCCCGCGTAGCGTCCACCTTCAGGTGGACCAGAACACCTTTTGCACCCAACTCGTAGCCACCTGAAGGGCCGCTACATCGCTCCACGCTCTTCGCAACGTGGTAGGCTATTTTTTGCAAGCACCACTCTGGGCAGCGAGGCAACCATGGGCTACTACGCGCTCTTCTATCATGTTGTCGAGGGATTCGTGGAGCGCCGCCTGCCGTTTCGCGAGGCGCACCTCGCCCACGCACGCCACGCAGCCGAACGCGGCGAACTGGCTCTGGGAGGCGCGCTGGCGGAGCCTGCCGACACCGCGCTGATTGTCTTTCGCGGCGATTCACCCGACGCGGCAAGAGCCTTCGCCGAAAAAGATCCCTACGTTCGCAACGGCCTCGTGCAACGATGGGAAGTGCGGCCCTGGAATGTCGTGGTCGGCACGGACGCAAACAGCTCGAACGGTGCGGCCGGCCGAGGAGTAAGTTGAAATGGTGGTACGATTCTGGTCCGCTCGAACAACCGAACTTCGCCTTCCCGACTATCTTCGCCACTTCAATAACCATGTGCTTCCACATCTGCGGTCGAAGGAAGGCTTCGTCGAAGCGCGAGTGCTGACGCAATCCGACGGCGTTGTGGTGGAGATGATCGTTGAGACGCTGTGGACCTCGCTCGAAGCTATCGAACGCTTCGCTGGACCGGACCGCGAATCCGCGGTCGTGGGTGAGGAGGCGGTGCATCTCTTGACCTCCTATGATCGCCGCGTCCGCCACTACGAACTAAAAGTCCGCGAAGAGCACCACGCGAAAGTTTCCTCGTCGTCTTAGTCGCCTTCCAACCGAGCGGTTGTCATCCTGAGCGTATCCGATAAGGATACGCGAAGGACCTCAACCTCTAGTCCTTGCTCAACTCATCCAGTTGAGATCCTTCGGGCCGCAGACAGCGCGGCCCTCAGGACGACAAGCTTTTTTGATGCGGAAATAGATCGGGCACCGAAATTCCCTTGCTTCTCTTTTTCTTACCCGGCACACTAGCGCCACTTTCTTTCCAGGAGACAAGGACCCCGGTCCGGAAACTTGGCCACCCTCAGCCGCACCACGCCGGCCATTGCCGAACTGCAAACCGCGGCCCCTGCCGCTGCGCTCCGAAAAGAACTCGGCTTCACGGATCTCGTCCTCGCCTCCATCCTGCTGGTGGTTGTTCCGGATTTTTTCGGCTCGGCGGTAAAGGCCGGCCCGGCGCATGTGGTTTTGTGGCTGCTGGCGATCGCGCTTTTCTTCCTGCCGCAAGCGCTGGTGGTTTCCTACCTGAACCAACGGCTCCCAATCGAAGGCGGCCTTTACGAATGGGCGCGCCACGCATTCGGCGACGCCATCGGTTTCCTCGTCGCGCTCAATTTGTGGATGTACGTGGTGCTCTACGTCGCCTCGATTGGGCTCGTAACCACCAACTATGCGGCGTACGCCCTCGGCTTGAATGCGGACGCTGTCGCGGCGCACAGGGGAATTCTCCTCGCCACATCGGTGGGCATCATCGGCGGACTGATGCTCGTGGCGCATCTCGGCCTCGGCGTCGGTAAATGGGTGACGAACGTCGGTAGCGCGCTGACGGTTCTGATCATAGTCCTGCTCGCCGCTCTGCCGTTCGTACGCCCCGGCGGTCAAGCCGCGGCTGGGTATCATCCCCTGCGTCTCGCGATGCCGCCGCTGACGCTTTTCAGCTTCAGCGTGTTCAGCAAGATGAGCTTCGGCGCGCTCTGCGGCTTTGAATACGCCGCAATTTTTGCCGGAGAGTCGCGCAATCCCCGCCGCCACCTGACGCGCGCCATCTGGATCGCCGCCCCGCTGATCGCGCTGCTCTATATTTTCGGCACCAGCGCGATCCTGGCGTATGTTTCGCCGGACAACATTGACGTGATTGGCCCGATCCCGCAGGCGCTGCGCGTGGCGCTGGGCGGCACACGATTAGGCGGAGTGATTGTCCCGGTGGCTGTCCTCTTCCTGCTCACGAACTATCTTTCCAGCTTCAGCCTGAACTTCGCCGCCAACACCCGTCTTCCCATGTGCGCCGGATGGGACCATCTGCTGCCGCAATGGTTCACACAGCTGCATCCCCGCTTCCGAACACCCGTCAACTCCATCTTTTTCCTCGGAGGCATCACATTGGCGGCAAGCATCGCCGTGCTCGCCGGTGTCGGCGCGCAGGAGGCGTTCGAACTCCTGCTGATCTGGGCGTTCACGTTTTATGCGATCGCCTACCTGGCGCTGTTCGCCATACCGGTGCTGGCGGGGAAACAGTCTTCCCTGCGCGGCCCGCTGTGGATGAAGGTTCTTGCGAGTTTCGGCTTCCTGATGACGCTGCTATTCGTGGTGCTTTCGATTTTCCCCATTATTCCCGTCGCCAGCCAGTCAGCGTACTCGGCAAAGACCGTTGCGGTGATTGTAGTCGCCAACCTGGCAGGGCTGGTCCTCTATTACAAGCGGCCGAAGCCTGCGTGAGCGGGTGGTACCTACTGTGGCGGACAGGTGACTTGCCCCGTGTCGCCAGAGTGCTAAACTTTTGATGTACACCTATGGCACCCAAAACACTCTACGAAAAAATCTGGGACAACCACCTCGTTTACGAAGAATCCGGCAAGCCCGCGCTCATCTATATTGACAGGCACCTCATTCACGAAGGCACTTCTCCGCAGGCATTCGCGGGGCTGAAGGCCGAGGGCCGCAAAGTCCGCCGCCCTGATCTGACCTTTGCAGTGATGGATCACTCGGTCTCGACGACCGATCGCCTGCTACCGATACTCGACACCGACGCCAAACTCCAATTCGAAGCCCTCGAGCGCAACTGCCGCGAAACCGGCGTCCGCCTCTTCGACATGCACAGCAAGAACCAGGGCATCGTGCATATCATCGGCCCGGAGCTTGGCATCACGCAGCCCGGTCAGACCATAGTCTGCGGCGACAGCCACACCTCCACCCACGGCGCGTTCGGCACGCTGGCCTTCGGCATCGGCACCAGCGAAGTCGAGCACGTGCTGGCAACGCAGTGCCTGGTGCAAAGCCGCTCGAAAACGCTGCACATCGTGGTGAACGGCAAGCGCCCCAAGGGCGTCACCGCGAAGGACATCATCCTCGCCATCATCGGAAAAATCGGCATCGGCGGCGGCACCGGCCACGTCGCGGAGTACGGCGGCGAGGCCATCCGTTCTCTTTCGATGGACGGGCGCATGACTGTCTGCAACATGACGATTGAAGGCGGCGCGCGCGCCGGCATGGTTGCGCCGGATGAGACCACGTTTGCCTATCTGGAAGGGCGTCCATTCGTGCCGCGCGGCAAGGAATTTCAAGCTGCCGTCGAGCGCTGGAAGTTGCTGAAATCGGATGCCGGCGCGAAATTCGACATGACCGTGGAACTGCAGGCGGAGCAGATCGCGCCGCAAGTCACCTGGGGCACCAACCCCGGCATGGTCACCAGTGTGAACGGGCGCATTCCCGACCCGCACGACTACAAAGACCTGAACGATCAGAAGGCCACCGAAAGCGCGCTGAAGTACATGGGCCTGAAGCCCGGCACACCGATCGTGGACATTCCGGTGGACCGCGTGTTCATCGGCTCCTGCACCAATTCCCGCATTGACGATTTGCGAGCCGCGGCACATCTCGTCGAAGGTAAGCACGTCGCAAAAAGCATCAAGCAAGCCCTGATCGTCCCCGGCTCGCGCGGCATCAAGGCGCAAGCGGAAAAAGAAGGCCTCGACAAAATTTTCACCGAAGCCGGCTTCGAATGGCGCGACGCGGGCTGCAGCATGTGCATCGGCATGAACGCCGACGTCCTGCCGCCGCACGAGCGCAGCGCCAGCACCAGCAATCGCAA
>Ga0137415_10000868_pt1 | contig 29524 bp, 29 predicted proteins | sample CZODoug3_1_1_16f_FD_183082 | JGI IMG/M metagenome (GOLD analysis project Ga0137415, IMG submission 183082) | Vadose zone soil fungal communities from Angelo Coast Range Reserve, California, USA - CZODoug3_1_1_16fungal (Hybrid Assembly) | ecosystem: Environmental > Terrestrial > Soil > Vadose...
GACTATAGGTCAAGCATCAAAAGTTTTCTGCTAGGCATTCAAGTTAGCGAGTGACAAGTGGACGATTTTCGGGCAATTTTTGAAACCGACTCGCCAAGCCTCATGGCTGACTCAAACGAACCTAGGAAAGAGACCGTTCGCATTGTTGTGCCACCGCCTCCGGCGAAGCCGTCCGGTGCGGGCAACGAGTCGCGCGACACCGTGCGAATCAATTTGCCAGCTCATCCGCCATCGACCGTTCCAACACCGCCAGCCAGGCCCCCTGACTCTGCCAAGGCAGTCAAGCCGCCCCAACTTTTCCCACCGCCACTTCCCTCGCCCCCTTCCTCGCCAAAACCGCCCGCTGCGCCTCATCCAATGGCGAGTTCCTCCGCCGCCAGTTCACCTGGTCCGAAGAAAGAGACCGCGCGGATCGCGGTCTTGCCTGATCCGCGCCCCACTGCATCACCAGCGGTTCAGATGAAAAAAACTCAGCCGCTCATTACCATGCCAGAGAGTACCCCCCAGAGCGCTCCGCTCACCGTGGCAACGAAGGATACGAGCGCGATGGTCGATGCAATTCCGATGCCGCTCTGCTGGACACTGCTCGGCGTTTCCACCGTGATTTTGATTATTCAGATTTGGAATTACTTTTCCTAAATCGAATGGAGAATTCCGCGACCATCAATCTCGACGAATCTAACTTCGACCGCGAAATCACGCAAAGCGACAAGCCTGTAATTGTCGATTTTTGGGCGGAATGGTGCGGCCCCTGCAAAATGATCGCGCCGCTCCTAGATGAGATTGCGCGGGAAAAAGCGGGCACGATCAAGGTCGCAAAAGTCAACGTGGACGAAAACCAAAGCCTTTCCCTTAAGTATAACATCCGCGCCATCCCGGCCCTGCTTTTCTTCAAGAACGGGCAACTGCGCGATCAAATCACCGGGATGACGAGCAAGAAAGATTTGCTCGGCCGGATCGACGCACTGGCATAACAGCAATTAACAATCAACGATTCAATGATTAGCGGATGACAATCGTTAATTCGCTAATTCCCTAAATCGCTAAATGATGTGCGCCCGGCGCGGCTCGAACGCGCAACCTACGGCTCCGGAGGCCGTCGCTCTATCCAATTGAACTACGGGCGCAGTGTTGTCGATTATAACGGGAACGAACCTGGAGCACAACTTGGCGACGACGCGAAAGCTCGATGTGTAGCTGCCCTTGTAGCCACGGCCCCCTAGGCCGTCTGACTTTGAACATCTCCGCCCCGACGCGCCACAGGCGCGTGGCTACAGGTTTCGGTTTGCATTTTTAGCACGTTCGCCTGAAAATGTTCGCCCGGCAGCCGGGCCCGCCTTCACCGAGGCTACGGCAGGGCAGGCGGAGGGGGTAATTATGAACCGCATTATTGACGCCATCGAAAAAGAGCAGCAAAAGAGCGATGGAACGCAGTTTGCCGTGGGCGATAGCGTCCGCGTGCACACGCGAGTGGTGGAGGGCGACAAGGAGCGGATTCAGATTTTCGCCGGCATCGTGATTGGCCGCAAAGGGCGCGGGCTTAACGAAACATTCACCGTGAGGCGCATTTCCTACGGCGAAGGTGTCGAACGCGTTTTCCCGCTTCACTCACCGCGTATCGCAAAAATCGAAGTGGAAAAGGAAGGCCGTGCGCGGCGGGCCAAGCTGAATTATCTCCGCACACGCAAAGGCAAGGAAGCGACGGCAGTGAGAGAATAAGAAGCATTTAATGATTTAGCGACTGAGTGAATTAGCGATTGAAGCGGCTTTCTAAATCGCTAATCGTTAATTCGCTAAATCACGAAATGTATCGTTGTTGCGGGTTCCGGCATGAACGTCGATTGCGCAGTCTCGGCATCGCTCGCATCGCCGGGATCGATGAGGCCGGACGCGGCGCCCTAGCCGGTCCGGTTGTGGCGGCGGCGGTGATTCTTCCGGAGAGGTTCCGACACCGACAATTGAACGATTCCAAACAGCTCGCGCCGGAATTGCGCGGGGAAATTTACCGTGAGTTAGTCGCCAATTCCGAAATTGCGTGGGCGGTCGGCATTGTCGATTCCATCGAGATCGACCGAATTAACATTCTGCGCGCGACACACCGGGCGATGCGCGCCGCCATCGCGGCCCTCGCCATCCTGCCCGATCACGTTTTGATCGATGGCCTGCCCGTTTTTCCGTTCCCCTTTCCACAGACTGCGATTGTCGATGGGGATTGCTACAGCCTGAGCATCGCCGCCGCCAGCGTGATCGCGAAAGTGACGCGCGACACGATGATGCGTGACTTCTGCGCGCGTTTCCCGGAATATTGTTTCAGCCAGCACAAAGGTTACTGCACCGAACTGCATCTCACGAAACTCCATGAATTCGGGCCTTGTCCGATCCATCGCCGATCTTTCGAGCCGGTGGCGCAACCGCTTCTCGCGCTCGAAGCGCTCATCTGACCATCTTCGACGCGGTTTCCTCGGTGAAAAGCTGGCCGGCCGTTTCTTGCGCAAGAACGGCTACAAAATTCTTTATCGCAATTTTCGCGGACGCAGCGGTGGCGAGATCGACATCGTTTGCCGCGACGACGACACGCTCGTCTTCGTCGAAGTGAAAACGCGCGCCCGGGAAGATTTCGGCCGGCCCATTGAGGCAGTGGATCGACCTAAACAAAAGCGCATCTCGCGCGGCGGCCTTGCCTGGCTGCGCATGCTCGATAATCCCGACATCCTTTTCCGCTTCGATGTCGTGGAAGTGATCATCGCGGAAGACGCCAAGCCACGCCTGGAGTTAATCAAGAACGCGTTCCAACTTTCCGCTCCGTACATTTACTAATGAGTGAGGAGTGATAGGCAAGGAGCGGCGATTTCCAAACCGCCCAGAGTTTCTCGCACGTTTCCGTCATCAGCCGCGAATCTCGATAAGATCTCTTGACGCTCCGATGCTCAATGTCCAACGGATGCAGTGGCGGCCACGCCGGCTGGAGCGCTGCGGGTGAAGCGTCCGCCTCTACACGAGCAATTCGTAAGAAAGAATGCTCAGGCAATAGATCGCGGCGGTTTCGACCCGGAGAATAATGGGACCGAGTGTGATCGGGCGGCAGCCGTGACTGCGCGCGAGCGCGAGCTCGGCCGGAGTGAAATCGCCTTCTGGGCCGATGAGCATGAGGACGCTGGAAGGAGGATATCGATGCTCGCTCGAAAAATCGGCCAGGATTTTTTTTAAATGGAGCGCATCGGGTTGGAGCGAGCCGATCAATTGCAGATCATAGCGCGAATCATTTTTCTGTAGAGGCAGCCGTGTTGGCTGCGAGGCCGCCGGTTGTGCAGGCGACGCGCCTGCCTCTACAGATTTAAAGAATTCTTTGAGCTTTCGCGGCGTGTGCACGTGCGGCAGCCAATTTTGTCCACATTGTTTGGCCGCCTCGATTGCGACCGTTTGCCATTTCAATTCTTTTTGCATGGCCTCCTTCCCGTCAAGATCGACAATCGTGCGTTCGGAAATAATCGGCGCGATTTCAGAAGCGCCGATCTCGACGGCTTTCTGCACGATCAGTTCCATGTTCTTCCCCTTCGGAATCGCCTGCCCAAGCGTAATGTGGCAACGAAGCAGCGGCGTGCTGGTCTCGTGCAGTTTGCGGAAACGAACTTGCCCGGCGTGAAGATCGACAATCTCCGCCGTGATTTCGCGTCCCCGTCCGTTGAAGAGAACGGCCTTATCTCCGCGTGTCATCCGCAGCACGTCGCGACAATGATGCGCTTCCGAGCCGCTTAAGGTGAGCGCATCGGGATTCCAATTCTCCGGCGAAATGTAAAAGCGATGCATCGATATGTTTGAGGTTTGATGTGCGATTTTTGACGTAAGCGATAGAGGCGCTCGAAGAAATCAAACCTCAAACTTCAAACATCCCGGAAGAATTCCCGGGCGCGTTCGAAGAAACTTTTGCGTAATGGCGTGTTTTCTTCGCCGCAGAGCGCGGCGAACTCCTCGATCTTCTGGCGCTGCTCGCTGTTCAATCGCGTCGGCACTTCGACAAGCAAACGCGCGAGCAAATCACCGCGCTCGCGCCCGTTGACGTTCATGATTCCTTTCCCGCGCAGTTTAAACAGCTGCCCGCTTTGTGTGCCCGCCGGCACTTTGAGTTGCGCTTTGCCCTCGAGGGTGGGCACGTCCACTTCGCCACCGAGCGCGGCCACGCTGAACGGAATCGGCACTTCGCAATAAAGATGATCGTCCTCGCGCTGGAAGATTTTGTGTTCCTGGATGTGAATAACGACGTAAAGATCGCCGTGCGGGCCGCCCCGAACGCCGGCCTCGCCGTTGCGCGACGAACGCAAGCGCGAGCCATCCGCGATCCCGGCCGGAATCTTCAACTTGACGCGACTCGGTTTTTCCACGCGCCCTTCCCCGCCGCACTGCCGGCACGGTTTCTCGATGATCTGGCCGGCGCCGCGACAGCGCGGACACGTTTGTGAGACCTGAAAGAACCCGCGCGAGCTAATCACCTGGCCGCGTCCCCCGCAAGCAGGACAATTGATGGTGCGCGAACCGGGTTCCGCGCCGGAGCCGTTGCATTTGTCGCATGCGTCGAGCTTGCGGATTTCAATTTCTTTTTCGACACCGAAAGCCGCTTCCTCGAGCTTGATCTGCATGTCATAGCGCAAATCGGAACCACGTTGCCGATCTTCTCGCGGGCCACCGCCGCCGAAGAACGTCTCGAAGATTCCGCCGCCGGCGCCGCCGAACACCTCGCGGAAAATGTCGAACGGATCATGGAATCCCCCGCGCCCGAACCCACCACCTTGCGCAAAGGCCGTGTGGCCAAAACGATCGTAGGCCGCGCGTTTATCCGCATCCATCAAAACGTCGTAGGCTTCGCCGAGTTCTTTGAATTTTTCCTCGGCGTGCGGGTCTTCGGGATTTTTATCGGGATGAAACTTGACCGCGAGCTTGCGATAAGCGCGCTTGATTTCCTCGTCGGAGGTATTCCGACCAACGCCGAGGACTTCGTAATAGTCGCGCTTTTTCGTTGCCATTTGTAGTATTAACCGCGGATTACGCGGATATCGCGGATAAGAAATAAATCATGAACCTTCCGTCTTTCTCTTGCTCTTGCTCGAAAAAGATCGACGTGGAGTAGGAGCACGAGCAAGAGTAAGAGACAACCCGAGCAATTATTTTGCCGGGCCGCTGGAAACGACCACGCTCGATGGCCGCAGCAGGCGGTCCTTGAACTTATAACCGCGACGCGTTTGGCGGATGACCGTTCCTTCCGGAAACTCCTCGCTCGGTTCGTGCGCGATCGCTTCATGCAAATTCGGATCGAATTTCTGGGAAACCGCGTCGATCGGCTGCAATCCATTTTCAGCCAGGAAATCGTTGAGTTGTTTGAGAACCAAACGCATGCCCGAATAGATGGGCGAGTCTTCGCCTTCGCCGCGCGCGGCGGAAAGGCCAAGCTCAAAATTATCGACAATCGCGACGAGTCGCTCGAGCAACGAACTGTTGGCGTACTTGATCGCTTCTTCTTTTTCGCGCGCGCAACGTTTTTTGTAATTCTCGAAGTCGGCCTGGCTGCGCAGCGCCAGGTCGCGAAAGCGATCAAGATCGGCTTGCAAACCGGCCATCGGATCCTCGGTTTCGGTTTGGTCTACGTTCGACGGAGCCGCGCCGGCCAGTTCGGGAAGAGATGTCGATCTTTCTTTCGCGCCGTCAGGTTTGTCTTTGGAAATCTTTGTCATGTTTTGCGGATGGCAATCAGGGTGATGTCGTCATTTTGCGGATGCGATCCAACGAAGTTCCGTAGATCGTCGATCAGCCGCGCGACAATGGCCTGGGCGCCGTTGTCTGCGCTGGCCCGGACCGATTGAACGGTGCGTTCGACGCCAAATTCGTTTCCATCGGTATCGAGCGCTTCCGTCACTCCGTCCGTATAGAGGACCAGGCAATCATCGCGCTCCAGCGGGACGGGAAAATCGCCCGTTATCCTATCGAAGACGTTTCCGCTGTCAATTCCGACGACCATGCCGGGCGGCTTCAAAGGCGTGACCGTTTGCGAAGCGCGCTTGTAGAGAAGCGGCGCATCGTGTCCAGCGCGCGCGAGCGTGACGCCGTTGCGCGCGTGATCGAGAATGAGATAGGCCATGCTGATGAACATGTCCTCTTTGATGTCGGGATAAAGTTGACGGTTCACCTTTCGCAAAACATCCGCCGGGGAAGGATTCTGCGCCGCCTGACTGCGCAAGACACTGCGGCAAATCGCCATGATGAGCGACGCCGGCACGCCTTTGCCAGAAACATCGGCAATCGCCACGCCGAGCCGTTCCTCGTCCACCTTGATGTAATCGAAATAATCGCCGCTGACCTGGCGCGCGGGCACGTTGATGCCGCTGATCTCGAAGCCGTTCACAGACGGCGGTTCTGCCGGCAACAAGACGCGCTGAATGTCGCGCGCGATCTCAAGGTCGTGATCCAGCCGCTTTTTTTCGTTCGCCTCCGAGTAGATGATCGCGTTGTAGAGCGCGAAGGCCGATTGTTCGGCAATCGATTTGAAGACGACAAAGTCGCTTTGCGAAAATGATGCGTCCATCGGGCCGTTGCCCAGCGCGAGCACGCCCATGTTTTGCTTTCCGTAAAGCAACGAAGCGATCATCACGGACGCCGTGCCGAACGCAGTGCCGCGCAGCTTCGCCAACTCGGGCGCTTCGGAGAACTCGTTCAAACAAACCGCCTCTCCGGTTTGCCAGACACGACCGATCACGCCATCGCCCAAAGCAACAGAGTGAAGGCGCAGATAACTTTCCAGCGCGACGGGCGTAGACGCAGCTTGCTGCAAAATGTGCGGCGGAACATCGACAAGCGGCGGACAACCCTTGGAGATGAATGCCGGCGTCAGTTTCGTGCCCGTGCGATCGGCCATGTAAAGCGCGCCGCCATGCGCGTCCAGAATGCGCGTCGCGCCTTCTACGATCAAGCGATGCAGGTCATGGGGCCGGATCGTTTCGCTGAACGCTTCACCGAGCCCGTGCAAGAAATCGAAGACGAGTGTTTCCTCGACCTGGATTTCCTCTTTCGAGCGTTCCAGGATTCGAATCCGCTGGGCCTGCCGCAGCGCGGTGAAGATCCACCCGACGACAGACGCGAGCAGCAGTCCGAAGAGAAGAATCGTCCACATGTCGGACGGGCCAGCTTACTTCGACGCCGTCTCGTGATGAAGGTCTTGCTTTAAATAATCGAGGACGTCTTTAAACCGGAAGAAATTTTCCGGCGCGGCCTCGCACAGCGCTTCGTGCGCCTCCAGCATCGTCTGCGCTTGTTCGTGCTTTTTCTCTTCGGGCAACTCGCCCTTGGAATCGCGTTGGAGTGCCCCGTACTTAGGCGCCGATGAGCCATTGCCATGAATACTGAAGATTTGATCAAGACCAAGCCCGGACAGGAGATCCCGGCTGCGATTTCCGCAGTGAACGATGTGAAGATGACCGCGGCCGAGCTCCTTTAGGCGCAGCGCCACCCCAGCCATCGTGCCCATGAAGGTGGAATCCATCATCGCGCAATTTTCCAGGTCGATCACAAATTCGCGGTAGCCGCGATCGACCATTTCGCGCGCGAACTCCTTCAGGTTCCCGCTGTTCAGGAAGCTTCCTTTACCCTCGACCTTCACCCAGACGGCTGGGCCGTTCACCCCTACTTGAATCGATGACTCCACAGTTGGTTGAAATAAAGATACAAGATCGACCGGCAGCCTGTCAAACCTGGGCTCATTTCCAAGCAGTTTCCAAGCCTCCAATTGAACTGCATGAATCCGAGAGACTTATCTTTTAATGGTGCCATCCGCTCGACTCATTCCCACATATAGGAGCGGTTTTCAGCCACAATCCGGCCATTCTCGATTAACAAGCAACGCCATGCGATCACGCGCCCGTCGTCAAAATAATCGTCGCCCACTACTTTGAACTCCGTCTTATAATTGCCGCGGGCATTTGGATATGACATCTCCTGCGCCTGAACGAAGGAGTGCAGCTTCTCCTGGCGATACTCCAGACGCACCGTGAGATCGGCCGGGCGCTTGGCGCGCCAAAAGAAATCGAAGTAATCGCCAAAGCGCTGATGTTGATCGAGCCCGGTCACGGCGCCGAAAAGACGATACTGCCGCTCGAAAGTAATCGACGCCTCTTGAATGGTCGCCGATTTCGAAGATGGCGTCGTGCTTCCAAGTTTTCCTGGTTTCGAGGAAGTCGCTGCCCCCCTCAGTCCTTTTTGGGTCAGCGGCTTGTCGTTCAGGAAATAGAGTTTTGTCTTGCGAAACTCGAAATCGCGATCCAGCGCCACCGGCAATGGATTTACCTTGGCCAACACTTTCGGTTCTTCCGCGGCACCGGCGAAACCACTCCAGAAAAGAAGCAAACCAAGTGGTAGAGCGACCAACTTCATCCGCTTAATGAAAACGGTTCCGGCGGCGCGTGTCAATCTCAGCATGATTGGCGAGGTAATGGATCAGTTTTGATTGGGTTTGGAGCGCCCGTGGGCGCGCTTTGTTTGTAGGACGGGATTCGCCTCAAAGTGAAGGTATGGTCACTTCGCTCCGCAGAGCGCGACGCGGGCCTGAAAATCACACGCGCGTCGCTCGGAGGGCGACGGCCACAGGAGCTTATTTCCCTGTTGAGACGATGTTCTATAAACGTGCCGCGCCTACCGCGCTTAGATTTGAAGCCACTACAGCATCAGATTGTCGAGCAAACACGTTTCGCTCATGTCGATCCACGGTAAATTTTTCGCATGATCCATATTCGGTATGAGCGCGGTCTCTATTTGCCCGCCCAGGATTTGTGGCTCGACCCGTGGGACGCAAAGCGCTTCGCCTTCGTTTCGCATGCGCACAGCGATCACATTGCGCCGCATGACGAGATCATTGTCTCCGAGCGCACCGCGCGACTCACGCAAGCGCGGCTTCCAGGGACGCGCATCGAGCATGTGTTGCCCTTCGGTGAAAGGCGAACGGTGCACGATCTCAATGTAATGCTGTTGCCCGCCGGTCACATTTTCGGTTCGGCCCAATTTTTCCTTTTCACCGAAAAGGAAACGTTGCTTTACACCGGCGATTTCAAATTGCGTCCGGGAAAATCCGCCGAACCGGCGCAATGGCGCCAGGCCGACACGCTGATCATGGAAACGACCTTTGGGCGGCCGCGCTATCGATTTCCGCCGACTGAGCAGGTGGTCGATCAGGTCGTGGCGTTCTGTCGCGAAACGCTCGACGACGGCGCAGTGCCGGTCCTGCTCGGCTACTCGTTAGGCAAAGGGCAGGAAATTCTTTGCTCACTCGACGGAGCCGGGCTGACACCGATGTTGCATGGCTCCGTTTATCAGATGACACAGGTTTACGAACAATTCGGCCAATCGTTTTGCAAATACGTCCGCTACAGCGCTAACCAAGTCGCGGGAAAAGTTCTCATTTGTCCGCCGAGCGCGAATCGCTCGCGCATGCTGGAAAAGATTCCGCGCAAACGCGTCGCCATGATCAGTGGCTGGGCGGTCGATCCCAATGCGGTTTATCGTTATCAGGTTGACGCCGCGTTTCCTCTCTCCGATCACGCCGATTACGACGATCTGCTTCGCTATGTCGATCTGGTGCAGCCAAAACGGGTGCTCACACTCCACGGTTTTGCGGCCGAGTTTGCGCGCGATTTGCGCGACCGTGGCGTCGAAGCGTGGGCGCTGAGCGATGAGAATCAACTCGAATTCCCGAGTCTGGGCAGCGGACCCGTCTCGGGTGCTGGCGAAGGCGTCCGGCCTTCGCAAACTTTGTTTCGACGCGAGGTCGAAACCCACACGCGAGACGCGTGCACTACCCAATCCGAATTGGCGACTTTTGCGAACGTCGGTGAAGCGATTGGCGCGACGCCAGCGAAGCTCGAAAAAGTCAGGTTGCTCGCGGATTATTTGCGCACGCTCGATCGAGACCGGCTTCCGATCGCGACGATTTATTTTACCGGCAGAGCTTTCGCGCAGAGCGATCGTCGCACGCTACAAGTGGGAGGCTCGATCATTTATCGCGCCATCATGGGTGCCGCGAAATTGAGCGAGGCGGAATTTCGCCGCATTGCATATAGTCACGGCGACGCCGGCAAGACGGCGTTCGAAGCGCTCAACAGTCGCACTAATCCCGAGCCATTCGCGCTCACCCGGTCGCGCGATTTCTTCGATATGCTGCACAAAACGCGCGGTCCAATCGCGAAAACGGAATTGCTGCAATCACGTCTCACAGGAATTTCGGCACGCGAAGGCCAATACGTGGTCAAGATTCTTACCGGCGATCTGCGCATCGGGTTGCGCGAGGGACTGGTCGAAGAAGCAATCGCGACAGCGTTCGATGTCGCGCTCGACGATGTCAAGGAAGCGAACATGCTTCTAGGCGACATCGGCGCGACCGCGTCGCTCGCTTCGCGTCACGAATTACAACGCGCGGAGTTGTCGATCTTTCGCCCGATCAAATGCATGCTGGCCAGCCCCGAGCCAACGGCCGAAGCGATCTGGGACCGGTTTGTTGCAGGTCTGCGCCACACTTCGCAAAGCGACGTGGCCATAGTCTATGTGGAAGATAAATTCGATGGGATCCGCGCGCAATTCCATCGCAGTGCCGAGCGCGTGGAAATTTTTTCGCGGGATTTGCGGCGCATGACCGAGCAATTTCCGGAACTGGCCGAGCAAGGGCGGCTTTTTGAGGCCGAGTTGATCCTCGATGGCGAGATCATCGCCTTCGAGCATGATCGCAGATTGACGTTTTTCGATTTGCAAAAGCGGCTCGGCCGCAAAACGGACGGCGCAGATTTGTTCGATGTTGCATCAGCGGATGTACCGGTTGCATTCATTGCTTTCGATCTTCTTTGGCTCAACGGACGCTCGTTATTGAAAGCGCCGCTGCGCGAGCGACGCGCGCTGCTGCGCGACTCGCGATTGCCGCCGCCATTTCAAATCGCGGAGGTTTTCCCAGCGCACTCGGCCGCGGAGATCGAACAAATATTTCAGCAGGCCCGCCGCCGTTCGAACGAAGGTCTTATGATCAAGAATCCGGAAAGTTTTTATTCACCCGGCCGGCGCGGTCTGTTTTGGTTCAAGTTAAAGAAAGAGCTGGCCACGCTCGACGTGGTGGTGGTGGCGGCGGAGCTCGGACACGGCAAACGTAACAACGTGCTGAGCGACTACACGTTTGCGGTGCGCGACGAAACGAGCGGCGAACTCCTGCCGATTGGCAAAGCTTACAGCGGATTGACTGACGCGGAGATCGCCCAGTTAACCGAGCATTTCAAACAAAACACGATTGTCGATCGTGGCCGCTATCGCGAAGTGAAACCGGACATCGTGCTCGAAGTGGCTTTCGATTCGATTCAGCCGAGCACGCGACACGCCAGCGGCCTGGCGCTGCGTTTTCCGCGCATCAAAGCCATCCGGAGGGACAAAAATGTCGATGCCATCGACACGCTCGCGTACGCGCAACAACTCGCCAAGCGGCGTGCAGGTTCCGACGTCGATCTTCCCCGCGGAGCGTAATCTCCGTTCCTCGGTTGCTGGAGTTGGGGTCGGCGTGGGCGCTGTTGTTGGTGAAACGGTTTCGCCGGGTTGGACAGGCTTTTCGCGTTCGCGTTTGAGCTTGCCCTTCCCTTCGTGTTTCGAGGTCGGCGAAGGAGAAACATCGGCCGCGCTACCCGGCGTCGATGAACCTTCTGGTGTCGACGAAGGCGTCGTTGTCGATCTTGCCGTAGGCGCTAACCTTGGAGTTGAGACCGGCGAAGTTGTCGCGCCCGCCGTTGATGTTGCGCTTGGAGAAACTGACGGACTCAATGGAATCACTTGACGCGGCTTCGTCTCCTCAGGTTGCACTTTGAAGCGCTGCAGTAGTCGTCCCGGTTTTTCTACTTTCTGTTGGGGACTTTCCAGCGCACCGCTCGGAGAAACGGAAGGTGATGCTGTCGATGTGGGAAGCGGTGTGATTTTCCGCGGTGGTGTTCTGATTATCGCCGGAGGGGGCAACGACTCCATCGGAGAAGGCGATGATGTGGCAGCAGGTGTGACTGTCGGCGTGGGCGTCGCGGCCGGGCTGGCTGATGGCGGCGCAGTTTCCGTTACTTTGGCAAGCGCCGATTGTTCAGGCGTAGATGTTGGACTCGCGGACGGCGTTTCAATCGGCGAGGTCGCCGATGCCGAGGGTGTTTCCGTGCTTCGAGCTCGATCTGGCGTCGATGTCGGTGTGGCACTCGGAAGTTTGGTAGGTGAAGGCGTTGCAGAGGCAGCTGGAGTTTCCGGGCGTTGTGCACGAACCGGCGGTGTCGAAGTCGCAGTGGTCGTTGCAAGCGGTGAAGGTGAAGCGCTTTCCGTCGGTGCCGCAGAAGCAGCGGCAGCAGTTGGTTGCGCCGCGGCCATCTCCGGCTTCACAAATGTTTTGGAAGGCGCATCGGCCGGCGGCGTGGATTCAGATTTCATTTTGGTGCGCGCCTGTTCGGCAGCTTGTCGATCCCCAATGTCTTCCCAACCATGCTCGATAATGGTTTGCGCGATTGCTGCTTTTGCGGTGCGCGGACGCTCGGCTGGCCGCCCAATCGCAATCACTGGCGCGGGGATCGCAAGCACTTCGCCACGCACAACCGGTCGCCCCACTTCCACGTTAAGATCGACATTGACCTCTCTCTCCAAACGCAAACGCTCGATCGGCTGCTGGCTGCGCGTGCGCAGCTCCCCATAATTCGGACCCTGGTTTACGACCGTGGTGTTGTTGTAAGTAATATTGGTAACGTTGGTTGTTTGATTAATGATCGTGACGTTGCGCTCGCGCGGCACCACCGTGCGCTCGATCTGTTGTGTCCCGAATTCGCGCGTTGGCACGAAGCGATATTGGTCGGGACCGATGTCGTAATAGTTATCAGCCCAATTGTGAATGCCGCGGCGGCGATCGAAGCGCGCTTCCGGCGGGAGCGGCGCCCAGCCGACGTATTCATCGCCCTTGCGCCAGGAAACCCAAGCCGGCGCCCATTCATCGCCGGGCACCCAAACCCAGCCGACATTGCGCAACCGCGCCCAGCGTCCATAATGATACGTTGCCCAACCGAACGGTTCTTCGGAGATCCAAGTCCAGCCGGCGTCGGTGTAAACCCAGCGACCGTTCGTGTAGGGATGCCAGCTGCGCGAACGTTCCGCTTCACGCGGCTGCCACACATATCCGTAATCCGATGTTTCGCGCCAATCGCCGTAGCGTTCGAGTTTCGTATAAAAAATGTTGTAGCTGCCACCCTCTTCCGAACTCTCGCGGGTCGCGCGTGCGATTGACGGTGCACGGGGACGCGGCGTTTGCGTTGCGGCGGTGTTCTGCTTTCCCGCCAAAGCTTTCTCGCGCGCGTTGAGTTCCGCTTCACGCTGCGTGAGTTCCTGTTGCTGTTGCGCCTGTCGCTCGGCGGCGAGGCGTTGTTCCACCTGTCGGTCGATCTCAGCTTTTCTTTCTTCTTCCGTTTGTTGCTTTTGGCAGGAAACAAAACCGGCCAGAGCAAGGCATGCGCAGAGAATGTAAAACTTTTTCATCTTGTGGTTAGACATCGATCTTCCCTCGTTATTCGAAGGAAACAACTACCTGGTCGCATCAATCGCTCTATCTCGGCGAAGCCGATGGAGAAGAAGAGGGCGCCGCGACCGTCGGAGTGAAAGTGACGGTTTCGATTTCGGCTCGGCGCCATCGTTGCACGTTCGCGTAGAGCGCGATTAGTGCCATCGCGACAATGACTACGAGCATGAGCGCGAGCGCGCTCCTGGGAGCCCGCGACGATGGCGTTTCGTCTCGAGGCGGCTGCGGCAAATTCACGCCTGAAATATCGATGTCGATCTTTGCGCGCGCAAACGAAGTCAGTCCAATTGGAGTCCGGCGATCGAATCCATTACACGTTGGCTTAGGCGCGCGTAGAGGCCTTCTCGTGGATGAAGATCGGTTTTGCTAAAATAAATCGGCTCGCCGACAACAATTGTAATCGGATGCAGATGTAAACCGCCACCGCCACGGGGCAGCGCTTCGTGCGCGCCGAAAATCCGCATCGGCACGACTGGAGCGAGCGTCTTTGCAATCAAGAGACCGACTCCGGGCAGGGCCGGCTGCAAATTGCCATTCAATGTGCGTGCGCCTTCCGGAAAAACCAATGCCCCGTTCCCGGCCTTCAAGACTCGAATCAGCGCTTTGAGCGCGCTGCGATCGATTGCTTCCTGATCGACCGGAATGACATTGAGTTTCGGCAAGAGCCAGCGCAGCAGCGGGACTTTGAGCAAGGTTTTTTTTGCGAGAAAATAGATGGCGCGATCGCATGCGTTGCCCGCCAGTGGTGGATCAAGATAACTCTGGTGATTCATGGCGAGAATCACCGGACCAGTTTGAATCATGCGCTCCCGGTGAATGATGCGGAAGCGAAAGAGCAACCGGGCGAGCACGCGGCTAAGATGGTAACCGAGCCAGTAGTACGGATTCACCCGTTGAATTGTTGAATCGTTAAATTGCCAGCCCTTTCATCTTCAGCCGTCCGATGATTTCGCCAACGACGCCCTCGATGGTGAAATTGGAACTGTCGATGACGTGCGCGTCTTCGGCGATGACGAGCGGGGAAGCGCGCCGCGAAGAATCGGCGCGGTCGCGGGCGGCAATTTCGTCGCGCTGCCCCTGGGCGGCGCGCCGGTGTAAACGCACCTCGGGCGAGGCGTCGATGTAAAACTTGTAAGCGGTGTCGGGAAAAACAACCGAGCCGATATCGCGGCCTTCTATGACCAGATCATGATGGCGGGCGTAGCTGCGCATTTTCGCAACGAGAATTTCGCGGACCCGCGGGACACTGCTTACGCGAGAGACACCTTCATTCACGCGATCGTCGCGCAGATGATCAGTTGGATCGACATCGTCGATGAGTATGCGCGACTGGTTGTTCTCAAGACCGCAAGTGATCCTGGCAGACGCGACCGTTTGCGCGATGCGCGCGCCATCGTCTGGATCGACTCCATGCTGGAGAACATGCCAGGTGATCGCGCGGTACATCGCGCCGGAATTTACGTAGAGAAAGCCGAGACGCTGCGCGAGCTCACGCGCCACGCTGCTTTTCCCCGAAGCGGCCGGGCCATCGATGGCAATGACGCGATGCGCTTCTTTCATGCAAAATCGCACACACTGTAGTCGTCACCCTCAGGGCGGCGCAATGCCCGTGTCATTATGCGAGGTAGCGGTAGCGCTCCGCAGCCTCCTGCGCGCCAAAGCGCTTTGGCGGCGGCGCGAGCGAAGCGTCCACGGAATCACTCCTCCTCGAGACGCGCAGGCGAAATAGAACCGATGACCGGCGTGCTCGCGCGCATTCGTTTCGGATCCGTGAACTCGTCGAGTGCGGTTTCGAAACCCGGATAGGATTCGCGCACACAGTCAGCATCTTGAACGATGGTTTCGCCGTCCGCGAACATACCAGCCACCGCAAACGCCATGGCGATACGATGATCACCGAAGCTGGCCACGCGCGCGCCCCGTAGGGGAGCGGGGCCATGAATTTCGAGACCGTCATTCCTCTCGATGACCTGCGCGCCCATGATGCGCAGATTGTGCGCGATGGCGGCAATGCGATCGGTTTCCTTAACCCGCAACTCCTGCGCATGGCGAATGATGGTTGTGCCATTGGCCAGCGCACCGGCGACCGCGAGGATGGGCAACTCGTCGATGAGTTGCGGCACTTCTTTTCCCTGAATAACGGTGCTTTTGAGCGGGACGCCCGTGACTTCGACGATTCCGCGCGGCTCGAGTTGATCGACATCTTCGACGGCTTCGCGCACTTGCGCGCCCATTCGTACCAGAACACCGAGCAGCGCCGTTCGCGTATCATTCAAGCCGATATGGCGCACTAGCAGATGACCTCCCGGTTGGGCCGCCGCCGCCACCAACCAGAAAGCGGCAGAGGAAATGTCGCCAGGAATTGTGAAATCGCGCGACTCTGGCACTTGGTCGCCGAAAACACTGATGCTGCCATCGCCATCCTTTGCGGTGCGCACGAGAAAATAATTAAACATCAGCTCGGTGTGGTTGCGGCTGGCTGAAGGCTCATCAACCGTGGTCTTGCCTTTCGCGAAAAGACCGGCCAGGAGCACGGCGCTTTTCACCTGCGCGCTCGCAATCGGCGATTTGTAATGAATTCCACACAACGAGCCGCCGTGGATACGGAGAGGCGGCGTCTGTTCCGGCCCCTCGGCCACGATGTTTGCGCCCATCTTTCGAAGTGGCGTGATCACGCGGTCCATGGGGCGTCGAGAGAGCGCGGCCTCACCGACGAGGCGACTCTCAAATGTCTGCCCGGCGAGCAAGCCAGCAAGAAGTCGCATGGTCGTGCCAGAATTTCCGCAATCGATTTCCTCTTTCGGCGGCGTGAGCACACGCTTCTTTCCGTGGACGATGAGCGTGTCCGGCTCGGGCTGTTCGATCTTGATTCCCAAAGCGCGGAGCGCGTTCACCGTGTGCATGCAATCTTTGCTCGGAAGAAAACCGCGCAACGTGCAAACGCCGTTGGATAAGGCAGCGATGATGGCGGCGCGATGGGAAATGCTCTTGTCGCCCGGGACGGTGATCTCGGTGTCGATTCGAGGCGCTCGCTTCACCCGCAGTTCCATAGGATCAGTTCCAAAACTTTTCGCACAGCCGGCGCAGCCTCACGGCATTCAATCGCACGTGAAGATGAGCATCGGATATAAGATGCGCTTGTCCAGTTGGCGGTGGAAATTCGTCGTGCGATTTTGCGCAACCAACTTGCCAGCGCGGCGCCGAATTAGGGAACGAGAAAGATTTTGCCCGTGTACGGGTCCTTCACCTCCGTACCTGGAGCGAATCCCTCTACGTCCACCTGTTTACCCGGCGAAAAAGGACTCTCCACCACGTGCGGTTTGCCCGGAACGGGAATTCCGTATGGAAAGTCTCCTTTCGCCACTTTCGCCCGCGCAGCTGTTGGCGCGGGCGATGGGGGCATTTCCTCGGCCGCGGTATTTTCCGGCGGAGGGGCGTTCGGGTTGAACGGCTGTTGCTGAGGAGGATATTGCTCGCGTTTAGGAGGGGAATTGGAGACGCGGTAACGGGCACCTGGCGGCGGCTCCTCCACGTCAGCGCACGAAGAGAGAAAGAAGGCGGTTAGCAGCACGAGCGACAGCGAAAATTTCATAAGAATCGGTTCGTGAGATTACCTCGATTCTGATTCATTGCCAATCGCTAAATCGTCTCCAGAGCGACACGCGAATGCCTTCGCAAAGATCGAAATAGATACAATAGCGCGCCCCGCTGCTTCCGAATCTAAAGAAGAATGGACAAGAAATCCGACGATCGAATTTTGGTAGTGGATGATGATGCCACGAGCCGGAAGATGCTCGTGCGAACACTTTCCTCCGCCGGTTACGACTGTTATGAATCGGATAACGGCGCCGAGACGCTGAAACTGGTGCATGGCGAGCAGCCCTCGCTTCTTCTTCTCGATTTCGATATGCCCGGGCTCGATGGCGCCGAGGTGCTCAAACGGATGCGGGCGGACCGCGATCCAGCCGTCGCCCAAATTCCCGCGATCATGTTGACCGGCCATGGCGGTGAAGAAAGCGAAGTGCTTTGTCTTGAAGCCGGCGCGGACGATTTCGTCACCAAACCGATCAACACGGCGGTGTTGCGCGCGCGGATTAAGACTCAACTCCGGCTGCGCTCGATGCGGCGTCAGTTACAACAGCAAAACGAGGAACTGGAAGAGTGGCGTAACAATCTGGAGCGCGACCTGGCCGCCGCCCGGTTGACGCAGCAATCGCTCATTCCACAAAAGCCGCCCGCGCTTCCAGGGTGGGAGGTGGCCGCCTATTATCGACCGGTCATTCAAGTGGGCGGCGACATTTACGGCTGGCTGCGAATGCGAGATGGACGGATTTTATTCTGGATTGCTGATGCAACCGGTCATGGCGCGTCCGCCGCGCTGCTCACGGCCCTGGCGAAACTTCTTTTTTATCACGGCAGCGTGGAGCACGATGCGCCGGCCGCAATCATGCAAGCGGTGAACAATGATTTCCGCAGTATTTTTGGCGCGCGTTCGTTTATGACGGCAATGTGCGTCGCGCTCGATCCGGCAAGCGGACGCGCCAACGTGGTCGGCGCGGGACATCCGCCACTTCTGATTGCACGCCATGACGGCGGCGCCGATTCAATCGCATCCTCGGCCCCACCGCTCGGTTTGGTGGAACGCGCACGGTTCATCGAGACGATTGTCAATCTTCGCCGCGGAGACGCATTCGTTCTATATACGGACGGTTTGTTTGGCGCCGCCAACGGCGAGAAACCGCGGCTGACCCCGAAGCATCTGGCCAAAATGATCGATCCCTCCGCGCCCACCGCGGAAGCGCTGCTGATGAGCATGATGAATCAGGCGACGCCTGCTGATGGCGAGCATTCTTTGCCGGATGACGTGGCGGCGCTGGCCGTCCGCCGGATGGCCTAGTAAAAAATTTTTCATTTCTTTAAAATTAGTATTGCCCTCTAACGAGCGAAGCATTAATCAGCCTTTATGCCGAAAACCAAAAAAACTTCTAAACGCAAACTGAATCCCGCCTTCATGAGGCCGGTGCAACCTGATGACAAACTCGCGGCCATTGTTGGTTCGACGCCGTTACCCCGTTCCGAGCTCACCAAAAAGCTTTGGAACTACATTAAGAGGCACGGCCTTCAGGACAAAAAAAAGAGAACCATGATCAATGCCGATGAATCTCTCAGACCGGTATTCAACGGCAAGAGTCAGGTCAGCATGTTCGAGATGACCAAGCTCGTCTCGGGACACATTCGCTAAATCCGAAACCGCTTTTAGCCCGGCGTTTCGATGCCGGGCTATTGTTGTTGGACGCGCGACGCGGGACCCCGCGAGGATCGCGCGTCTCCCGCTCTTGCGTCGGGGAACGGCTTGGTTGAGATTGCTCGCGTGCAAAACTATCGATCGATCTTTTTTCTTGCCGCAGTCATCGGTTTCGCCATTGCAACTTCCGCGCAGACTAAGCCCGGGTGGCTAAGCGATTACAAGAAAGCGCAGCAAGAAGCCAAGGCGAACAACAAACTCGTGCTTCTCGATTTCACCGGCTCGGATTGGTGCGGCTGGTGCATGAAATTAAACAAGGAAGTCTTTTCGCAACCGCAGTTCAAGGATTACGCGAGCAAGGCTCTCGTACTTTTGGAAGTGGACTTCCCGCGCCAGAAAGCGCAGAGCGCAGAAACCAGGAAGCAAAATCAAGAGCTCGCACAGCAATACCAAGTCGAAGGATTTCCAACCCTCGTCGTGCTCAATGGCGACGGGCGGAAGCTTTGGCAGTACGACGGTTATTTCGCCGACGGGCCGGCTGCTTTCATTGCGCAGTTGGAAAAATTGCGCAAAGGCTAAGCGCCCGTTGTCGATCTTAATTCACTTTGCCGGCTTCAAATGCGCGCTGGAGCACGTCCGCGAGTTCGCGGCGCGTGAATGGTTTGGGCAGGGCGCCGCGAAATCCGTAGGTTAGAAATTCCGAGAGAGCGGCTTCATCGGAGTAGCCGCTGCAAATGATCGCGGTAACTTTTGGATCGAGACTGCGCAGACGCGCAATCGTGGCGAGACCGCCCATCCCGCCGCGGACGGTCGCATCGAGAATGACCGCCTGAAAATTTTCGCCAGCGCGTAGAGCGCGCTCGTAGATTTTCACCGCTTCGAGCCCATCCGGCACTGCGGTTACCTCAAAGCCGAGCGTGCCGAGCAGGTCCGAAGTGATTTCGCGAATGGCCGCTTCGTCGTCCATCACCAGGATGCGCTGATGATTGAACCGGAAGGGACGCCTCGTAATTCGCGGCCCGGGCGCACCCAGTCCATGGTCGGCCGGAAGGTAAAAAGCGAACGTCGATCCTTCCGGGGAAGAACTCTCGAGGTGTAGCATTCCGCCGTGCTTCTTCACGATTGAATAGCTGATGGCCAGGCCCAGGCCGCTCCCGGTTGGTTTGGTTGTGAAATAGGGATCGAAGATCTTCGTGGCCAATTCCGGCTCGATCCCGCGACCGCGGTCGGTGATCGTGATTTTGATGTAACGCCCAGCCGGAAGCAGCGCGCCCGGTTTGTCTTCGAGTTCCACGTTGCACGCGGAGATGCGGACGGCGCCGCCGTGAGGCATCGCTTCGCGTGCGTTGATCATAAGCGCGTTAATCACTTGCTCGATCTGCCCCGGATCGACCTCGGCTTTCCAAAGATCAACCGGGATGTCGAGGTCGGCGCGCAAACTGGAGCCATAGAGGGAGATTTCAGCCGCCTGGCCAAGCAAATCCGAGACCGAGGCGATCCGCTTGAGGGGCGCGCCACCTTTCGAAAAAGTGAGCAGCTGACTTGAGAGATGAGCGGCGTGTTCCGCAGCCTGACCAGCTTTGGAAAGAAACGAAAGCAGACTGTTCGCATCGCTGGGCACTTCGATCTGCGCCAGGCCAATGTTGCCTGAGATAACCGTCAAAATGTTATTTAGATCATGGGCGATCCCGCCCGCCAGGGTACCGAGCGACTCGAGCTTGTCGGTCGTGAGCCGCTCTTCCTCGGCACGTTTACGCTCAGTCACGTCGCGGAAAAAAACCGACACTCCGCCGCCGCTCGGATACGCGTGCATCTCGAACCAAACCTTGCCCGCGGCGTCGCTCGCTTCGAATTCCACCGGCATTTGCTCGGTCATCACGCGGCGATAATTCACCTCGAAGGGCGATCCATTCAGCTGCGGAAATTCTTTCCAAAGCTCCTTGCCGATGACCTCATCACGCCGGCGGCCGAGGAGCGTCTCAGCTTCAGGGTTGAGATAAATAAATTTCCATTCCCGATCCACCGCAAAAAATGCGTCCGTCGTCTTCTCCAGGATCTCGGTCATAGCGCGGGCCGACTCCTGCAAGGCGACGCGCGCCTGATTGCGTTCCGCGATCTCCCGGATTTGCCGCTCTGCCACGGAAAGCCGCACATTCAACAATGCGAGATCGAGCGGCTTGGTGAGGTAATCGTTCGCGCCTGCTGCCAGCGCCTGTTCCAAATCTTCAGTATCATCGCGCGCCGTGACGAGGAGAATAAACATCTCATCGCCACGCGGCTGGGCACGCAGGTCCCGACAAAGCTCGATCCCGCTTTTCCCAGGCAACATCCAATCGAGAATCAGGAACGGGAACGCCTGTATCGCGATCGCTTGTTTGGCCTCTTCCGCGCTGCCGACCGCCACGACCTCGTGTCCGCGTCGCTCGATCAAGCGCTGCAGATTTTTGCGACTCTCCTGATGATCCTCAACCAGCAATATTCTCATGCTTGGAATTTTCCCGATCCAAAAAGTTCCCCGAATTCGATCTCCCAGGGCCGCGCCGTGGCACAGCGGATCACCATTTTGACGAGCAAGATGACTGCCAAGACGAGCGCAATTCGCCGCAGCTCCTCCATTACTCCACTGCTCCCGTCTGCCTTGCGTTACGAGCCGCCTCTGCTAGATACACGCATCCAGTTCGCCGCATCGACTCATGCCCGTTTCCCGTTTGCTCTTCTTCTCTTCCCTGGGACTCCTCGCAGCACATCTCATCCGCGCGGAGACCACGATTGCCGCGCAAGCCGCGCGAAAAAATAAGCCGGCCACTCCGGCCGAGCCGCGCATCACGTTCAACTGGATTCATGTCGATGGACCGTATATCGCGATGACTTTTGACGATGGGCCAAACGCGACGCTCACTCCCAAACTGCTCGATATCCTCGCGGCTCATCATATTAAGGCGACTTTCTTCGTGATCGGCGAAAACGTTGCTCAACACCCCGAGGTCGTTGCGCGCGCGGCGCGCGAAGGTCACGAAATTGGGAACCACAGTTGGTCGCATCCAAATTTTGGCAATATGTCCGACGATGCCGTGCGTCGCGAACTGCGGCGAACGGACGACGCCATCAAGAGCGCCACTGGGACAGGGCCAACGTTGATGCGGCCGCCTTATGGATCACTCACCGCGCGCCAGAAACGTTGGATCCACGATGAGTTCGGATACCAAATCATTCTCTGGGATGTCGATCCGCTGGATTGGAAGCGGCCTGGCGCCGCCGTGGTCTGTAATCGCATCCTTAAAGAAACTCGACCGGGCTCGATTGTTTTATCCCACGATATCCATCCGGGAACGATCGAGGCGATGCCGTCCACTTTCGATCAGCTCGAAGCAAGAGGTCTCAAATTCGTGACCGTATCCGAATTGATTCGCATGGCGCGTTCCGAACCACCGAAGCCTGCGCCCAGCGAACGCGCGAATGTTCCAGCGACAATCAGCCCTCCGCCCTCAAGATCCACGAATCCCACTCCGGGATCTTCGCCGAACGATTAGTGATTGCGGGATGATCGCGGATCAATATCTGCAGCTTCGGAGCGAGCTCGAAACTGCGCTCGCTGGTCTGCTCAAGCTCGGTTCGGAAATGCGTCGTGCTACATCGTGGCTCGACACTCTTCAGGGACTCCTCACTGACGTTCGCGAGCCGTTGCTCATCGTGGTGGTCGGCGAAGTAAAGTCCGGAAAATCGTCGCTGCTGAATGCTCTCTTCGCTCAGGAGTTTGCCAAAGTGGACGTGCTGCCCGCGACCGACCGCATTTATATTTTTCGACATGGGCCCGAGGAAAAATCAGTCGAAGTCTCGCCGCGCTTGACCGAGCGCTACCTGCCGATCGCATTCCTGCACGATTTCAATGTGGTCGATACGCCAGGCACAAACACAATGGTCTCGGAGCATCAACGCATCACCGAGAACTTCGTCCCGCGCGCCGATGTTATTCTCTTCATTTTCTCGGTGATGAATCCCTGGACGCAATCCGCCTGGGACTTACTGCGCTTCGTGCAAAAGAAGTGGCTAAAGAACGTGATTTTCGTTTTGCAACAAGCGGACCTGCGCGAGTCCGCCGAGGTCGATATCATCCGGCGGCATCTTGAGGATACGGCGATGCGGAAACTCGGATTTGCCCCGCCTATCTTTGCCGTCTCCGCGCGGGACGCATTGCTTGCTCGGACGACTGGATTGGACAAGGAACGGCTCTGGAGGGAGAGCCAATTCGGTCCACTGGAAGAGCAGATCAACTTAATTGTAACGGAGTCCGGCGGGCGCACGCTCAAGCTTCGCTCAGCCTGCCAGAGTGGACAGGTGATGCTCGACGAGATCACGAGCGAGCTCCGGGCATCTCTCGATGTCATCGCGCATGACGAAGCGCGGTTGGCGCGTGTCGAGTTGTTTCTTCAGGCACGCAAAGATCAAACGTTGCGACAAGTGGCCGGTCTTCTTCGCGGAGTCGCACAAGCGTGCCGCGAAGGTGCGGCCCAAGGCTTGAGACTTCTCGAGGAGAAACTCTCGTTTGCGCAGACATGGAAAATCCTCTTTGGCCGCACGCGATGGCAGCGCGAGTTTCAATCGGAGATCGAAATGAAGCTGCGGCAATCGGTCCAACAGCAGGTGGAAAATGCGGTGCAATTGCTGGAAACGGATTTACGCGGACTTTGGCCGCAATTGCACGACATGATCGACCAGCAATTAGCGGGTGACCTTAAAACTCAGGTGCCCCGTGCACTTCCCGATTTTGCGCGACAACGGCGCGAACTTCTCCAATCGATTCAACTGACCCTGAGCGAGCGCGTCTCAGGGAAAACCGTGGAAGAACAGCTCGCGCAACTCTTCCGCGAGACTTCGGCGCGGCTGCGCGTCCCGGCGAGCGTGGCTGCAGCGGGTGGAATCGCGGCAGTGATCGCGGCCATGACCAGCGCGGCCGTGGCCGATGTCACTGGTGTCCTGGCGGCGTCGGCCGCGGTCATCGCGACAATCGTTGCATTCAGCCAGCGGAGAAAAATCCTGCGCACCTATGAGCAGCAGATGGAGGCAAGAGGCTCCGAGTTGATGCAAGCGATTGAGCAACAACTCAATCACGCCATTGACTTATTTTACAAGGAAGTCTCGACCGCGTTTCAACCATTGTCCGCGTTCTGCATCGCGCAACGGAGAACTTGCGAGACGTTCTTACACCGGGCGGAAGAACTGCAGGGGAGCTTCGTTGGCTTGGCGTCGCGGCTTAGCTAACGCTGTCGCCGCTTCGCTTCGGGCCGCTGCCGGAGCGCTATTTCTTCGCGTTGGCCGAGGTCTGTTGAACCAGTGGCTTCTCGAGTTGCCGCCTTGCGATAACGAAGTTGTTGTTTTCTCCATAGCTCCGCCAGGGGCCCGGGGGCACATCGCGCACCTCGACAAACTGCCAGTCAGTTACGTCCGTCGGCGCAAGCCCAAGGTAATCGCGAACGGCTGGAGAAACATCTAGCCCCGCGCCATGGTTTAGGTTCGGCTTGGGCCGTTCGTTTTGAAAGACGTACTGAAAATGATCAGTGCGAAATGGACCGCAATCTTCCCATTGCGCGTAGCAAATGCGATTGCGCTTGCGAATCGCAATCCAGCGATGTTGGCAAACCGACTGCCCCGGCCCCGTGTAAGCCTGCTTAAACCACGGGATGACGAGCGGCGCCTCTGGCTTGAATTGGCTGTGCGTGACGTCGTTGTACGGCAGCGCGCAGTAGAATGGATTTTGATGGGGAATGAAAGCGATCGGGATATAATTGCGCCGGGACGACGGATCGGGGTTATCGAATCCACCGTATGCTCCGGTCCAATTCGCGTCCCACGAGCTCTTATAGTTGGGCACCGGGTTATTGCCTCCCGCCTGTTCTCCAATCCAAAACACCGTGGTCACGATGTTGCTTTTCCACGCGAAGCGAGTCGTCGCCGGGCGCGAGGACGTTGGCACGAACACCTGCGGCTCCACCTTTAAAAGCGCTTGCTCGCGCAGTTTCATCGCGTACTTGGCAAAATCGGCCGAGGTCGCGTATGGCGAAGTCGATTGATCCTCGGCCTTAACCGCGCCCACGATCGCGGGAATGAAACAAAGCGCTAAAAGCCTCTTCATGTGCAAATTGTGCAAATTGCCCCACCCTTTTATCCGATCACCCGCCGTTAGGCAAGGTATTTTCCATGTGAAAAAACCTGCCCTCGGACTGGGGATTGATCATAGAATAGAAGCACTATCCGTTCCACGCTTAACCCCGGCTGAGCAACGTTTCGTGTTTGAATTGTCGATCTTCTGTTTTGGGATAATCAAGCGTGAAATGAAGACCACGGCTTTCCTTGCGACTTAACGCCGAATCGACAATCAGCGCCGCCACCGTCGCCAGATTACGCAGCTCCAGCAGATCGACCGACACTTTGAAATTCCAATAAAACTCGCGAATTTCGCGCTGAAGATTGCGCAAGCGTGCACTCGCGCGCTGCAGCCGCTTGTCCGTGCGCACGATGCCAACGTAATCCCACATCAGGCGCCGGATCTCGTCCCAGTTGTGATAAATCACCACCAGCTCATCCACGTCCTGCACGTCGCCCGATTCCCACTCGGGCAACGAAATTTTCCGTGCCGCATGCGACGGCGGCTGCACCCGCACGGACGCTTCCGCAGCCCGATGCGCAACCACCACGCCCTCGAGCAGCGAGTTGCTTGCCAGCCGATTCGCTCCATGCAATCCGGTGCACGCCACTTCACCGATCGCGTACAGCCCAGGCAAACTCGTCGCGCCGTTCACGTCTGTTTTAATGCCGCCGCATTGATAATGCGCCGCCGGCACCACCGGAATCGGCTGCTTCGACATGTCTATCCCAAACCGCAAACACGTCTCGTAAATGTGCGGGAAACGTTCCTGAATGAACTCCGGCGATCGGCGCGTGATATCCAGGAAAACGCATTTCGCGCCGGAGCGCTTGATCTCGGCGTCAATCGCACGCGCGACGATGTCCCGCGGCGCGAGCGACCCACGTGCATCGTAGCGCTTCATGAAATCTTCGCCGCGATCGTTCCGCAAAATTCCGCCTTCGCCGCGCACCGCTTCTGAAATCAAAAACGATTTGGCTTTCGCGTGAAACAAGCACGTCGGATGAAACTGGATAAATTCCATGTTCGCAATTACCGCACCGGCGCGCCACGCCATCGCCACGCCGTCGCCCGTCGCGATGTCTGGATTGGTCGTGTAAAGATAAACTTTCCCGCAGCCGCCGGTCGCAAGCACGATCCGATCCGAGCGGATCGTTTCGACTTCGCCCGTTTTTTCGTCGAGAACGTATACGCCCAGACAACGATCTTCCGTCGCAAAACCAAGTTTGCCCGCCGTGATCAGATCGACCGCCATCCGATTTTCCCAAAGATCGAGCTGCGATTGCCGGCCAAGCTCGCGCAGCAAAGTGTTTTCAATCTCCTTGCCGGTCACGTCCTGCACGTGCAGCACGCGCCGCTTCGAGTGACCGCCTTCGCGGCCAAGATCAAGCTCGCGATGTCCGGAAATTTCCCGCTCATCGAAATGCAAGCCAAGATCGACAAGTTCGCGAATTCGCTCCGGCCCTTCCGTCACGATCGCGCGAACAGCTTTTTCGTCGCACAACCCCGCGCCTGCTTCGAGCGTATCGCGCACATGCAACTCAAATGAATCCTCGTCGCTCGTCACGCACGCGATTCCGCCCTGCGCCCAGGCCGTGTTCGTGTCCGCCCCTTTGCGTTTCGTGATCACGGCCACCGACCCGTGCTTCGCCGCCTTCAAAGCGAAGGTCAGGCCGGCAATGCCGCTGCCAATCACGACGAAATCGTATTCCTTCACGCGAGCAGGATGTTGTCGATCAAACGAGTCTTGCCGAAGAAAACCGCCAGCGCGAGCAACGAATTTGGCCTAACGACTTCGATCGGCTGCAAATTCTCTGCATCGACAAGATCGACATAATCGATCCGCGCCAGCGACGCCCCGCCAATCGTCCTGCGCGCAAGATCGACAATTACCTTCGCGGATTTCTCGCCGGCTTTTGCGCGCTCCGCCGCCGCCAGCAGCGCCCACCGCAAAATCGTCGCCTGTTTTCGCTCCTCCGCGTTCAAATATTGATTGCGCGAACTGCACGCAAGTCCGTCCTCCTCGCGCACGGTCGGCACACCGACGATGTCGATCTCGAAATTGAGATCGCGCACCATCCGGCGAATGATCGCGAGCTGCTGAAAATCTTTTTCGCCAAACAGCGCGGTATTCGGTTCGAGAATGTGAAACAGCTTCGCCACGACCGTGCAAACCCCGCGAAAATGTCCCGGACGCGATTTGCCGCAAAGCGTCTTCGACAGCGTCGTTTCCTCGACAAATACCGAACGACCCTCCGCATACATTTCCGCGGCCGTCGGCCGGAACAAAAGATCGACATCTGCATTTCGGCAAAAATCTTCATCGGCCTTTTCTGGCCGCGGATACCGTTCGTAATCGCTTCCCGGCTCAAATTGCAGCGGATTCACAAAAATGCTCACCGCCACTCCGCCATCTTTGCCAGCGTGCTCCCGCGCGACCCGAATCAATTCACGATGAGCTTTGTGCAACGCCCCCATCGTCGGCACAAGCACACGCCGTTTTCCCGCGCGCTTGTGCGATGAAGCGTTGACGCTCGCGACCGTAGTCAAAATCTTCATTCCAGAAATCGCGAACTTAATCGTCGATCTCTTCGAGCCAAATCGCCTGTCGCGCGAAGTGAAATTTTTTGTGCTGAAAATTTCGCCAACCCGCACGGCCCGCCAAGTCGTCCAATTCCGCAAAGGAAAATGCGCGCGCGGCGGAAACGCGCCCGTCATAGCGCGTCATCGGTTCACGAAAAATGAGTGCGGTCAGAAGATAAACGCCAATCGTGGCAAGAAGTCCGCGTCGCAGATCGGACACAAGAACAAATTTCTGCGAGAGTTCGCGACAACGTCGCAAGAGGCGCACGGCGTCTTCATCGCTGAAATGATGAAGCGCGAGCGAACAAAGCACGATGTCGTAGGGATCCGCAGGCTGCCATTCCAAGATGTTTGCATCGATATATGAAATTTCCGGATAGTTACCGCTTAATTTTCTCGCGATCTCCAGCGTGGCTGATTGTCGGTCTAACGCGTCAACCTCGACCTTCGCACCAATCTTTTGCGCGTAATCAACAATCAATCGCGGAATGTCGCCCGAGCCGGTGGCAAGATCGACAATGCGCACGTGATCGCCCGGTTTAATCCACCGACGCAAAAAATGCAGAACAAGGCGATGGCTACCGAAGAACCGATTTAGCTGGCGTATATTTCGGAGGTCCTTTTCCAGCTCAGAAGAAACTGGCTGCGGCCGATCCATCAGCTCCGGCTCCGCCGGATCGAATTGCCGCTTCATCAAGAAAGGGATTGGTGATTAGTGAGAAGTGATTAGTAAAGACTCGGGTGCGCTTCTCACATCTCACTCATCACGTCTCACTTCTTAAAAATCTTTCCCACGAGTCGGGTAGCGGTACGGTCTCGATCTCGCTCGCGATGCGGCCTTCGAACTCGGGCCGAAAGATCGTGCTCGTCCCGTAAACCATGATCACATCTTCCGAACCTTCCACGCGAATAGCGTGCGCGACGCCGGGTGGAACCACGATGCCAACGTTGTTAGCGCTGCGATGATTGTCGCCATCGACAAAGAAACGCATGATGCGCCCGGGAAGCCCAGAGCGGACGTCGCGCAGAATCATCTCGGCGCGCCCTTGCACGAAAAACATCACGTCCCACTGCTCGTCATCATAAGGACGCAACGAATAATTTTGCGGATCGGTAACGAAGAGGCGTCGCTGCCATTTCTCCGCGCTTGTTTCGGGAGGAATGCTCGGCGGATGCACGTGAAATCCTTTTGCGCTCTGTGCAAACATCAGCGCAGCCGACCATTGCTTCGGCCAAAGCCCGATTTTGGCGAGAATCCCCTCATCGCGGCGGACAAATTCGCCGAAAACTCCACGGTGACGCTGCGGATAAATCGCGCGGGCAAAAATTTCCACGCCCGGGATCCAGATACTTTTTATCTCGGGCTTGTGTCGATCGGCCGCGGCCAGTTCGCCGGCGTCAACTCCGGCGCGGGGGAGCCGCTCCGCCAATGAACCTGCCTTGTAATCACGAGCGGCGAGCGCTTTTCGCGCGGCCCCGTTCAGACCGGCCCACAAATTTTTGTCGCGTTTGCTCATCTCGATCTTGTAAAGCCGCTCAAGTGCCTAAGGAGAAATCGGCGCGTTCGCGAGAAAGATTTGGATTGTAATAAGGATCGCGCTCCAAAACACCGGCCCAGCGTTGGCGAATGACCTCGGCCTCCGGTGCCTCGACGTTGCAACGCCGGCTGGTCGATTCGTAGTGATACAATTTTGCGAAGGGCGTGTAAACTATGAGGTAGCCGGCGCGCCCCATCTTGAGGCAAAGGTCGACATCGGCAAATGCATCCGGCAGCGATTCTTCATCGAAGCCGCCGACCTCTTGAAAAACTTTGCGCCGCGTCAAGAGACACGCGCCGGAGACCGCGCTGTAATTTCGCATGATCTGCAGTTGCCGGCAGACGCCGGGGTGCTCCGCCGGAAAACCGCGAAAGGCCGACTGCGCGATTCCGTTCTCGCCGAGAACAACCCCGGCATGCTCGATCGTG